>Ga0209550_10002401_pt1 | contig 18006 bp, 18 predicted proteins | sample LauGreSuBDMM15SN_2_FD_187567 | JGI IMG/M metagenome (GOLD analysis project Ga0209550, IMG submission 187567) | Freshwater lake microbial communities from Lake Michigan, USA - Su13.BD.MM15.SN (SPAdes) (version 5) | ecosystem: Environmental > Aquatic > Freshwater > Lake | place: Lake Michigan...
CATGCCTGTTCCCAAACGTTCGAGACGTTCAAAGCGGCGAACCGCCGCCGGTTACTTAATAACCGGCAGCGTTTCGAACTGGTGATATGGTGGAGGGCTGGTCAGCGTCCACTCAAGCGTGGTCGCACCTTCACCCCAATAATTGTCTTCTGCACGGCGGCCAGCGACCAACGACCAGATAACATTGACGAAGAAAATGAGCACACCAACGCCCATGATGGCATAGCCAATGGAAGCAACGCCGTTCCAATAGGCAAAGGCCTCTGGGTAATCTGGGTAACGACGCGGCATGCCTGAATTGCCCAGGAAGTGCATTGGGAAGAACAGGACATTCACGCCAACGAAGAATATCCAAAAGTGCAAATGACCCAGGAATTCGTTCAATTGACGGCCCGACATTTTGCCGAACCAATAATAGAAGCCCGCAAAGAGCGAGAATACCGCGCCCAGCGACAACACATAATGGAAGTGGGCAACGACATAATATGTGTCATGCAAATTATCGTCGAGGCCACCATTGGCCAATACAACACCCGTCACGCCACCAACAGTGAACATGAAGATGAAGCCCATGGCCCATACCATAGGTGTCTTGAAGCTAACCGAACCACCCCACATGGTTGCAATCCAGCTGAAAATCTTAATGCCGGTGGGCACTGCAATCACCATCGTTGCCGCGGTGAAGTACATTTTCATATCGACGCTCATGCCCGTGGTGAACATGTGGTGCGCCCAGACAACAAAGCCAACGACACCAATCGCGACCATGGCATAGGCCATGCCGAGATAGCCAAATACGGGCTTGCGGCTGAAGGTCGCGACGATTTGGCTGATGATGCCGAAACCGGGCAAGATCATGATATACACTTCGGGATGGCCGAAGAACCAGAAAAGATGCTGATATAGCACGGGGTCACCGCCGGCCGACGCATCGAAGAACGCGCCGCCAAAGTTACGGTCAACCAAAAGCATGGTGATCGCCGCCGCCAAGACAGGCAAGGCGAGCAAAAGCAAAAATGCCGTTACCAACACCGACCACACGAACAACGGCATTTTGTGCAGGGTCATGCCCGGCGCACGCATATTGAAAATGGTGGTGATGAAGTTAATAGCGCCCAAGATCGATGCGGCACCCGCCAAGTGAAGCGAGAAAATGGCCATGTCTACAGCGGGCCCAACGGAGCCTGACGTCGACAGCGGCGCATAGACCGTCCAGCCGGTTCCAGCGCCAAGACCCGTGCCACCCGGTACAAAGCTGGAGCCGAGCAACATGATGAAGGCCACAACGGTCAACCAGAAACTGATATTGTTCATGCGCGGGAACGCCATGTCCGGCGCGCCGATCATCAAAGGCACAAACCAGTTACCAAAGCCGCCGATAATGGCAGGCATGACCATGAAGAACACCATGATCAGGCCGTGGGCAGTGATCAGCACATTCCACATATGATAGGCTTCGTCGAGCGACGCTTCCTTGCCGGCCATCATCGATGCCCAGCCTTGCAGATATTGAATGCCCGGAGCAGCAAGCTCCAAACGCATCAGGCCAGAAATCGCACCGCCCACAATCCCTGCGAAAATGGCAAAGATCAGATAGAGCGTTCCGATATCTTTATGATTGGTCGACATGAACCAACGGGCGAAAAAGCCCGGCTTATGGTCTGCGTCATGATGGTCATGCGCGTGGAGGTCAGTACCTGTGGCAGCAATGGTTGTCATCCGTCTAAGCCTTCTTAATTGGTCGGAGCCGCAGCAGGTGCAGCAACGGTTTCAGTGGGGGTCGCGGTTACAGCAGGCGCCGCAGGTGCAGGTTTTTCTTCGCCGGGCATTGTTCCGCCCTGCGCCTTCACCCATGCCGCAAATTGTGCGGGCGGAAGGGCTTCCACAACCAGCGGCATAAATGCGTGGCGGGCGCCACATAGTTCGGAACACTGTCCGAAATACACGCCGGGCTTCGTAATCGTCACCGACTTCTCGTTCAGACGTCCAGGCACGGCATCAAGCTTGAACCAGAGCGACGGCACCGCAAATGCGTGAATCACATCTGCGGCAGTCGTTTGGATACGCAAAGGCACGCCCGCAGGTACAACCATCCGATTGTCGGCCGCCATGAGCTTGGGTCCGTCATTTTCGGTGCGAAAACGCTCGCCCTTGGCGACGTCGGCTTCCTCTTTCAGCATGTTCGAAATAACTTCGAACCCGCCATGGTCAGGATAGGTGTAGCCCCAATACCATTGATAACCCGTCGCCTTAATGGTCACGGCATTGGCTGGCGCTGGCTTAAATTGCTTGGCCAACAAATCGAGCGATGGGTAAGCAATACCCAAGAGGATGAGCACAGGGATTAGGGTCCACACAACTTCGATAAAGGTATTGTGCGTCGTCTTTGATGGCACTGGATTGGCGCGGCGGTTGAAACGCACGATCACCCAAAGCAGAAGGCCAAGGACAAACAGAGAGATGAGGGTGATGATCGGCAGCAGGATCGCATTGTTGATCCATTTTGCATATTGGCCGTTTTCGGTGAATTGTTCCTGAAAATCCACTTCCTTCGCCTTTGGCATGCCAACGCTATCTTCATAATTGGGGCGCATCGGCGTGTAGCCCGGCAACGACCCATCCATGGATTTCGGCGCAGCTTCGGCAGGCGCGGCCGCGTCGGCGGCGGGTGCAGCAGTCGTTGCCGCGGCAGGCGTCGCAACAACAGGCGCAGCCACTTCCTTCGTCAAAGGCGCTGGCGCAAGATTCGCGGGCTGCGCCATCGCCAATGACGGCATGGCCATTGCAGCAAAGACAACCAGTAATTTCTTAAACATATTCATCTACTTGGCCCCGTATCCTTGGTGCGGCGCAGAAACTTTGCGCATGTCTTGCTCACCCGTGGGCAGCCGGACTTGCGGGACCTATAGTCGCGCTAACCCGAACCCTCAAGCGGTCGATTTAATATTTTTAGCATTTAAATGCGTTACGTTTCTACCTATTTGCGTTGCAATCCGTTAAACCGAAGATGCAAAAGACGGCATTGGCATAAAAGGAAACTTCTCCCCATCATGACTGAAGATGAAATACTGTCGGAATTCCGTAGCGTCGACGCGCTGCTTGAGGGGCACTTTGTGCTGTCCTCCGGCAGACATAGTCCCTATTATTTGCAATGCGCACGACTTTTGATGAACCCAGAACGTGCGGGGCGCATTGCGCTTGCTATCAATCAAAAAATACCACGCGAACTGCGCACGGAGATTCAGGCGGTCGTTTCGCCGGCCATGGGCGGGATTATCATAGGCCATGAAATGGGCCGCGCGCTTGGCGTCGATGCCATGTTTGTGGAGCGTCCAGAAGGTATTTTTGGGTTGCGGCGCGGATTTACACTCGCGCCAGGCACTAAAATCCTCTTGGTTGAAGATGTGGTCACCACTGGCCTGTCTTCACGCGAAGCCATTGCCGCGATCGAAGCGGCTGGTAGTGTTGTTATCGCCGCGGCGGCTGTGGTGGACCGTTCGGCGGGCACCGTTGAACTCGGCGTGCCATTTTACCCGCTGATCCAGTTGAACTTTCCGACCTACGCGTCTCATGAACTGCCGCCTGAGTTAGCCGCGACAGAAGCGGTCAAGCCGGGTAGCCGGAAGTGAGGACGCAAGCGCCCACGTCGCACCGCTTGCGCTTGGGCGTGAACATTGACCATGTCGCGACCATTCGCAATGCGCGTGGCGGTTTGCATCCCGACCCGATGCGGGCGGCGCACATGGTTGAGGCTGCTGGCGGTGATGGCATTACCGTACATTTGCGCGAAGACCGCCGGCATATTCGCGACGCTGACCTGGACGCGATTATGCGGGAAATTCGTTTGCCGATTAACTTGGAAATGGCGGCAACAGATGAGATGCTAGAGATCGCTTTGCGGCATAAGCCCAATGCGGCCTGCATTGTTCCTGAACGGCGCGAGGAGCGAACGACGGAGGGCGGATTGGATGCCGCAGGGCAACACAATCATCTGGCGCCCATCGTCACGCGGCTGAGGGACGCAGATATTCGGGTGAGCTTGTTCATTGAGCCTGAAGCGCGCCAGATTGAAGCGGCTATCCGCCTGAAGGCAGATATCGTTGAATTTCACACGGGCAAATATGCCCATCTGGAGGGCGAAGAACGCGAAATCGAATTGCGCCGCATAGCTGATGCTGCCGCCTTGGCTGCGAAAAACGGAATCGAACCCCATGCAGGCCATGGGCTGACTTTTGACAATGTTCAGCCCATTGCCGCCATTCCGCAATTTGCCGAGTTGAACATCGGGCATTATCTGATCGGTGAAGCCATTTTCATTGGTTTGGAAGAAAGCGTGCGCAAAATGCGTGCGCTTATGGATCTGGCCCGGTGATCATAGGGCTTGGTTCTGACCTGTGTAATATCGAGCGCATCGCCAAATCGATTGAGCGTTTTGGCGCACGATTTGAAAATCGTGTTTTCACCGACGTGGAACGCGCCAAGGCTGCCAAGCGCCCTTTTACCAAAGCCGGAACCTATGCGAAGCGCTTTGCCGCCAAAGAGGCCTTTTCAAAGGCCGTGGGTACGGGTTTCAAACATGGCGTATTTATGAAGGATATTGGCGTCGTCAATGCGCCCTCGGGTGCGCCGACGCTGGCGCTTACGGGCGGGGCAAAAGCGCGGCTCGACGCCATGATTCCTTCGGGCTATGAAGCGCATATTCATGTGACGCTGACCGATGACCATCCGTGGGCACAGGCATTTGTCATTATAGAAGCGTTGAGATCGCAAAAGGCATGACCAGTTTGACCACCGACGACAATATTCCGGCAACACCGCCGACCCCTGCACCAGAAAAGCAAGGTTGGGCTTCTGCCGCTTGGACCGAGTTCAAAGGCATGTTCTGGCTTCTGCTCGCCGTGCTTGCATTCCACAGTTTCATTGCAAAGCCATTTTACATCCCATCGATCTCCATGATGCCCACCTTGCTGGTCGGTGACCGGCTGTTCGTCAGCAAATATCCTTATGGATGGAGCCATGTGTCGCCGACGATACCGAATCCCGTCGCGATATTCCGCTGGCTGGTGTTGCGCGAAGAGATAGACGCCTTGGCCGTGCCGTTACCCGAAAGCAACACGCGTATCTGGGGCAAAATGCCGGCGCAGGGAGACATCGTGATATTGACGCCAAAGGGCAGAAATCAGGATTGGATCAAGCGCGTCATTGGCTTGCCCGGCGATATCATCGCATTGCGCGCGGGCCAGATTTTCCTGAATGGAACGCCCGTGAAACAGGAAACCCAGCCGAACCTCATTTTGCCCGTAGATGCCAACAACCCTTGCAATGACTATGACTTTCCGGGCGCATTGACGCGCGGTGATGACGGCGTGCTGACGTGCCATTTGCCTATCATTCGCGAAACCCTCCCCAACGGCGTGCAATATGACATCATTGACGCACGCAGACGCGATACCGACGATATGGAGCCTGTAAAAATCCCTGCCGGTCATGTGTTCCTGATGGGTGATAATCGCGATAACAGCTCCGACAGCCGGGTGGCGGCGGAACTTGGCGGCCTTGGTGGCCCCGTATCATGGGACCGCATCGGCGGCCGCGCTGAAATCATTACATTCTCGGTTGATGGCAGCACTGGCCTTAACCCCGCCAGTTGGTTCAGCGCACTACGCGGTGATCGCGCTGGCGACAGCTTGCGTCCTAAAAAGGTCGACCAAGGTGAGTGATGGCACCCCCCTTGCGCAAAGCAAGCCACGCCGGACGCGGAAAAAGCCTGCCGCGCAGGTGAAAGAGAGCTTTCGCGAAGAGGTCGGCCCAACTGAACTTTACGACCCCCTCATTCGTTCAGAGCTTAAGCGCGCTGCGGTATGGATTGGCATGGCCAGCTTGGTTGTTGCCTTCATCTGGCTTGCGCAGCCTATTCTTCTCATCATTGGCGGCATCGTTCTTGCCGCGATGTTTGACGGCGGCGCGCGACTTCTTGGCCGCGTATTGCCTATCCCGCGCGGTTTCCGCCTGACCATTGTCGTGCTGGCCGTGTTTGGTTTTATCTATTGGACATTTGTTTTCACAGGGTCTGAACTCGCCGCGCAAGCCGCAAGCCTTCAGGCCATTGTCGAAAGACAAATTGAAACAATAGGCAATCGGATTGAAGCCGCAGGATTCAACATTTCGGCAGAGGATGTGAAGGGCTTTGGTTCGCAGATTTTAAACTCTGTGGGCCGCGTGACAGAAGCGGTATCGTCCGTTGTGGGGACCGTCACAAACCTTGCGATGATGCTGGTTCTCGGCATCTTTGTTGCCGCAGAGCCCCGCTTATATGAACGCGGTGTCGCGTGGATGCTGCCTTTGGCAGAGCGCACGCATTTTTATGGCACCGCCGAAAAAATGGGTAGCGTCCTGCGCCGCTTGATGGCGGGTCGCCTGTTGGGTATGGCGGTTGAAGGCGTAGGCACATGGGCGTTACTCAGCCTTGGCGGCGTGCCTATGGCAGCGTTGCTTGGTGTGTTGACGGGCCTGCTGGCATTCTTACCGAATATCGGCGCAATTGTATCTGGGGCCCTTATCATCCTCGTTGGATTTTCGGCCGGGGTTGATGTCGGGCTCTACGCCATTTTCGTGTATTTCGTCGTGCAGACGGTGGACGGTTATTTGATCGTCCCGATGGTCGCAAAACGTGCGGTCGATTTGGCCCCGGCTTTAGTGCTCGGCGCGCAGATCCTGTTCGGTGCATTGTTCGGCATCTTGGGGCTTGCACTGGCTGACCCCATCATCGCGATGATCAAGGTTGCGCTGGAGCGCCAATCGGAGCGCAATGAAGCGCGTGGTATCCGCGAAGGGCCGTGATGCAAATCCTATGTTTCTAACCATCTGCTTTATATTGGGCATAGCCAATTTTTCTATGCACAAAGCGGTGGCAGAATCTGGGCACCCGATCGTCGAAGAGACCAAGCGTACTTTCGGTCGGCATTTCGGCCCTTATGGAAGCTATGCCATTGAACTGGCGTTGCTCATCGGCGCGATGTGGTTGGCGCATGCAGGATCCTTATCGGTATTGCTCCTCTACACCGCCTACACCGCCATAAACGGCGTTGCGACTTGGCTGCTGCTGTCGAACAAGGCGTGATGGGCCTTTGTGCTTTGCCCTAAAATAACTATATGGCCCCTGTGCCGCCATTAGACCCCTCCCCTGATACAAAGCCGGATTTCGCCGTCATGCGGCGATTCTTGCCGTATTTATGGCCGAAAAACGAAACGGGTTTGCGTGTCCGTATCGTCTTTGCCTTATTGCTGGTGATTGTCTCAAAACTCATCCAGCTCAGCATGGCATGGCTTTACGGCCAAGCCATCGACCGCATGGTGCCGGGCATGGAAGACGGCGTCGCCATCGCCGTCGCATTGGTCGCCGCTTATGCGGGTGCCCGTTTTGGCGGAGTGTTATTCGACAATTTGCGCAACATCGTGTTCGAACGCGTCGGCCAAGAAGCGACGCGCCGTCTCGCCGAAAATGTCTTCAGCCATTTGCACAATCTGTCGATGCGGTTCCACATGAACCGCCGCACCGGCGCCGTGACAAAGGTGATTGAACGCGGGACCAAGAGCATCGACATCATGCTCTATTTCCTGTTGTTCAACATCGCGCCGACGTTGCTGGAGCTGTTTTTAGTCTCCGTTTATTTCAAGATTTCATTTGGCTGGGGCATGGTCATTGCCACGCTAATCATGGTCGTCAGCTACATTGTTTACACGACGCTGATCACTAACTGGCGCAACAAATTGCGCGAGGAAATGAACGAGCTCGACACGCAAACCGTTGCCAAGTCCGTCGACAGCCTTTTGAACTATGAAACGGTCAAATATTTTAACGCAGAGAAGCGCGAAACCCGCCGCTATGCTGAGGTCGTGCATCATTATGCCAATGCCGCCGTCAAATCGGAAAACTCTCTTGCCGCGCTCAATATCGGGCAATCGCTGATCACCAATCTAATGATGGCTGGCGCCATGGGCTATGTCGTTTGGGGTTGGTCGCGGGGTCAGTTCACAACCGGTGACGTTGTCACCGTGAATACATTATTGGCGCAGCTATTCCGGCCATTGGACATGTTGGGCATGGTGTATCGCACAATACGCCAGGGCCTCACGGATATGGCTGCGATGTTTGCGCTTATCGATACGCCCGCCGAAATCACCGACAAACCAAATGCGCCCGCGCTGGCGATCCATGGCGGCGCGGTGGTGTTTGACGATGTGCATTTCGCCTATGATGCCGAACGGCAAATATTAAAGGGGGTCAGCTTCGACATAAAGCCCGGCCACACCTTGGCCGTTGTTGGCCCATCGGGCGCGGGCAAATCGACCATCGCGCGTTTGCTCTATCGATTTTATGATATCACCGGCGGGCGTATCACCATCGATGGGCAAGATCTGCGCGATGTCACCCAGTCCAGCCTGCGCAGCGCCATCGGCATCGTTCCGCAAGATACGGTGCTGTTCAACGACACCATCGGCTATAATATCGGCTATGGTCGCGAAGGCGCCAATCAGGACGAGATCGAAGAGGCCGCACGCGGGGCATCGATCCATGGCTTCATTGAATCGCTGCCCGACCAATATGCCGCCAAAGTGGGCGAGCGCGGCTTAAAACTATCCGGTGGTGAAAAGCAGCGCGTGGCGATTGCCCGCACCTTGCTGAAAAATCCGCCGGTGCTGATCCTCGATGAAGCGACCAGCGCCTTGGACAGCCGGACGGAATCCGAAATTCAGGCCACGCTGGAACGCATTTCAGAACGCCGCACCACAATCATCATCGCGCATCGGCTTTCGACCGTCGTGAACGCAGATCAGATCCTTGTGCTTGAGGCTGGGCGCGTGGCGGAGAAAGGCACGCACCTGCAATTGCTGCGCAAAAATGGTCTATACGCCGATATGTGGGCACGCCAGCAAACCGAAGCCGAGGAAGAGGCCATTCCCGCCGCGTAAAATCTCGCGCTATCCACAAGCGTCTTGAACCACAGGCATGTCGGCTCTGTCATTGGCACGTCGGTCACGCTAGGGCTTTCAAATGGCCTCCGTCGCTCCCTCCCCCACGCCAGCCGATGTTTTGCACCGCTTGTTCGGCTTTGCTGGCTTTCGCGGGCAACAGGAACAGGTGGTGACGCGCGTTCTGGCGGGTCAGCGGACGCTGGCGATCATGCCAACGGGCGCGGGCAAGTCGCTTTGCTATCAACTGCCCGCCGTGATCATGGATGGCACCTGCATTGTCATATCGCCGCTGATCGCGCTGATGCATGACCAAATGCGTGCCGCCGATGCCGTGGGCATTCGCGCCGCGACACTGACATCCGCCGACGACAATCGCGCCGAAACCATATCACGGTTCCGCGCAGGCGCGCTTGATCTGCTATATGTCGCGCCGGAGCGGGCCTCTGGGCAAGAGTTTCGCAGCCTGCTGCGCGAAACAAAAATATCCCTGTTTGCGATTGATGAGGCGCATTGCGTGTCCGAATGGGGCCATGATTTCCGGCCTGATTATCGTTTGTTACGGCCATTGCTGGATGACTTTGCCCATGTGCCGCGCTTGGCGCTGACCGCCACCGCCGACACCCACACGCGCGATGATATTGCCGAACAATTGGGCATAGCCAAAGATGGCGTCATGGTGGCCGGTTTTGACCGCCCCAACATTCGCTATATCGCCGAAGCCGCCCCGAACAGCGGCATCGCGGCATTGGTCAAAGGCTTGCAGGGTGCAGGCATTGTCTATGCCCAAACCCGCGACCGCACCGAAAAAATCGCCGCCCAGATTGCCGAGACGGGCCGAAGGGCTTTATATTATCATGCGGGCATGGAACCACAGACACGCGCCCGCGCGCAGGCCGAATTTGTGTCCTCCGAAGACATGGTCATGGTCGCAACGGTCGCATTCGGCATGGGTATCGATAAGCCCGATGTCCGCTTTGTCGTGCATGCTGGCCTGCCAAAATCGATTGAATCTTATTATCAGGAAAGCGGCCGGGCGGGGCGCGATGGGGACCCGGCGGTGGCGCATATGCTGTGGTCAGCAGGTGATTTCACCCGCGCGCGCGGACGCTTGACCGAGTTACCGCCTGAACGGCGTGAAGCGGAGTTAGCGCGCGTGGCCGCATTGTCGCATTTGGTGGAAACCCCCGGCTGCCGCCGCGCGGTGCTGCTGCGCCACTTTGGCGAAAGTCCGCCTGAATCCTGCGGCAATTGCGACAATTGCCTGCATGCGCCCGACGTGCACGACGTGACCGAGCTGTCCCGCAAATTGCTCTCCGCCGCTTATCGGACGGGTCAAAGGTTCGGCATGGGGCATTTGGAAAAGGTCCTAACGGGCAATACAGACGAGCGGATCACGCAGTTCGGGCATGACCAGCTTTCGGTATTTGGCATTGTGAACAGGGACGAGGCCGCGATGCTGAAGCCCTTGTCCCGTGCCTTGCAGGCGCGCGGCGCTCTTATCGCCAACGAACATGGCGGCCTGAAACTTGGGGGCGATGCCCGCATCATCATGCGTGGCGATCAAAAGATTGAGATTGCTATGGTGAAACCCGGCAATAAACGCCGTGGTGGCCGCCCCGACAACCCCATTGGCAATCCGTTATTTGAGGCCTTGCGCGCCAAACGCCGGGCATTGGCCGAAAATGTCGGCGTGCCGCCTTATGTCATTTTCCACGATGCAACCTTGCGCGAAATGGCGCTGACTCGGCCAGCCGATATCCGTGCCTTGGGCCGGATCAGCGGCGTCGGCGCGCGAAAGCTGGAGGCCTATGGCGCAGAATTTCTGTCGGTAATTGCACAATTTTAGGACGGAAGTTTATCGCAGCATTGTCCCGCCTTGTCATCGATTGCGGATTAAAATATGGCAGGAAGATTACCGTCGGCTATGGCGATTTTATCACAGGACTTTTCAGATGTTTCGCCAACTTACAGACCGCATCCTTGTCGCCCCGCAAATTACGGTTGGTGACGTGATGGATGCTGCGCACGCGGGCGTAACACTTATCATCAACAACCGCCCCGAAGATGAGACCGCCGATCAAACGCCCGGTGGAGAGATTGAAACCGCCGCGCGTGCCGCCGGGTTGGATTATGTCGCCATTCCAGTCACCCATGCTGGCTTTGCCGAATGGCAAGTGACCGCCATGGCCGAAGCGCTGGCAAAGACGGATGGTAAAATCTTGGCCTATTGCCGCTCCGGCACACGCTCGACATTGCTTTGGGCCTTGGCGCAGGCGTCCAAGGGGGAACATCCTGCGGTGTTGGCCGAAAAGGCTGCGGATGCCGGTTATGATCTAACGCCTGTGACCGCGATGATGGATATGCTGCGCGGGCGGGCTTCGTGACGGCAGAATTGCTTAAGCTGGCAGGGTCCATCGCCGCGATTGTGTTCATCGCGTGGCTTGCGCGATTCTGGAAACTGGGCGGCGACGTCCGCATAGGCAGCGAAGAGCACGCGCGCGCAATTGCGCAAGAAACTTTATGCGGGTTCGATCCGGTGGACATCGCCATCGATAAAGCGGGCATGGCCGCATTGATGCGCGATGCCGACGGTCGGCACCTTTTGGTACGGCGACATGGGGTGCAATGGGCCGGGCGGTTGCTGGACCATCATAATGAAGCGCGGCTTGACCAAAATTTTCTCACCATCAGCACGGGCGAGAAAAGCTTTGGCTCGGTGACGCTCCATCTGGGTGCGCAAGCATCGCATTGGGCGGCTGGCCTGCGCCATTTGAATATCGGACGTAATTATGCCTGAACTGTTCAACCCAATTGATTATGCCGTTCCGGCGTTCATCTTCCTGATCGTTGCAGAGATGCTGTGGGCGCGACGACGCGCGCCCGAGAAATATGAACCGCGCGATACGCTGACATCGCTTGCCTTGGGCACGGGTAGCACCGTCGCCGGCGCATTGACCGGCGCGTTGGTGTTCAGCCTTGCCATGTGGATATATGAACATCGCTTTTTCGATATCGGCTGGGTCTGGTGGGCATGGCCCTTATGCTTTGTGCTCGATGATCTTGCTTATTATTGGGCGCACCGGTCGGGGCACCGCGTCCGCTGGTTCTGGGCAAGCCATGTAAACCATCACAGCAGTCAGCATTATAATCTATCGACGGCTTTGCGCCAAACATGGACTGGCTTTATCGCGCTTGGTTTTATCTTCCGGATACCTTTGGCATTTCTGGGCTTTCATCCCGCGATGCTATTGTTCGTCGGCGCGTTCAATCTCATTTATCAGTTCTGGATCCACACCGAGGCAATTTACAAATTCCCGCGCTGGGTCGAATATATCATGAACACGCCCAGCCATCATCGCGTCCATCACGCGACCAACCCGCGTTATCTGGACCAGAATTACGCCGGGACCTTCATCATCTGGGACCGGATGTTCGGCACCTTTACCGAGGAAGTAGAAGGCGAGAAAATCCGCTACGGCATCGTCAAGCAATTGGGCACGTTCAACCTGTTGTGGAGCGTGTTTCATGAATGGATCGGCATCGCCCAAGATGTATGGTCCGCACCATGGCGGCATAAATTTTCCTATCTGTGGCGTCCGCCGGGCTGGAGCCATGATGGCAGCCGGGACACGTCGGACAGCATCCGTGCGCAATGGCTGGAAAGCCAGCAAGCCAAAGCCGACCCGACTGGGCACGCATAGCCTATTTACACCCTTGCCAGTAATTAATCGTCCGCTTAAACTCTTCGGTTAGAGGGAGCAGGCGATATGGACGAATTCGACATCATTGTTATTGGCGGTGGTTCAGCAGGCAGCGCAGCCGCCGGACGGCTATCCGAGGGTGGCAAATATACAGTCTGCTTGATTGAGGCGGGCGGCACGAACAATAACATGTTGATCAAGACGCCTGGCTTCATGCCGTTCATCCGCAATGGGTCCAATTATAAATATGAAACCGTCCCGCAAAAAGGGCTGAATGGCCGCACGGGTTACCAACCGCGCGGCAAGGGCCTTGGCGGATCCAGCGCGATCAACGCGATGGTCTACATTCGGGGCCATAAATATGACTATGACCATTGGGCTGCCTTGGGCTGCGATGGTTGGTCTTATGACGATGTGTTGCCCTATTTTAAACGCTGTGAAGATAATGAACGCGGCGCGGATGCTTTTCACGGGGCGGGCGGGCCGCTTTCAGTTTCCGATCAACATTGGCCGCAAGCGGGCAGCCGCGCCTTTGTAGAAGCCGCTGCCGAATTGCAATTGCCTATCAATGCCGACTTCAACGGCGCGACGCAGGACGGCTTTGGCCTGTATCAGGTCACACAAAAGGGCGGCGAACGCTGGACCGCCGCGCGCGCTTATGTCGAGCCGGCGCGTGACCGTATGGAGATACTGACGGGCGCGCTGACCGAAAAAATCATCGTCGAAAATGGCCGCGCCACGGGCGTGGTCATTCGTCAGGGTCGCAAACGCCGGACGATTAAAGCGCGCGGCGCCGTTATTTTATCGGCAGGCGCATTTGGCTCACCACAGATACTGATGCTATCGGGCATGGGGCCGGCCGGACATTTGCGCAGTGTTGGCGTGGACGTTGTCCATGACAAGGCGGCGATTGGTTCCGACCTGCAAGACCATATCGATTATGTTTCCAGCTTCAAAACCGAATCCAAAGATGATTTCTTCGGTGATTCGCTCGCTGGCACGGCCAAGATGGTTAAGGCTATCATCGAACATCGCCGCAAGCGCACCGGCGTGATGACAACTTGCTTTGCCGAGGCGGGCGGATTCTGGCGTTCGGACCCAAGCTTGCCAGCACCTGATATCCAATATCATTTCGTGCCTGCAATGTTGGAAGACCATGGCCGGTCCAAAGTGAAAGGCCACGGCTTTAGCTGCCACGCCTGCGTTCTGCGCCCTGAAAGCCGCGGCACTGTGCGTTTGTCCTCATCGGACGCCAAAGTTGCACCGGTCATTGATCCGGCCTTTTTAAGCGATGACCGCGACATAGCGACGCTGCGTGCCGGCGTACGCGCAATGCACCGCATATTCGAAGCGCCCGCGCTTGCCGCCTATAATGGCCAGAATCGGCATCCGGTTGATATCAATGACGACGCCGCATTGGATGACCTGATCCGCAGCCGCGCCGATACGGTCTACCACCCCGTTGGCACCTGCCGCATGGGGCCGAATGACGATGATGTTGTGGACGCGCGCCTGAAATATCGGGGCATAGAAGGGCTATATGTGGCCGATGCCAGCATCATGCCGCGCCTTGTTTCCGGAAACACCAATGCGCCAAGCATCATGATCGGCGAAAGATGTGCAGAATTTGTCCGCGCTGATTTGCAATAATCTTGCGTAAATGTGGCACTGCGGTTAACCGCGTGGCCGCTATGGTGATTAACAGAACAGAATATATCAGCACACGCGGCAACGCAGACGTGCTTGATTTTGCAGGCGTTACGCTGACGGGCTTGGCACGTGACGGTGGGCTTTATGTGCCACGCCATTGGCCGCAATTTTCGATGGACGAGATCGCCGCGATGCGCGGACTGTCCTATGTCGATCTTGCCGCGCGCGTCATGGCCCCATTTACCCAAGGGGTTTTGGATGAGGCGGAGCTGAAGAGCCTGTGCGCCACGGCTTATGGCTCCTTCGCCCATACAGCGGTGACACCGCTGGTGCAATTGGATGGCCAGCATTGGTTGCTTGAGCTTTTCCACGGCCCGACCTTGGCGTTCAAGGACGTGGCGCTGCAATTGCTTGGCCAGTTTTTTGCACGCTTTCTGTCGGGTACGGATACAAAACTGACGATTGTCGGTGCAACCTCTGGCGACACCGGTTCGGCGGCAATTGATGCCGTTGCGGGACGCGCACAAATTGAGATTTTCATGCTCCATCCACACAACCGCGTGTCCGATGTGCAGCGGCGGCAGATGACAACTATTCTTGCGCCAAACGTCCATAACATCGCCATTGGCGGCAGCTTTGATGACGCCCAAGCCATGGTGAAGCGGATGTTCAACGACAAGGATGTGAATGGTCCGCTGACCCTCTCTGCGGTCAATTCGATCAATTGGGCGCGCCTAATGGCGCAAGTTGTTTATTATTTCTACGCCGCGCTTCGGTTGGGCGGCCCTGAACGCAAGGTCGCATTTTCCGTACCGACCGGAAATTTTGGTGATGTTTTTGCGGGCTATGTCGCTGCGCAAATGGGTCTGCCTATTGAGCGCCTGATTGTGGCCACCAACATCAACGATATTTTGCACCGCGCGCTTTCAAAAGGCGACTATTCGGTGCTTGGCGTGACCCCGACAGCATCGCCATCGATGGATATTCAGGTGTCGAGCAATTTTGAACGTCTATTGTTCGATCTGGAGGGCCGCGATGGGGCGACCACAGGCGCGCGGATGAAATGGTTTGAACAAATGGGCAAGATGGTGCTGTCGTCCGACATGCGCAAAAATGCGGCGTTGCTGACCAGCGCGCGCACCGATGCCGAGCAAATGTCGGCGGCCATGCGTTGGGCCTATGGCGCCACCGACCAAATTATCGATCCGCACACCGCCATCGCTTTGCATGCCGCCCGTGCCGCTGGCATCCGCCCCGATGTGCCTGTCGTGACATTGGCGACCGCGCATCCAGCCAAATTCCCCGACGCGGTTGAAAATGCGACGGGGATACGCCCTGCACTGCCCGCGCGCGTTGCGCAATTATTTGACCGCGAAGAACGCTTTGACGTTCTGCCCGGCGAATATGACGCCGTGCGGGATTATGTGTTGGCGCGCGCCACGCGTTGAATATGGAGCGGGATTTCGTCACCCTGATCAGCGAGCCGCGCAGCGATTATACCCTGATCGATTCCGGTCATGGCCGCAAATATGAATCTTATGGCGACCGCCATTTCATCCGCCCAGAACCGCAAGCCATGTGGGCACCAGCCTTGGAAGAATGGCCCGCCGACGCTGAATTTATTCCCGGATCAGACGATGATGGCGGCGGTCGTTGGTATAACAACAAACCTGTACCCATGGATGGATGGCCCTTGTCGTGGAATGATGAAGTGCATTTTACGGCGTCCTGCACACCGTTTCGCCATTTGGGATTCTTCCCAGATATGGACCCGGTATGGCGTTGGATGCGGGAGCAATTGGCGGGCGTTACCGACCCAGTTGCCCTGAACCTGTTCGGCTATACCGGCGTTGGCACGCTCGCTTTGTCCGCCGCTGGCGCACAGATGGTGCATGTCGATGCGTCCAAGAAATCGGTTGGGCAAGCGCGGGCCAATGCCGAAATGTCTGGCATGGCAGACCGCCCTATCCGCTGGATCGTCGATGACGCCGCCAAATTCGTTGCCCGCGAAGTGCGCCGGGAAAAACGCTATGACGGCATATTGTTGGACCCACCCAAATATGGCCGTGGTCCCGAAGGCGAAGTGTGGCGGCTTGAAGAAGACTTGCCGGAACTGATCGCCAATTGCCGCAAGCTGTTGGATAAGGAATCGAAATTTTTGTTTTTAACCGTCTACGCCGTGCGCATGTCTGCGCTGGCATTGGGCGGGCTATTGGAATCGCATTTTGCCGACCTTGGTGGCAAAGTTGAATTTGGCGAACTGGCGGTACGCGAACAAGGCAGGGGCAATTTGTTGCCCACTGCCATCTTCGCCCGCTGGTCGCGTTAAGGAGTGATATGAACGACAGTTTAATTCTTGAAGTGCACGATCTTGTTGTCCATGTCCTGACGGGTATTTACAGCCAAGAAACGCATCTGCCGCAACCGCTGCGCATATCGATCAGCACCACGCTGGATATTTTCCCGCATTATGCGCCGGATACGCCCTTATCGGCTTCTAAAAATTATATGACGTTGAAAGAAGCGGCGACAAAATTGCCTGAAGGCGTGCACTTCACGCTGATTGAGGCGGTGGCCGACCATATCATGGACACTCTGTTCGCTGACGACCCGCGTATCAGCAACATCGTCGTCAAAATCGTCAAGTTGGCGATTGCCGAAGATAATGAGGCGATTGGCATTACCATGTCGCGGGGCCGCAAGTGACAGACAGACCGCTTGCAATCGTGACCGGCGGCAAGCGCAGGCTGGGCGCAGCGATTGCGGCGAAACTCGCGAGCGCTGGCTATGCGCTGGCTTTAGTGAGCCATATGGATACGCCGCCCGAGGCGGCTTTGGTAGCGGCGTTGCAGGCGCACGCAAGCGAATGGCACGCCTTCACCTTCGACCTCAGCACGGGCGATCCGGCCAAGCTTCTGGGCATGATTGCCGCTTATTTCGGTCGCACACCCGACCTTTTGGTGAACAATGCGGCGATGTTCGGGCAAGACGACTGGCAGACGATGACGCTGGCAACGTTGGAGGCGCATTTCCGGTTGAATGTGTTTGCGCCATTATTGTTAGGTCAGGCCCTTGTGCAAACCGCTGGCCCGCAGGCCCGCCCCGCCATCGTCAATATCCTCGATCAACGCGTGGTCAATCCGCACCATGACCAGATGAGTTACACTTTGTCGAAACAAGCGCTGGCGGCGTCGGTCCGGTCCATGGCCGCATCCTTCGCTGGGCGCGCGCGTTACAATGGCGTTGCCCCCGGTCTTGTCATTGCAACCGATGATTATACCGCAGAGCAAGAAACCCGGCTCGCGCAGATGATGCCCTTGGGCGCATTGCCATCACCATCGGCTGTGGCGGACGCTGTCGTGTATCTCGCCCAAGCGCAGGACGTTAGCGGGCAAGTCATTTTTGTTGACGGCGGCGCGCATTTGAAAAGTTTCGACCGCGACTTCATGCATCTTTAGCGGGCGCCTGCGACCGATTATTGCGCGAGCGGACAAATAACTTGCGTTTTCGCGGTTGTTTCGCCATAAGCCGCCCAAGCGCATGAGGCGAGCGGACAATACCGCCGCAGTTTTGGCAGCGTGAGGGCCTTGATACAGGCTCCGCCAAACGAACAAGATGCGTAAGCTTAGAGGCTTCCCATATCACGCAGGGTTGTTTCCAACGGGTCAGCATAAGCTGC
>Ga0209550_10002402_pt1 | contig 17993 bp, 17 predicted proteins | sample LauGreSuBDMM15SN_2_FD_187567 | JGI IMG/M metagenome (GOLD analysis project Ga0209550, IMG submission 187567) | Freshwater lake microbial communities from Lake Michigan, USA - Su13.BD.MM15.SN (SPAdes) (version 5) | ecosystem: Environmental > Aquatic > Freshwater > Lake | place: Lake Michigan...
CGTTTTGCAAACCATCGTGCCACAAGAAGATTATTATTATGGCACTTTTTTGCCAGCAGTAGATAAATATTATATATCAGATTATGGTGAGGCAGAGGGCATGATGAGTGCTTTGATTGGACAATCGCAATCGAGAGGATTTACGTTTAAAACACCACTTGCTGCTTCTGGTCAAAATGCCAGTTTAGAAATAAAAATATTGGGGGCTTCTGATTTTTTTCTACCAAATGCCAATGCTCCAAACCACCATGTGAAGATATTTGTTCAAGCAAATAATGGTTCAAAAAGCCTAATCATTGATAGTACTTTTAGAGGCTACGGTGAACAAAAGTTTAACAGAATTATTAGTAATTCTCTTCTTGGAGATTCAACTGTATTCATTGTTGAGGTTATTAATGATATTGCGGTGGGTAGCGATTTTATTGGGGTTTCTTACATTCAATTGGATTATTTGAAAACCAATCAATCTGCAGGTTTTGAAGAGCTTTTGCAATTAAATGCAACTCAAATTGCTGCTAAAACATTGGTTCAGTTTAATAATTTTTCAGGTAGTAATCCCATTGTTTGGGATTTTAAAAACCTCAGACGAAGTGTGGCAACAATGAATGCTGGCAATGCATTGGCTTTGCTTCCTTATTCTGCTGGGCCTCGCAATTTAATTGCCCAAGAGGTTTCACAAATACCCTATTTAACCAACATCAAACAGGTCAATTTTGTAGCACCAAATCCTCAAATTGGATATCAATATTTAATAGTAAGTAATAAGTCATTGACAAATTCTGCAGAGGCATATAAGAATTATAGGAATACCAAATACACAACTTATTTGGCCTATATAGAAGACTTATGTGATTATTATTTTTATGGAAACTACCATCCTCTTGCTATTAAACATTTTGCACAACATCTTTTTGACAAGCAAGTTAAGTCTCCAGATTTTTTATTGTTATTAGGAAGAGGGTACCAAAATAATTTATTGAAAGCAAGTTGGGAAACCAATGCACTTAATTTGGTTCCCGCTTTGGGTGTTCCTTCCTCCGATAATTTATTTACAAATGGCTTTTTGGGCAATAGTGGCGCACCTTCCATTGCCACGGGTAGAATTCCGGCTAGCACAAATGCAGAGGCAAATAGCTATTTGCAAAAGCTCATTTATTATGAAAGCAATCCAGATTCTATACAAGCTTGGCGCAAAGAATATTTGCATTTAAATGGCGGTAGCAGCTCAAGCCAACAATTAGATTTTAAGCAGAAATTAGCCTCTTTGGGAGATTTAGTTTCTGATATGCCTGTGGGTGCAAATGTTTTGGCGTTTGGCAAAGACAATTCGGCCCCAACCTCCGATAAATTAAAGGAAAAGGTACTTTCAAATTTAAATAATGGTGTTAACATGATGACCTTTTATGGTCATGGTTCACTTACCGTTTTGGATGTGGATTTTGGTGGCATAGACGATTTAATTCCCAATAACAAACCGTCGTTTTATTATTTTAATGGATGCAATATTGGTAATGCCAATGATGTTGATCCCCAAGGCACAGGCCTAGTATATGGAAAGAATTATTTATGTGCTGATGCAAAGGGTGCCATTGCGTGGTTGGCGCATACCAATTTAACTTTTACCAATAACCTAGAAGATCAAATGAACCAAGTTTACGAGCAAATTGCTCATGGTGGTTATGGAAATCCTTTCGGTTTGAACCTAAAAAAAGCGCTAGAAAATACTTCCAACGGAAATGAACCATTTGCCCGCTCACATGCGCTGCAATTACTTCTTCAAGGAGATCCTGCTATGGTTTTATATGCGCCTGCTTTACCAGATTATAAAATTAGTAAAGAAAGCTTATTCATTTCGCCAAACAATGCATCGGTTCAAAACGACTCCCTTGCAATTGGAATAATTCTTCAAAATTTAGGTAAAGCCCAAAACGATAGTTTAACCATAAACATTACAAGGAAATTTCCTGATAATTCTACCAAAGAATATCCATTAAGTATTGTTTTATCGCCCTATAACAAAGATACTTTTTATGTTTGGATCAAACCTTTATTTAAAAAAGATATAGGATTAAATACTTTTGATGTAAAGATAAATGCCAGTAAAAAAGTAACTGAATCAAGTTATGCCAATAACGATGCCAGCATAGCCTATTTTTTACCAGGAAGTGGCGTGCAGGCTTTATTACCGCATCCCTATGAAATTATCAATACAGATTCGGCTACCATGTGGATTCAAAATTTCAATCCTTTTGTAAGTCAGGTTTCCTATGTTTTTGAAATAGATACCAGTTTAGCTTTTAGCACTACAAGTAGTTATTTTCAAAACAGTGGACCAATAATAGCCGATCAATTGGCATCTTGGAAGGCTAAACTAAAAGGGCCAGATTCTACTGTTTATTATTGGCGCGCTAAACTTAATTTGCCAGAAAATGAAGGTGGAATTTGGGTCACCAATAGTTTTATTTATGTGCCCAATGGTCCTCAAGGCTGGCACCAGCAGCGTTTTGAACAAATTAAAAATGCCAGTGCCAAAACTTTCATAACCTTTAATGATAGCCTAAAAAAGATTGAATTTAGCAACAATGAATTGGTGTTAGGTATTGAAAATAGGAGGTACGACCACCGCAGAATGGGGGTTATTATTCCTTATTTACTCAATGCTGGTGTTGGATCTTGTATTTCGCAAGGAACTGTTGTTTTGGTATTCGAACCTTTCCAAGTTGATTTCCCTTACGAACTGCCAAATTATCCTTTCAATTGTGCCTTTGTACAAGCCAATAAGCAAGACCAAAGCATTCGTTATTATCCTTTCAATACCAATACTCCTCAAGGAGAGGCAGATTTAGCAAGGTTAATAGATTCGGTACCCGATGGTTATTATGTGGCCATGTTTTCAAGGTATAGCAGTAATATTCCTTATTGGAGTAATGCCACCAAACAGCTATTTTCAAAAATTGGTTCAGTTAAAGTTCAACAAGTTTTGAATCCAAATACGGCCTGGGCAGTTATAGGTAAAAAAGGGGAGGCCCCCGGCTTGGCTGCAGAAGATACCATTACCAATAATGAGTTGCAATACGCCCCTAATTTGCCTCCAGCCCCAAATGATCCTCAAGATGAAAAATACCTGAGAGTAAAAAGGAATATTCAACTCAAATGGTATACAGGAAGTTTTGTTTCTGCTCTAGTTGGTCCTGCCACAAAATACAATGAGTTAAATTTAATTTTACAAGACGATGATCCAATTAAATCTGGCAGTTGGTGGTTAGACATTTATGGAACAAGCATTTTGGGCAAAGACACTTTATTGCTAAGCGGAATTACGAGTAACAAATTAAATTTAGCAAACATAGATGCCAAGAAGTTTCCATTTTTAAAATTGCAAATGAATTTTGTGGACAGCAACTACCGTACCCCTCAGCAAATTCATTTTTGGCAAGTATCCTATGATGGCGCGCCGGAATTATCTATTGATATCAATAAAAAATATGCCTTTCATTCCGATTTGTTGAACCAAGGTGATAGTTTAAGATTATCACTTCCTATTATAAACTTAGGTAACGATTTAAAGGATTCTACTGATGCTTTAATCGAGGTAATGGCTGAAAATAGAACCACACCTTTTGCTAAGTGGGAAAAAGTTCCACCTATTTTAGCCATGCAGAACTACCAATTAAATACTGCAATTAATAGCAGTAATTTGAATGGTAATAACTCATTACAGGTAAATGTAAATGCCAATAAAAAAGTAGCCGAAGCTAATTTTGTCAATAATTTTTATAAGAAAAATTTTGTGGTTCAAACCGATAAAAGAAATCCGCTATTGGAGGTAACTTTTGATGGGGTAAGAATTATGAACGACGATATTGTTTCTCCGAGTCCTTCCATTAGAATAAGCTCTACAGATAAAAATGCTTTCATGATTCAAAAGGACACAACTACCTTTGAATTGTATTTACGAAAATGCCTAAGCTGTAGTTTTGAAAGGGTTAACATGAGCAGTTCGCAGGTTCAATTTATTCCCGGAACAGATGTAGAAAACTTGGCTCAAGTTATATATAAACCGAGCACCTTGGCAGATGGCAAATATACCTTAAAGGTGCAATCTTTTGATGCGAGCGGCAACAAGGCTGGCACCAAAGATTATGAGGTAGTTTTTACTGTTGTCAATAAAAGTACCATCAGTTATTTTTATCCTTATCCCAATCCTTTTACCACGCAAATGCGATTTGTTTTTACCTTAACGGGTTCAAAGGTGCCAGATCAATTATTGGTTCGCATATTAACGGTTAATGGAAAAATTGTAAGGGAAATTAGAAAAGAAGAATTTGGGAACATTCATATTGGTAATAATGTGAGCGATTTTGCTTGGGATGGTACCGATCAATACGGAGATAAATTAGCCAATGGCGTATATCTTTATCAAGTTTATACCAAAATTGAAGGCAATGATATTGAAAATAGAGCCACCAAAGCCAAGGAAGAATCTAGCTTCTTTGTAAATGGTACAGGCAAAATTTTCTTGATGCGGTAACTGTCCTAAAAGAAATTCTGAATGCTGAATTCAGAATTCAAATTTTCAATTTAATAGCTTTCATTCGAGCCATTCAATTATTTTCTTTTGTTTGCAAAATGGTTTTCTATAAACGCTAAACTTTGTGCGTTGAAACACATTTCCTTGCTTAAGCCACCTTTGCGCGCTACTTCAATACCATAAAACATGTCGTTGAATCCTTCTACCTCATGGGCATCCGGATTGATGCTAATCATTACGCCTTTGTTGAGCGCGTAATCTATGTATCGCCAATCCATATCTAATCTGTAGGGATTGGCATTTAACTCCATAATAACTCCATTTGCGGCACAGGCATCAATAATTTTATGGTGGTTAATGGGATAGCCTTCGCGCATTAATAACAAGCGGCCGGTGGGATGACCCAAAATAGTGGTGTAAGGGTTTTCAATGGCCTTCATCAGCCTGCTCATGGCTTTTTCTTCATTCATCTTTAACACACTATGGATAGAGGCCACCACATAATCAAATGTTTTTAAAATATCAGGGTCATAATCTAGGTTACCATCAAATAAAATATCACATTCAATGCCTGCAAAAATTTTGAACTTGCCAGCTAATTTTTGGTTCAAACCTTCAATTTCTTTTTGCTGCAATAGCACCCGCTCTTCCGATAAGCCATTTGCATAAAATGCACTTTTTGAATGGTCTGCCATTCCTAAATACTGATAGCCTTTGTTGAAGCAATACATGGCCATGGTTTCAATGCTATGCAAACCATCACTCCAAGTAGAATGATTGTGCAATGGTCCGCTTAGGTTTGCATATTCAATGAGTTGCGGCAGTTTGCCAACTTTAGCCTTTTCAACTTCGCCTAAATCTTCCCGCAACTCAGGCGCTATAAAGGGCAAGCCTGCTGTTTCATATATTTCCAATTCAGTTGAATAATCTTTTTTGGGTTCAGGTAGTAGCATTTTTATTTTGCTACTATGCCCTTCAACTGCTGTTGTTATAAATAATTGGTAAGCAAAGTCACTTGGCAAACAGGTAAATAAACGAACAGGATATCCTTGAAACAACAATTTATCCTCATCCATTTCAAAGGCAATTTCAACCTCTAATTCATCTCTTAGCGACCTTTCATCTGTGGTAGCAATCAATAAATCTATGCCCGTTAAAATCTCCAATTTCCTTCTTATTTCACCCGTAAGTTCTGCTTCATCAACAAATTCCAAATCTCTAATATTTTGAATTAAATTTTGTGCAATGGCATAAGCTTTGGCGTAATGAAATTTATCGGCACTGGCAAACATAAAATCTATTTGCTTTATAACTGCTTCTTGGGTTTTTAAACCAAAACCTTTGAATTGTGCGAGCCTATTTTCTTTACAAGCATACAGTAATTCACCTATGGATTCAACTCCCATTTCTTTCCAAATAATGGCAACTTTTTTAGGACCAATACCTTTGATGCGCATTATTTCTCTTACCCCATCAGGTGTGGCATCTATCAGTTCAGTGAGTTCCTTAAAGGAATCTGTGGTAAAAATTTCATGTATTTTTTGGGCAATGGTTTTTCCTATACCTTCTATGGCTTCAAGTTCGGCCAAGCTCTTGCCAAATAATGGCTCGCTAATTTTGTCTATTCTAAAAGATGCCGAGGCAAATGATTTTATCTTAAATGAATTTCCGCCATGCAATTCACTCAGGTCGGCATATAGTTTTAAGATGTCTGCTATGTCTGAATTTGTCATCTGAATATCTACTAAAAATAATTTTGAATGAATCCAACGGCGCTTCTCATTACAACATAAATTCTTCTTCCATATCTGGAATAACGGCAATGCTTAAATGGGCTTCATCCACAGATTTTTGCATGGCCATTAATTGTGGTTCCTCGCCATGAACCAAAAATACTTTTTTCAATTTGCCGCCATTCTTATTGCTATTTAGCGCCGTTTGCTCAATGTAATGAAACACCTCATCATGGTCGGGATGCGAGCTAAAAATATCTGTTTTGGCAATTTGGGCATACACCATTTTATCCAAGTTCTTTATCCTAATGGTTGATTGTCCTTGTAGCAAACGATGTCCCAATGTGCCCTCTGAGCAAAATCCAGCAATCAAAATAGTAGAGTAGGGGTTTTCAATGTTGTTCATCACATGCTCTTGAATCCTACCTCCTTCAACCATGCCTGCTGCCGAAATAATTACACAAGCATCTGAATATTGCATCAATTCTTCATGTTGGTCTTTTCCATCTAAGTATTCAATACCTTCAAAATTAAATAAGCTGCCATGCTCACGCATGAAGGTATGTGCTTCTTGGTTCAATAAATAGGCGTGTTTTTCGTAAACTGGTGTGCTTTTTATGGCTAGCGGACTATCAACAAAAACCTTTAACCATCCGGGTAATAGGCCTTTTTTCTTTAATTGATTGATAGTAAAAACAATGGCCTGCGTTCTGCCAACACTAAATGCAGGTATCACCAATCTGCCTCTAAATTCAATGCAAGTGCGGTTAATGTATTTCAACAATTCATCTTCTGCAGAATCATTGTTCACATGCTTCCTGCCTCCATAAGTTGATTCTGTGATTAAGTAATCTACCGAGTCAAAAAACTCACCATTTCTAACCAGTTTACTATTCATCCTGCCTAAGTCGCCCGAAAAGCCAATTTTGGTAGTTTTGCCATTTTCATTTATTGTAACCTCAATACTGGCGGCTCCTAACAAATGCCCTGCTTCCACAAATTTCAGAGATACTTGTTCATTTACCTGAAAGTTTTTATCCAATGGTAGGGTCAAAAATTGCTCCACAGTTTGTTTTACATTTTTTTCCGAAAACAGTGGTTTGGGAATATAATCTCTTCTTCCTTTTTTGGCTCTGCCTAATTTTTTGCGGTAATCATGGAACTGTATATTGGCCGAATCAAACAACAAATATTCTGTGAGCTCTGCTGTTGCGGGTGTGCAAATGATATGGCCCTCAAACCCATGGTGAACCAAAGCAGGTAAATTCCCCGAATGGTCAATGTGGGCGTGCGTTAATAGCACTAAATCTATTGTTATTGGTTCAAACGGAAATAAATTTGCATGTTCAATTGGATTCTTTTTTACCTCATAATCCATTCCACAATCCACTAAAATTTTATACCCCGAATCTAATGTGAGCAGATACATACTACCCGTAACTTGCTTGGCTGCCCCTAAAAAACTTAATTTCATTTTTTTTTATTACCTATTTCTTGTCAATTTTTTCAACACACAAAGAAAGGAAGTTTCTTTAACTTTGTGCTATAACAAGGAATATAATATGTTGCAGGTATTAACGGAACAAACATCTATCATAGACGATTTTTTAGCAGAATTGAGAGATGTAAAAATCCAAACTGATAGGGCGCGATTTAGAAACAATGTGGTGCGTATTGGTGAAATTTTAGCTTATGAAGTGAGTAAGCACTTGCCAAGAGTATCGGTGGAGGTGCAAACTCCTCTAGGCATTCATAAAAGTTTGGTTCAAGCAAATACCCCTGTTTTGGCCAATGTTTTAAGAGCAGGCTTAACATTACATCAAGGCTTTTTAAACTATTTTGATAAGGCCGATCATGCTTTTGTTTCGGCGTATAGGAAGCACACCAACGACCATGAGTTTGAAATTGTGGTAGAGTATATGGCTAGTCCTTCCATTCAAAATAGGATATTAATATTGATTGATCCTATGCTGGCAACTGGTCGCAGCATGTTCTTGGCTTATAAAGCACTGCTAGCTAAAGGCATACCTTCCAAAGTAATTGTGGTAAGTTTAATTGCCAGCCAGCAAGGGGTGGCATACATTCAACAACACATGCCCGAAGCCGCTATCTTTATTGCGGCAGTAGATCCATCACTTGATGAAAATTGTTACATCGTTCCTGGCCTGGGCGATGCTGGTGATCTGGCCTTTGGAGAAAAATTATAAGATGAAAACCCTAGGCATTTTAGTTATTCTTTTATTCGGTTTGAACCAATTTGCAGCGAAAGCACAAAGTGTAACAATGATTAAAAGTTCACAGATTTTGGAATGGAAATCGAATACATCAGACACCATTTATGTGATTAATTTTTTTGCCACTTGGTGCAAACCTTGTATAGCAGAAATACCCGAATTTGAAAAATTGGGTCAAGCATATCAAGGTAAAAAAGTAAAGATCATATTGGTAAGCAACGATTTTAAAAATCAAATTGAAACCAAGTTAGTGCCTTTTATCAAAAAAAATATTGCAGGCAACCAAGTAGTTTTTATGGATGAAAATAATCCCAACAAGTGGATTAATTTGGTAGATGAAAATTGGAGTGGAGCCATTCCTGCAACGCTTATAATTAGAGGAAGCAGCGCTTATTCAAAGTTTTATGAAGGTGAGGTAGATTACAAAATACTCAATGAAATAGTGTTGAGTTTAAATCCATAAAATTGCCCAGTCACACCAATATTTTTTCGCAATCAAAGATAAACCTAATGCTTATTCTGGTCAAATCACCGCATAAGTACCACTACCTTTGGCTATAAGGGTTAAAATATTGTTGTTCTCGGTAAATATTTCTGCCTCGGCAAAATAGAGTTTTTTACCAGCTTTGAGTACATATCCTTTGCAATATGCAACGGGACCTAATCCTGGGTTCAAATAAGAAATTTTCATTTCAGCGGTTACCACTGATTGCTCTTTTTGAACCAAGGTAAAACATGCGAAACCAGCAACTAAATCAGCCAGTGTGGCGGTAACACCTCCGTGCAAAAAGCCTAATTGTTGCTTGTGGTATTCTTCAATTTTTAAATAGCCTTCAATAATGCCGGCTTGTATGCTTGAGGTCTTAAATCCAAGGTGATTCATGAAATGGTTTCCCTTCATTTTTTCGACAATCATTTGCTCGAAATCTGGATTTTGTGGGATAAATTGCTGCACTTTTTTATTTTTTGAAAGGGTTTTATTACTTTGCGAAGGTAAGAACAATTCAAGTGCAATCCATTACCGTAAAATCCTATTCAGATAATTTATACAATCCTGCCGACAACGGAAGCCTTGAACACACCATTTTTTTTGAGGCAAATCATATCAGCACGGTTGTGGCTGATCCCAAAAATAAGCAGATTTTACAATTAACAATTTATACTGCCGAGGATACTAATTTCTTTAATTTATCTTACGATGATTTAAAAACCATTCTTCCCTTAAAAGAGGAATTGGCCTTAAATTTTAAAGTTAGAAAGGTAGTAATTAGTTCTGCTAACGCCACCCTGTTGCCAGAATCAATGCTCAATGTGGTTGAAACGGAAGCTTATTACGCCCTGAGCCAAAAAATAATGCCCCAATCTCAAGTGCTCTATTGTAAAATGCATGTTCAACAAACTGCGGTAATTTTTAACGTTAAAAATGAGTTGTTAAAGTTGATTCGGTTCAACATGCCTATGGTAGATGTTTACCATGCCTCTTTGTTGTTTATAAAGGCTGTAGAATCTCAGGCTTTTGAGCATTCAAAAAATAAGTTGCATTTGCATCTGCACCCGGGATATTTTGAAATATTGAACCTAGATACCACTATCCGTTTCTACAATTCCTTTCCTTTTGAAACGGAAACAGAAGTGGTATATTTTATGCTGGCAGCAGCAGAGCAATTGCAGATTTCGCACAGTTGTGATGTGGTTCTTTATGGAAATTCTGCCCAAATGAGCGAATTATCTGACCTGATATCAAAGTATGTGCGTTCGGTTCAGTATTGCATTAAACCTAAGAATTTTACCTATCCTTTGAGCTTTAAACAATTTGCCGAACAACAATTTTTCACAGAATCTGCTGCCTTGTTGTGCGAATAATTGCCGGAAATAAAAAAGGAATCATTCTTCATGCACCTCCGAGTTTGCCTGTTAGGCCAACAACTGATAGGGCAAAGGAAAGCTTGTTCAATATCCTAGAAAATAATTTTAATTTAAGTGAACTCAGTGTGTTAGATTTATTTGCTGGTACAGGCAATATCAGTTATGAGTTTTCTAGTAGAGATGCCAAAGCAGTGCTCAGTATCGATCAACATCCTGGCTGCGTTAAGTTCATGAAAGAAACCAGTGCCAAACTAGGTTTCCTTGCCATGGAAGCGCGCAAACAAGATGTTTTTACATTCCTCAAACAAAATTCAGAACAATTCGATATCATTTTTGGAGATGCTCCTTATGCCTTGCCACGAATTCCAGAAATACCAGAATTGGTATTCAACAAAAACATGCTCAATCCGGGTGGCTGGCTAATTTTAGAGCATGCCACTATGATGAAGCTTTCACATTTGCCCCATTTTTTTGAGGAACGAAATTATGGGCAGTCAAGCTTCTCCTTTTTTAAACAAGATTAGCTGATGGTAATTCATTTTATTAGTACCAATATTTACAATAAACTAACTACTTTTGATCCAATTAACCTGTTATGAAAAAGATAGCCTTATTTCCAGGAACTTTTGATCCAATTACTATTGGACATGTAAATATCATTGAAAGGGCATTGCCTTTATTCGACGAGATTGTGGTGGGCATAGGTCATAACAGCAGTAAGTCGACCTTGTTTCCATTGGAGAAAAGGATACAATGGATTACCGAGATTTACAAGAATGAACCTAAAATTAGGGCCGAAATTTATGAGGGCTTAACGGTAAATTACTGCGACGAAATTAATGCTCAATACATTTTGCGTGGTATAAGAAACATGGCAGATTTTGACTACGAAAAAAACATTGCTCAAATGAATAAAATCATATACCCCAAAGCAGAATCTGTATTCTTGATGTGCGACCCAGCCTTTACGCCCATCAGCTCTTCTGTTGTGCGCGATTTAATCAGAAATGGGGGAGAAGCAGGTGCTTTTGTACCAAAAGAAGTGGTGTATTAAGCGCCAATCTTTACCATCATCAGAATTTCTCTAATAGATTCATAAGTATCTAGCTCTTGTAAATCCATTTCATTTAAGTTCACCCATTTTACCTCCGTAATACTTTCTTCCAATTGTGGTTTGAGCTTGCCCATAAAAGTCGTATTCATCTTATACCAATGTGTGGCTTTTAAAAATCGATGGCCTTGTAATTTATAGGTATGGTAACTAATGGTTAGAAATTTTTCTATGCTTAATTGGTTTATGCCACATTCTTCTTCAACTTCCCTAATGGCGCCTTCCGAAATGGTTTCTCCTGGGTCAATTTTACCTTTTGGCAAATCCCATTTACCCAATCTTTTCATGATTAACAATTCGCCATTTTGGTTATATACAATTCCGCCGCCAGCAGCAATTGTGGTAAAATTAGCTTTAAAAAGCAATAACAATCCTGCTGGGTCTTCAGATAAAACAAGCAAACCATTTTGAGTAGCTTCCTCTGTTTTTCTAACGATATCCATTAAATTTAAGTCGCTTTGATACTGAATAAAGGGTAAATGTTGAAAACGAGCAGGAATATTTTCGGAACTTGTAATAACAAGTGGTTTATCGTTAATGAAAAATATATACATTTGTAGGTATGCAAATTAGTGAATCGAACGCTACAAAGATAGCAGAATATTTGTTAGAGATAAAAGCAATTAAGCTCCAACCTACAAACCCTTTTACCTGGGCTTCTGGTTTAAAATCGCCCATTTACAGTGATAACAGATTATCTCTTTCTCATCCCCAAATAAGAACTTTTATTAAAAACGCATTGGTAGCAGAGATCAAGAACCATTACCCTAAAGTTGCCGGAATTATTGGAGTGGCAACAGCAGGCATTGCGCCAGGAGCTTTGGTTGCAGACGCTATGGATTTGCCTTTTGGTTATGTTAGAACCGAAGCAAAGAAACATGGAATGGGTAAGCAAGTTGAAGGCGATATTCAGCCAGCTGTGCCTGTTGTGGTTATTGAAGATTTAGTTTCTACTGGCAAGAGTAGCCTTCAAGCCATCGATGCTTTGAGGAGTTATGGTTCCAATGTTTTGGGCCTAGCTAGTATATTTACTTATGGTTTCGACTCAGCTAAACAAAATTTCGAAAATGCCCATTGCCCTTATTTTTCACTCTGTAATTATGATACACTTATAGAGGTAGCAGTTGCTAAAGGATACGTAAATGCTTCCGATAGAGAAGTACTTGCTACTTGGAGAAAAAGTCCTGAAACTTGGGGAATATAATTTAAACTGTGGCGCTAAAACTCTCTAAAAATCCCGTAAAAGCATCTTATGCCATTTATTTTGGCCTTTGGGTGGTTATTTGGTTTATTCTGCTTTATCCATTTATTAGATTAGGCCTCTCTCATCCAAAACTATATCGGTTTGGCCATGTAATGCGCAAAATTTGGGGTCAACTTATACTTTGGCTCACATTTATTAGGGTCAAAACAGAATATGAAGTGCCTTTAGATAAAAGCCAAGCTTATATCATTGCTCCTAACCATACTTCACAAATAGATATCATCACTTTGGTGGTTAAGCTCAACCTTTATTTTAATTTTATGGCCAAAGCTGAGCTTGAAAGAATTCCTTTCTTCGGCATTTGGTTCAGAACAATTGATATAGCAGTAGATAGAAAAGACCCAAGAAAGGGCGCACTGGCCTACAGAAAGGCATTAAATTGGTTGGATGAAGGACACAGCATGGCCATTTTTCCAGAAGGAACTATCTCTAACCAAGTGCCTAAATTAATTAAGTTCAAAGATGGTCCTTTTAGAATGGCCATCGAAAAACAGATTTCAGTTTTGCCCATTACCATCATTGGAAATTGGAAACTAATGCCAGATCAAGGTATTTTTGAAGGTAGGCCTGGTTTTGCTTATCAATATGTTCACAAGCCTATTTCTACCAAAGGCATGACCCTAAGTGATATTGAGTCGTTAAAAGAGCAAGTTTTTCAAGTAATTAATAATAAATTGCATGAAAATGGATATTAAAAAGTTTTTTAAACCAAAATTTTAAAAGCAACAGTTGAATATCCCTAATACCAAGAATTTATAATGACCGATTTAGTAATTAATATTGAAGGAATAGGTAAAACCTATCGCATTGGAGATGTAGAGGTAAATGCCTTGCGTGAGGTTGACTTGCAAATTAAAAAAGGGGAGTATGTTGCCTTAATGGGACCATCTGGTTCTGGTAAATCTACCTTAATGAATATTCTTGGTTGCCTAGATACGCCAAGCAGGGGCAAGTATTGGCTCAATGGCACCGATGTAAGTAACATGACCGATAATGAATTGGCAGAAATTAGAAACAAGGAAATAGGTTTCATTTTTCAAACCTTTAATTTATTGGCCAGAAATACTTCACTAGACAATGTGGCTTTACCCTTAGTTTATGCCGGAGTTTCTAAAAAAGATAGAATTATAAAAGCCGAAAATGCCCTAAAAAGTGTTGGCTTAGGAGATAGGATGGACCATAAGCCAAACGAACTTTCGGGCGGACAAAGACAAAGGGTTGCCATTGCACGCGCATTAGTGAACAGTCCTTCTATTATTTTAGCCGATGAACCAACAGGAAATTTAGATTCTAAAACCTCGTACGAAATTATGGAGCTCATTGAAAAAATTCACGAATCAGGAAATACAGTTATTATTGTTACGCATGAAGAAGACATTGCCAAAAGGGCAAAAAGAATCATCAGGTTGCGCGATGGACTCATTGAAAATGATGCAATGGCAACAGCCTCAATCTAAAAGTCCTTGCCAATAAAAGTGTTCACCAAATTGGCCTTTTGTGGTTGGTTCAGCATTAAATAAACCAAATAGAGTTGAGCCACTACCGCTCATGGCTGCATACATAGCACCATTGGCATATAATTGTTCTTTTATGCTTTTTAGTATTGGGTATTTTGGAAACAAGGAGTCCTCAAAATCATTCTTTAAATTGTCTTTCCATGTTGGAATAGGTAAGCTTATAATATCCCTAATGCTTTTTAGGTTTTCTTTCCCTGAGAGATGAATATTCGCAAAGGCCTCAGCTGTGCTGATATGCAAATTTGGTTTCACCAAAACTATCCAAGTGCCATTTAATGAAAAGTTGATTGGCTCAAGAATTTCACCTCTGCCACTTCCCAAACAGGCTCCATCATACAAAAAATAAGGACAATCACTACCCAATTTTGAGGCATAGGTTGTTTGTTCCTCAAAAGGTATATTTAAATTAAAATATTGGTTCAGCAATTGAATGGCAAAAGCACCATCGCTAGAACCACCGCCTAATCCGGCTCCCATTGGGATAGTTTTTAACAAACAAAAAGTAACCTTGGGCAAAGCATATTTTTCTTTCAATAAATAATAAGCCTTGAGTATTAAATTATTTTTTGGATCGCCTTCAATTTTTAGTCCTTCCGAAATAATGGCTGCATCCTCTTCGTCAATGGTATTGCCTGCAACTAACTCTAATGAATCGCACAATGGTACGGGGTAAAACAAAGTTTCCAAATTGTGATAGCCATCATTTCTTTTGGCAACAATATGTAGCCCGAGGTTAATTTTGCAAGGTGGAAATAAAATCATTGTTGTATAAATAATCGAGGGTCGAAAGTAAATGGTTTTACCCACTTCACACGAATAAATTTTTGGAGCTGAGGGTGCAATGGATTGATTAAAATATTGCTTTCCTCCTGAATAATGGCAGATGGTACTTTTAAAATGAGGGACCTAAAACTGTTGACCCATTGATCACCAATTTTAGCACTGTCAAAAGAGGAGGGATATTGTTCCCAATCTTTTGTTAAAGTGTCAAGGCTTAATTCTTCCATATCAGCTTTTGGTTCGATCCAAAAACAAGTGAGCATAAAATCTCTTAAGCCAATAACTCCACCGCTATGGCAGGCCAATTCTAAAGCGGCTAATGAGGCATGACTGCTTGTATAAACCATAGAAGTGCCAACCGAATTCCACCTGCCACCAAATGTTTTGGCACCTAATCCGCTCAGGTCGGAGGCATATTCTTTTTTTGTAATCCTAAAAACCTCCATTAAGCAAACACACCTTGCTCTAATCTACCCAGTGTTTGCATCACCAATTTAACGCCAAACCCTGTATCTAAAATTGAAACGGGGGTATTGCCATTTAATGAAAATATAGGAGTATGTAACCACTGGCGAATAGCGGTTTCATTCTGAAAAAGTTGAGTGGCTTTTGCCAAAACCATGGCCATTTCTATGGCTTGCTCAGATGAAAAAACATCAAGAACAGCTTCTTCTGGAAGGCGCTGAAAAGTTCTGGTACTGATGTGAAGTATATGGCAAAGAGCAGTTAAATCTAAATCCATTTTTTTCGACAATAAAACGAGGGCTTCTTTTTTGATGCCAGCCCTTGTGGCTTCAATAAATTTCAATTCATTGTTGAGGGGGATATCAATACCCAACCAAAGGGCAGCCAGTACTTCTGGTGAGCTGGGCGTAATTGGATATACAGCTAACTTTTCTTGAACCAAATTTTGGGTGCTTATTTTTGTTTCAAGAGGCTTTTTCCTTGTTTTTTTATATGTTTTCATTTTAATACCCGTCAAAAATACAATAATTTTCGTATTTTGTCAAATTATTTTTTCCTGCTCCAATCCAACAATGTTATTAGGGCCTTTCCTGTTTTATCCATTTCAAATTCTTTTAAAAAGTCATGGTTTATTGGCTGCTGTTCCTTGGAGAGAACAATCGCTAAAACTTGTTCTATAATTTTACCAGCTGATTCATTGCTAGTTTTTTCATATCCTTTTTGGTAGGTATTGGCGTGTTCAATTTCGCTTACCAAAAAGGCATGAGCCCCTTTCAATAAATCGCCCAGGCCACCTTTATCAAAGCCAATTACTTGAGTGCCCACCAACAAACTTTCATGGGCAACCCTGTTCCAGCCTTCATTAATACAAGGCATGGCAAGCGTGTATTCTGAGGCTGCCATTTCCATTAAATACTCCTCAAAATGCGCAAAATGCCTAACCTCATAATCTTTGTGTATTTCAGTTTTAGCTAGGTCGTTGGTACTAAAGTAACACAGGTAACCATGTGCACTTAACTTATTGGCTAAGATAAATAACTCTTGGCTATTTTTAAAAGATTCCTGACCCAAATGAATTTGTTTTTTCTTGGCTATATTTTTATAGTTTGAATATAGGATTGGGTCAAAATAATTAGGAAACAAAAGTACTTGCTTGAGCTCAAAATAGTCTTGGAAGAATTGCTCCCAAAATGGCGCCACTGCAACAAAGCAAAGTTTCTTTTTAGGTATCCAAGTTGCCAGATGAACCATTGCATGGTACCAATATTTTAAGAACTTACTTTTACCATCATTGGCATCATAATAATGCCACACCACTATCACTTTATTTCCATTAAAAAGGTTCCTCAAAATTGCTGGAATGGCTAGTCGGGCCACACAAATATTGATATCCGCATTTGAATTTTTAATGGCCCAAAAAAACAAATTAAATTGAGTAACAAAGGTTTCAAAATGTTTCCATTGCCTCAATTCTTTATAAATAAAACGGTCTGAACCTAACGCTTGATAAAGGTTTTCTGCCAAGTGTTTTTCGTGCAAATAACCACCAGTTTTTTGTTTACCATGACTCAGGTAATGAACGCGTTTCTTTTTGATAGGACCTTTACTTTATTAGGTGCAAAATACGAATTGAAAGATAATTAATGGAAAATACTTAAATTTCAAAAGTATTTCAAATGATAGCATTGGAAACTATGTAAGAAATACCCTTAATCAAATGGCATCATTTTGCTAAATGAAAAGTTTAAGCAAATAAAATGATGGAATTACCAAGCAATCAAACAATGATACAACAAACCCAAAAATGGGTATTGGATGTTGTGATAGGCGCCAATTTTTGTCCTTTTGCCGCCAAGGAAGTAAAAAACAAAACCATTCATTATGAAGTGGCCGAAAAAGGAAATTTAACAATGGATTTGGCTGCCTTACAAGCAGAGTTTGTTCGACTAGACGAGCATCCACAAATGGAGACGACCATGCTTTTGTTTCCGCATGCCTACGCAAATTTTGAAGATTATTTAGCCATGGTAGACGATGCCGAAGATTTGTTATTTGAGAATGATTATGAAGGTGTGTACCAAATAGCCAGCTTCCATCCGCTATACCTTTTTGCTGGCTCAAATGAGCAAGATGCAGCCAATTACACCAATCGATCCATTTATCCAATGCTGCACATACTTCGCGAATCGAGCATGGAAATTGCGCTCGAAAAATATCCCAACCCCGACGGCATTCCCGAGCGCAATATTCAATTTGCCAGAGACAAAGGCTATGCATACATGAAACTTTTGCGGGAGCAGTGTTTGGGGTAGAGGTTAATTTTTGATTTCTAACTTAAAATTTAATAATCTATTTTTGAATTAATAAAATAGAAGAAAAATGAGTGAAATAACCTATCCAAGCCAATCCAGAGAATTGGTTTGCTTCAGTACTATACAAGTTCAAACAGTGCAAGACGGAATAGTGAACCTATTTTTTGCATATGATGTGTT
>Ga0209550_10002403_pt1 | contig 17986 bp, 9 predicted proteins | sample LauGreSuBDMM15SN_2_FD_187567 | JGI IMG/M metagenome (GOLD analysis project Ga0209550, IMG submission 187567) | Freshwater lake microbial communities from Lake Michigan, USA - Su13.BD.MM15.SN (SPAdes) (version 5) | ecosystem: Environmental > Aquatic > Freshwater > Lake | place: Lake Michigan, USA...
CTTCTGAAAAACCGAATGATGGTGGAAGTGATGGCTCCCCTTCAAGCAGAACTGGTACTCCAGGCAGTGGAGGAAGTGGTGATGTGTAGTATCAAGAAAATTAAATTCACGAGCTGAGAAATGCTAAAAATATTGAGTAGATATATTGCTAGATTATTATTACTAATTATTTTGGTAATTGGACAGCCATTATACGCATCAGCTAATTTTGCTACCTGGATAGAAAATACGTTTGAAGATATATTTAATTTCTTTGCTAATTCATGTCTGAGTATTCCCAATTTTAATAATTTTACTACTGGTAGTACGGTAATGAATTTATCTAATAGTGGCCAATGGGTTAGTGTTGGTACTTCTGTTAGTGGTGGTAATATGTTGAAAATTCAATGGAACACTCAGGGAATAACAGCGCAGCCCAGAAAATATATGATTATCTATCGTATAGATCCAAGATTTACTAGACCACAGGTGTTTATAGTACAATATAATTATAACACACAGCAATATGAATCTGATTTTCATCAATATAGAGACGGTATTTTTCTAACATATCAGCAAAATCCAGGATTAAATCTATTAGATCGTTCAAGAGATTATGATAATTATTTTTATTTTAGGGGTAGGAGTCCTATCAGCGTTGATCCTGGTGATGTTATAAATATTACATTAGCGGAGATATCAGAACTCACATCTTTGGGGTCGCAGTTTAGTTCAGAGCTTGATGGTTCCCTAAATGATATAGCGTCTATTTTTACTAGTACTGGTATACAGGATAATGCGATTTTATATGCTAATAGCGAACCATGGTGTAATTACATTTCTGACAATCCTACAGATTTTTTGAATAATACTTTATGTACTCAAGATAGTACTACGGGTGCGCATTTATTTGCTGGACCACAAAATTCATATAACAGATTTATAGGTATTATGGATCCTGTTGTGGCTGCTAATGTGATGCCTCTTCAATCATGCCCACAAGGTGCTACTGATTCAATGAATAATCCTCCTTGTATTTATGATGGTGGGCGTGGGATGAAGATTGTAGGCGGTGGTGTTGTGATAAAACCTGAATACACGCCATTTATGCATTCAGATATTACTAACAAATATTTTCTTTATTACCACTCATTAGGTAGTGGAAATTTAGACTTTATTACTGATGCCAGAATAATTAATATGTTCAACGTTTTTGAACAAGGTATGTCAGCTTGGGCTAGTAATAATAATTATAGAGGAAATGTAGACATAATTCGTTCTTATTTAATATCAGATGCAGGGTATGATGCTGGAATGTCCCGTTTTTTACATTTAGGCAGATATATAATGATGATAGATATTGGGAATACAAGTAATGCGGCAAGCTATACGGCTCAAAATAACGTTACTCTCGAATATCAAGTGTTACCAGCAGGTCACGCAGCTCCAGCGGCAAATTCTCCTGGTATTGCTGTTACAAGTCAAGAATATAGCGCTGATGCTCCTAGCAGTGGAAATTTGTGGCTAAAAATTACAAATCCCAATAATGAGGTTGGTGGCAATATAACAATATCATATGCATATTATACTGGTGATACTTTTTTATCAGATTTACTCTATAATAATGTAGCTTTACCAGTTATGGATATGATGAGAAGTACTGCGTCCATTTTTTATTCTGGCATTGCAGTAAATCCTCAACTACAGCTCGCTTTAAAGATACTACTAAGCTTGTATATTATAATTTATGCTTTGTCATTTCTGGCTGGGAAAGTGCAAATTACACTTCAAGACGTTATTACGAGAGTAATAAAGCTTGGTGTAGTATTTCAGATGTTTCGCGCAGATAGTTGGTTGTTTTTTAATGAGAATGTTTTTAATTTGTTCTTAGGAGGCATGTCGTATTTGGCAGAAAATGTTGTAGGTGTTACAAGCTCAGTGGGTAATCTTTTTGGTTTTGTGGATATAATTTTTGATAAATATACTAATCCTAAAGTTTGGCAGATACTTATTGTAGAGGCATTACAAATTCAAAATGGAATGACATATTTAGCAATATTAATGATAGAAGCTATTTTTTCATATCTTGCTGGTGTAGTAGAGGTTGTTATATGTTATGTAATGGCATATTTGACTATGTGTGTACTTATATCTTTAGCCCCTTTGTTTATAGTATGTATGTTATTTGAACGTACTAAGGGTATGTTTGATAATTGGATGTCTCTATTATTCAATTATATGATACAACCCACCGTTTTGTTGGTATTCTTTTTACTAATTGATCAATTAATGACCAACCAATTTTCAACAGCTGTAGCCCAAGCATGCTGGGGCTGGTTGATTACAATAGATATAGATTTAGATTTGCATCCTATAGGTGTAGATTTTAGAGTGCAGTTTGATTTACCATTTTTACCTGGAATACCATTTTATAGAGCAGCGTTAGTAGCATTCGATGCTATGTGTCCATTTGTTAGTAGTGGTGGGGAATTGACTGTAATTGCTGGTGCAGTGTTAATGTTTAAAATATATGCTCAGTTATCTAATGGATTAATTGAATATGTGACAAGTCTTGTAGGCTCGCTTACTGGTGTTACGCCTGCACGTGCTAGTTCAGGTGGTGGTGCTACAAATGTGGCAAGTAAAATAGGTGGACAATTGAAAGCCCCAGCTAATGCAGTGATAAATAAAGCAAATGCTGTTCGTAAAGATGCCGTGAGTAAATTGAAGGCAGGTTATAAGAATGCACAATTATCAGATAAACCAGATAAACCTGACGAAAACCCTGACAAGCCTTTGAAAGATGATAAATCCCCCGCAATGGACAAAAAAGATTAAAAAAAATCTTTAATAGTAACATTCGCGTAACAAGTGAAATATTTATCAATATGAAAATATATATAAAGTTTCAATAAACGCAGCACTGCTTTACCATGGAGTAGTTTTATAATAGGATTTGAGATATGCCTGTATCTAGTAATCAAAGAAGATCTGATAAAAATTTATATAATGAAAAAGCTGAAGAGTATATTCCATTAGCCTGTCATTACGATTCGTGTACTTTAATTACTAAAAATGGTGAACTAATACAAACGCTTGAAATTTCAGGCATGTCTTCAGATACCATGGTTACTAACTTAAATGAATTGACTGGAGCAGTTAGAGTATCTTTGAGTAAGTATATTGACAATGAAGATGTGTCATGTTGGATTCATACTATAAGACGAAAGAAAAACATCGATGATACATTAAAATATAGTAATAAGTTTTCTGCAGATTTGCATGAGATTTGGGCAAAAAAAAATAAATTAGAAGAAAAATTTGTTAATATTGTATATATCTCAATCATTACAAAAGGGATGGGCGTATATCTAGACAATTTACACCAAATTACTCACGCCACTTCCAGTAAAACCATTATTGCAAAGCATGAAATGCACCTTGCAAAATCTTCTGAAAAGCTTTATTCAATAACTAACGCTATGTTAGAAGAGTTGAGTATATATGGTATATCTAGGCTAGGTATTAGGATAGTGGGTGAGAAATGTTATTCAGACCTTCTATATTTATATAGTCATATTATTAGCTTTGATGAGAACGACGTTGAATTACCAGTGTATGATTTCTCTAAATTTTTAGCTATAGAACAATATGCAGTGGGTAGTAGACAAATAGAAGTTATCAACAAAGGAAAGCAAAAATTTGCATCGATAATTTCACTAAGAGAGTATAATAATGCTGGACACGAAGATTTATTTGCAAAATCTTTTCAGTTACCAATAGAGCTTATTGCTACCGAAATATACTATCCTATCTCTAAAGAGATAACTCAAAAACCTTACGAACATCAGAACTATATATTGGGTGTTACAAGAGACACGCAGTTGCAAATCGCTAAAGGGTTGGATATAACAATGGATCCTGATAGAAAAAGTGGTTTTGCTGAGCAACAACTTAGTATAATGATAATATGTGATAGTTTAAATGATCTTGAAGAAAATACAAAAAGATTTTCAAAAAGTCTTGCTATGCTTGGTGTAGTACATGTCAGAGAAGATATAAATCTTGAGAATATTTTTTGGTCACAATTACCAGCAAATTTTCATTATATTCGTAGGGCTGTTGGCACAGTATCAGAGAATATTGGTGCTTTTGTATCCTTGCAAAATACCCCACATGGAAGAAAATTTAGTAGATGGGGCAAGTACGTAACTGTTATGCCTAGTATATTAGGGACCCCTTATTTTACAAATTTTCATAGCGAAAAAAGAACTGGCCATACATGTTTATTCGGTAATGATGGTTCAGGAAAAACTACTTTAATGAATTTTCTTGTATCAGAATCGATGAAATATAATCCGACAATTATATATCTTTCTCTCGATCATGGGCCTAAATTATTTGTAAATGCAATAGGAGGAAAGTGGTTTGATACTCCTAATATTCCAACGCTTCCAGGTGATGGCTATATAGGTGTAGAAATCTTAGTAGATATTCTTTCTGGGCAGTATAGTACAGGTATTTCAGCGCGTGATACAGAAATACTATCAGAATTAATGACTCAAATCAGGCAATCGTCTAGTTACAAAGAAGCTGCTTTAGTAGTAAAGAATTTTGATTTCAAAGGAGCTAGCAAGGACTTTAAAAATGGTATAACAAAGCTGAACAAATATTTTGAAGCTGATAATGTGACTGTGTCTGATAGTAATATTATAGGTATTAGTCTACAAGATATAAATGATAAAGATAATTATGATCTTAGAGCATCTTTCGTCATTTCTTCACTTCGAAGCTTAGGTATAGATAAAGAAACCCCTAAAATACTAATTATGGATGAAATGGCAGATATGTTAGACCATCCATATTTTACTCATAATATGCAATTATGTTATGAGTTTGCAAAACTTCATAACATAGTATTATTAGGGACCGTAGATACAGAAAAATATAAAAATGTTTCACAAAAACAATTATGGAATGTGGTAGATGAATATTTAGACCTCAAGATTGTTATGCCCCATGAAAACATCAATTACAATCTAAGAGATATTTTTGGTTTGAGTAGTGCAGAAAATGAGAATTTAAGCAAAACACAATATGATAATATTTTTATCATGAAGCCATTTGCAAGAAGGTCAATTATAGTGCAGTTTAATAGCAGTGGGTTAGATAAATTTATACATATCTTATCAGGGCGTAATGTTGATCTTAAGTATTTAGATGAGTTAAAAGCAAAAAAAGGTGATGCGCCAGAAGAGTGGTTGCCAGACTTATATAGTATATTGGAGAAATAAATAATGAGGTCTGGAGTCTTCAATAAATTAATTTCACTTTTGCTATTATGTGTATTGCTTACTCCTTTTACTTCAATGGCTAGCAGTATATTGGAATGTTTAGCAAATCCATGTAATTGCGGTTGTAGTGGACATACCTCAACCTGGAAAGGTGTTACTACAACGTCAGATACTAATTGTAATTGTCCTCCTTATAATAAAACGGATAGAAGTGGATGTCTAAATAAATTCGATCTTCCTGATATATTTGAAGTGTTCTATAATAAATATTGCGCAGAAGAGAGTCCGACTACTAATTTTTTTACCCCGAAGATAAAGGTTAGAATACAAACTTGTAATCTTGGATGCTGGAACCTATCTGATGATTTAGAAGGTAATGGTGAATGCGTTATATATCCTGGGTCACTTGGGATACCTCTAATGAGGCTATGCGCTAGAATTGCATTACCTGCGGATAAAGCTATACCAACAGATGCAGATGATGGCTATATGTATGGTGTACATTTAGATTATGAAGGTGCAATACAGATTGATCCTATTTATAACGGTCAGGATGGTAAGCCAGTATATATGGCTAGGCCAAAAGTTTGTGCATATTGGGATCCGAGTTTTTGGGATGCAGTAGCAAACTATGCGGGGATGTTTTATGGAGGAGCGATCGGCCACCAATTGCAGATGGTTCAAGAATTAAGGGCAATGATAGCAGTAGCTGAGGTTGCTCAGAATTTCAAGAATTCTGTAGATGGTGGCGCTGCTAGTGCTAACGATCTTTCAAGGGGTGTGCTGGCTACTTTTCAGCCAGATTTATGGGATCTGAATCCAGTTAGACAATCAAACCATTATCATCAAGGTGGTAAATTTATAATATTTCAATGGTTGATAAGTCTTTTTAAATTAGGGTTGTCAGGTGTAAATCTTATAAATAGTTTAATTGGTATGATGCCTGGATATTCTATGTATTATTTTGTATGGATAGGGATATTATATTGGTTGATATGGGCAGTTGTATATATAGGAGAGGACATAGTAGTACCTGCTTTGGAATATTTGGGCAATTTAAATAATGTAGTGGCAGCTAGCTTAGGTTGTGTGCTTGCTCCTTTGGGTCCAAATCCTCCACCATATTGTCCAACTTTAACTCCACCTTTGCAAACGCCCCAAGTATATGAAATATGCCAAACAATTTTTACTCAACAAATGGTGAATGGTGCTAGTGTGGTTCAATTGACTACTTTACCCTCCACCTCTTCTCACAAATGCGTCAATTCAACTCTGCCAAATAATGTGATTAATAACTCTATCAGGGTTGCTTTTGATGAACATATTCCTTTATGTGTTAATGGAGCTGTTGCTAGTGATAAATGTGTTATAATGCATGGTCCAGTAACACCATCTGTTTTACATAGCTTAACAAGTGGAAGTGATATAGTACATATATGCTCAAGTTCAAGACCAGCTGCTAGAGAATTGCCATGTGTAGAAAGCCCCCAATTTTTGTTAAAGGCTCGTGGTGATAGTGCATGGAGTGCTCAGGGTGTAAGATTGGTATATCAATCCGTTGCTGGTAAAACTAAAATGGTAAGTGATTATTTTGATAGTACAGCCCAGGATTGTGGAGCGGTAAATAGTACAATATGTCAATCACTCTGGGGGATAAATATAGGTAACTTTGCGGATTTACCTGTAGTGTTTCCTAGGGTGGAAAGGGCATATACCAATAATTCAATTGGTTCCCCTAGTGTGATTTTACGAGATTCTGCTAATACTAACGTTATGCTTGCTGCATCAATTGCGAGGCAGAAGATCACTACCCGGGATTTTCATGTGATCGATTCTACTCAAATATGTGTATTTGATTCATATAATGATTTGGTAGGGTGTGTGCCAAGACCAGTGCCACCTAAACCTATAGTATATTCATGTGGACCTGGTACTAATGCTACTGCTACTTGTACGTCAACATTTCTTAATCCAGCGATGATAGTTAAAATACAGGTTGGTAGATATTCTACAGAAGGAGTAGTGTCTGTTGCTACGAGTTCTGGTGGTGGATCTAAGATTAATCTTGCCGGATTTGATTACGATAGTTTTGCTACGGATGATGACTATAATATGATACCGTTTGATGGTAATCATTCATTAAATCCGAATAGTATATATGGTAATTACAAAAATAATATTCCTCCATATGATGCTCTAGGCAATCCGAATCCTAATGCTGTATATTTAAATGGTCTTGAATATGATCTCAGCAAATATAAGGTTGGTGGAACATTAATGTGTTTGACAGGGTATAAATTTGATGACTGTTTAACTGGTAATACTAATAGAAGTTGCGTGTTAACTAATATAGTAAATTCTAGCTATGTTAATTGCACAAATTTTTATAATAGTGTGTTGATCAAATATAGGGGCATAACATTATGTAACGCCACTCAATTAGCTGACTATAGACAGGTAGAGGTCCAATCAATTCCGAATTCTAATGGAGGAACTAATGATGTCACTATTTTCGGTTCTACTGCAACAGGACCTCAATATTGTTATAACTACCCAAATAGTAATATTAATGGAGATTTATGTAAGGTCGGATCTAAAGCTGCTGATAGAGCCACTCCATCACCATCCAATGGCAATGTATTGAATGATACAGATTATTACAATTATAATAAATCTTTGAATATTAATGGTAATGTTTTAGCTGTGCGGAATAAAACGGCTGTAGAATTTGGTTTGTGTGTAGAGATTCCAGAGCCACCTCTATGTCCTGCAATCGTTGCTAATCAAGCATCAGCAAATGGTAATGCTACATGGACGTCTGTTCGATATGGTGAGCCATCTGTCGGTACATGCATAGCTGGGCATATTAATACTGGTGCAGATCTTCAAAGATATTGTCTCCTTGATAGGGCGTCAGGCCAGACTGCCTTAGAACCTCTTCCACAAAATATGAGATGTATTATTGCTGGTGCATGTAATATTTCTGTTGCACGAGATTCTGTTACTATGAATAATATAGCGATGCCTCAAAGTTTAATGAATAATAATTGGAGGGCTTTTAATATTGATTATAGTGCTAATGCTTTTAATTACTATAATGCATGGTTATACCCAGGAACATATGTTATAACAATACCATTCCAGTATCAACAAGGTATTCAGAGGCCAACGGTTACTGTACATTTTGGGTATGGGTCTTACCTTAATTCTGGCACAATCACTTTAAATGGTACTCAAATTACTTCTGGATCTCCATCAACATATGCTGCTAATGGATGGGGTACAAGAAGCGATAATACTATTTTTATAGGTTATGGTGGTGATAATACTCTTGCTGATGTTACTAAAGATATAAGTAATTTGATCGTTAATGGTCAGAATCAAATCGTACTTACGTTGATTGCTCATACTAATGCATTTATTAGTGTTGGTTTTAATTTTTCTTGTGCTAGTCAATAGATAAATTGCTTGAAAAAGCTTATTTAAGATACTATTCTACTAGGTATGGGTGCAGTTAATATACAGAGTAGGGAGTTTATGAAAGTTATAATAACAGGTCAGCATATATCAATGGGTTCTTCGCTTCAGGAATATGTTGAGGATAAACTGAATAATACAGTAAAAAGATATTTTGAGCATGCTATAAGCAGTAGTGTTCATTTTGTAAGAGATGGGTATTTGTTTAGATGCGATATCAAAGTTCATGAGGGCACAGGAAGACATGCTATTACTATGAGTGATGCATCTTCTGACGATATATATGCGGCTTTTGATATTGCTCTTGCTAAATGTGAAAAACAGCTGCGTAGATATAGATCTAGACTCAAGGATAGACATAATAAAATAAAATTATCGGAAGCATCTCCTGAACTTGCTGCAGTCAAGTATGTTATACAGCCTCAACGTGAAGAAGAGGAAGTGGATACAGAGAAAAATCCTGTTATTATTGCAGAGAATCCTGTGTCTCTTGAAAATCTAACTGTAGCAGAAGCTGTTATGAAAATGGATTTAGAAAATCTTCCAGCTGTGTTATTCAAAAATACGAAAAATCATCGTATTAATTTAGTGTATTATCGTAGTGATGGTAATATATCTTGGGTTGATGCGAATTGATTATATTAGCACGATCACGAGTTGTATGATATGACTTATATTCTTCCATTTATTGCGGTAGTTTTAAGTATAGTATCAACATATTTGTTTTTTAAATTTTCTAATATAAAGACTAGTTTTGATTTTATAGATGCAGAAAATCAAAAGCTACTAGATAAAGTTCTTATATTAGAAAATCTAAAGCTGGAAAATGTTAGGAGATTGCAAGAATTAGAAACAGATAATAAATATCTAAAAGAATCTTCCGAAAATCATGAAAAATCTCAATCCGCTGCTTTCGCATCCGCTAAAGCAGCGCTTTTTGACCTAGGTAATGATTTGTCAAAGCAGCTTCTTGAGGTCCATAAGCAGGAAAATCAACAATCTAGAGAAATGTCTGAGCAGAAGATTGGTGCTACTGCTGCGAAATTTCATACAGAGTTCGAACGTTTAGTCCAGATGGTTTCAGCTTTAAGTACTGATGTAGATAACTCTAAAACCACAGTTGATCTTATAAAACAATCTTTGTTATCGCCTTCAGGAGCTGGTCAGCTTGCAGAAATTACATTAGAAAACATACTAAAAGCATCTGGCCTTAGATCGGGTGTGGATTTTTTTATGCAGCATACAATAATGGGGTCTAATGAAAATAAGCTTAGACCAGATGCGGTGATTTGTTTGCCTAGAAGTAATTTCATGGTAGTAGATGCTAAAGCTTCAAAGTTTCTTGTAGAAACGGCTTCAGATGATTCTAAAGAAGCTGAAATGCGGTTGATGAAAGCAATGAATTTTCATCTAAAATCTCTCGCTTCTAAAGAATATGCAGATAATATTATTGCCAGTTATAACATTGATGGAAGAAGTATAGAGCATGTGATGATGCTAATGTTTTTGCCAACAGAATTTGCAATAGATAAAATCACTAATATTGACCCTGAATTTATAAGTAAAGCTTGGGCTGCTAATATTTTTCCAGTAGGTCCCTCAGGTCTCATGAATATGCTCTCTTTTGCAAGATTCCAAATTAATGATAATATGAGAACCGCGAATCATAATGCGATTATAGAAGAGGTGCGTAAGGTTATAGCTTCTATCTCTGTGCTTACGGATTATTCTCAGAAAATCGGTAATAACATTCAAAATTTGGTGAGTAATTATGATAAATTCTCTGCTTCTTTTAATAGGAATTTTCTTCCAAAAGTACGCTCCATACAAAAATTAGGCATAGATGCTGGCAGTAAACATGCCATTTCCAACCTTCCGCGCTACCAACTTGTTTCATCTAAAGCTGAGCTGCTTGATGCTGAGATAATAGAAGTAGAGAGCGAAGAAGAAGTATAGCGTAGATGACGCGGTCGGATGACGTTAATTTTCACACCCACCAATTTCCTTCAGGGGAATATATTGCAAAAATATACGAACCAATTTTACCAGAAAAAAAACTTGTTATAACATGGTTTGTTGATACTCCTGTCAATGATAGTTTGATGGAAATTATTAGTCTCATAGATGCAGCAAAGAATAGCGGGGCTGTAGATATTACCTTGGTTGTGCCGTACTTCATCTATAGTAGACAAAATATCATGCAATTACCATATTCTTCTATAGGTATGAAAATAATGGCGCAGCTGCTTGAATCTACAGGTATTAAACGTTTGGTTACTGTAGATATTCATTCTTTAGAGTCTCTTGGTTTTTTTTCAATTGATGTAGTGCATATTAGTGTAGCGGAAATTTTGAGCTATTATTCTAGGGAATTAAATTTAGATAATGTAACTATTATTGCTCCAGATGAAGGGAGTAAAAAGCGGCTGAATAATATTAGCAATAATATAGTTACGATGAAAAAAACACGTAACCTTGGCAGGGTTGTTATGGAGTTGCTGGGTAACGTAGAGGGGAAAGATTGTCTTATTATAGATGATATATATGATAGTGGGGCTACTATAAGAGCAGCTGCTTTATGTTTAAAAAAAAATAAAGCGAAGAGAATTGCTGGTTATGTGACTCATTTTTTAAATTCGAAAGCGCCCCCCATTCCATTATATATTACTGATACTGTGCCATTAAGATGTAGTTCCGAGAAAAATTTATCAATTCTTCCAATATTGCCTGTTATTGCGAAATTTTTATAGCAATCAGTGGGTAGGGCTATTGCTAAATAATTGTTGGTAATATAGTATTATTGACCAGATGGTGTAATCGTATTAATGAATAGGACGCAAAAAATATGACAGGAAAATCAGTATATATAGTAGAAGCATGTAGGACCCCAGTTGGTAATTTAATGGGCGGGCTTTCTAGTTTGTCTGCAAGTAATCTTGGTAGCTCTGTGGTGAAGGAGTTGTTGAGACGAAGTGACTTGGATCCTTCAATTATATCAGAAGTCATTATGGGTCAAGTGTTGACTGGGGGAGTTGGACAAAATCCAGCTCGTCAGACCGTCATTGAATCTAGACTTCCTCATTCTGTTCCTGCTTTTACGATAAATAAAGTATGTGGTTCTGGGCTTAAAGCTATAGCCCTTGCCTATGAATCTATAATGATGGGTAATAGTGAGATAGTTATAGCTGGTGGACAGGAATCTATGTCTAAAGCAATGCATGCTTCATATATCAGAAGTGGTGTGAAAGCTGGGGATATAAAATTTATAGATACTATGATGTACGATGGGCTTACAGATGTATTTTCTGGAAAAGCTATGGGTGTTACAGCTGAAAATATTGCCTCTAGATTTAATATTACGAGGGAAGAGCAGGATGTTTTTTCTCTCTCGTCTCAAGAGAAAGCTTCTAAAGCCCAGAGTTCTGGTAGGTTTAAGGAGGAGATAGTTCCTGTTATAATAGCTGGTAGGAAGGAGGAAATAACAATATCAAATGATGAATTTATCAAACCTCAAACAACCCTAGACACTCTGTCGAAACTTCGTCCTGCTTTTATTGAAAATGGAACTGTCACTGCGGGTAATGCCTCTGGTATTAATGATGGGGCTGCTGCGGTTGTTGTTGTATCTGAAAATATACTAAAAAAATATAATTTGACGCCTATGGCCCGTATTGTATCTTACGCAAGAAGCGGTGTGGACCCTGATATTATGGGTATAGGGCCCGTGTCGGCTACAAAACTTGCGTGTGTTAAAGCTGGTTGGGGGTTGAATAATATTGACCTATTTGAGATTAACGAGGCCTTTGCTGCGCAGGCTGCTTATGTGCTTAGAGAGTTGGCTGTAGACGAAGGAAAAGTAAATGTTAATGGTGGTTCTATTGCGATAGGTCATCCAATTGGTGCTAGTGGAGCGAGAATCGCTGTTACCTTGCTGCATGAGATGGTGAAGTCTAAAGCAAAAACTGGAGTTGCTAGTCTATGTATAGGTGGCGGTATGGGTATAAGTATGGCGTTTGAGGGTGTTTAGGATTGGGTGTTTTTGTCATTCCTAGCGGTTCGGGGCATTCCTGCATAGGCAGGAATCCAGAAGTATTCTTGACTCGCAAGACGGTAGATCCCAGCTTTCGCTCGGGTGACACAACGGGGGCGCCACGGACGCTTTCTGCTTAAGATGACGCCACAAAACACCTTATCTGGACAGCTAATAGCACCAAAAACAAAATTTGGCATGATTTCTGCTTAAAGAGGATTCGAGAATTTAATCAATCGTTTAATGAGGATAATAATATGTCGACATCAGCAATAGTAGCTTCGTCTCTTCAAAGTTCAACTAGATCTGCCAATCTTACTGTTCAAGACTTAGCGAATAAAAATGTTTTAGGAGCAACAAACACGCAACAATTTTGGGTGCCTGGTATTGCTAGTAGCACAGGCGGCTCTGGTGCGAATTTAGTATCTCAAAAAAATATGATGGAGCAGGGGCAAGTTGTTTCCACTGGTCAAACTTTCGATATAGCTGTTCAATCTGGGGATGGAGTTGGCTTGGTGCCAGTTTTAGGAAGTGATGGAGCTCAATATTTTGCAACTGATACTTCTTTTAGAATTGGTAATGCCAAAAAAGAACTTATGAACGCATCTGGTGCAAGCTTATTAGTATGGAAGTTGGATAATGCAGGTAAATTACCATCTAACAGCACTTCATTTTCCTCTTTAGTAACTGCATCTTTAAGAGATATCGCCTCTAATGCTGAAGCGACAAGTAATGCTAAACTTTCTGTTAATTTAAGTGCAGATGAGGCTTGGATGCAAGGTCCTGGAGATTTGATAGATTTGAGTGTAATTGGTGCGGCAAAAGAGGATGATAAAACTTCTCTTATAATACCAGGAGAGAATACTAGAGGTGCTTTGTATTACGGGGATCGACTTTCTTTGTTGGCTAAAGCTGTCGGTGTGCAAGCTCCAGCAGCATCAGTTTTCGAAATTGGTGGAGTTAGTCTTTCTAGAACAATTTCTCCAACATCTCCTCTCTTCGGTCAATCAGGTTATCAGGGGAGTTTCTTAGTTAACGATGTTGGTGGAGATGGCGCATTAAGGAACGGTGAGGCTTTTACTATCAGTGTTGGTGGTGGTAAGACAATGAAATTTACTGCTACATCAGCATCTAATCAGGGTGCAAAAGGTCAATTCAATAGTGTTGCAGAACTTGTAACTGCTATTAACACATACTCAGAGGGAGCATTGCGTGCTACTTTAGGGAGAGATGCTGATGGAAGTTGTAAAATAGCTATAGCTTCTGCTAATGCGAGTCAGAAGTTGTATTTTGATAATGTTGGTGATAGAGATATAGTTTCTATGTTCGGTTTTGATGATATTGGTGCACCAGCAGAAGGTGTAACACGTGTTGCTTCAGTACAAGAATTATTAGGAGCAATTAATACTCACAAAAGCAAAGGCCTCGCAGCAGAATTAGTGGGTAATAATATTAGATTTGAGGCTGCATCAGCTACAAGCTCACTCAAAGTAGATGGTGGTTCAAGTAAAAAAAGATATTATCAATATATACAATCGGGTTCTACAATTGCAGGTGTTCGTGAGGATAGAAGAACTGTAACTATTACAAGCTCTAGTCATGGTTTAAAGGCAGGGGATTATGTAAAGTTAGGTGGGGCTGCAGAACTTCTAGTGGGGGCGGCAAATGCTTTGCCAGACGGTGTTTATAGGGTGGCTCATGCTTCTAACGATACTTTCGTAATAGCTACAACTGAAGACTTAGTGGCATACGGCGACGCACCGCTTCTAAATGGAACTCCGTTGACTCGTGCTCTTCGAAATACCGATCCAACCCGTACATGGCAAAAAGTGGACGGATGTTTTGCGTCAGACAATCTTGAGCAGGCTGCTGGTAGGCCTACAGATGCTAATACAGAATTTGCCGCAGTAGATGAAGATGGATTTTTTCCAGTTACAGTGCATTTAGCTGCTGCAAATGCTTTTGATCGATTGGCGGAGGAGGATGTAGTATATATCAATAATTCAGCTGTCTTAAAAACAGGGTATTATCGTATTACAGCTCTACCAGGAGGTGATGCATTTACGGTTGATGCAACAGCAAGCGATTTATTGGATGGTATTAGAGTTGCAAGGGTGGCTGCTCTTAATGCGGGGATTGATGTTGGCGTAGCTGGTGGTGGTGCTATAGCCGCTGTTGCTCCTCAGGTTGCAGGCCCAGCTACCATTCCTGGTATTGGTGGTAGAGGTGCTGCTATATCACTGCCAGTTGTAGCTCAAATTAAGGCAGCAGTTCTCTCAGCCATTAATGCTGGTACAAATATTCAGGCAGCAGTAGAGGCATCATTGAATGATGCTGGAGGTGCTTATCTATTAGCCGCTGCAGCAGCTGTAGCACCTGGGGCACTAGCTGCTGCTCAAGGAGCTGCAAACGCCCTTGCTACTGCTGTATCTAATACTGTAGTTGCGGTTGCTGCTGGTGCTGCTGTTCCTGATGCAGCTGGCAGGGTGATAAAAGTTTCAGGAGCGGATGGAGGTTTAGTAACATATCCAGTAAAAATTACAAATGGATCATCTATTGTAACAATTACAGTTCCATCATCACGAGATGGTACGAGAAATCATGCTTATAATGCAGGTGATATAATAAAATTTAGAAATCTTGCAGGTGGGCCTGCTCCTGTTGGGCAGGATGCAGGTGGAGGCCTTACATATGAAGGTATTCATATTGCGCAAGATACCGCATATAGAATAATTTCCGTAGATGGCAATAATATAACAATTGATACAGCTACAACAGCCTCTCCAAATTCTCAAGCTGCAGCAGACGGGTATCTTGGTTATGGCTTTTCTTATGATGCTGGTGGAGCCGAAATTGTTCACGGCGCTAGAGCTGCTGATGGATCACAAAATTTCTTAGGTCCAGACGCTTATATAGATTATATAGGTGCAGAATTTAATGCTTTTGGGCTTACTGGTAAACTAGAAGAATATTTTAATGACCCTTTAGCTCCAACATATGATAGCACAGATGTTGGTAAAAGTTTTGCAGCAGGTACGGCTGATAAAGGGCGAGGTTATTATGAACAATCTGTAACAATATATGATGGATATGGTATTGGACATGAGGTAATAGTAGCTTTTGGGATTATAAGTAATACAAAAATTGCCGTAGAAATATTCTTACCAAAAAATGATCAAGGTGTTTATGATGTGACAGCTACAACGGCGGGTCAAGTAGCAAAAGGATATCTTACAATTGATGGAAAAGGGCAGCTTTTAGATGTAGAAGATCAGCTTAAAAAAGCGGTTAACTTTCAATGGAATAATGGTTCTGTTAATACAAGTGTTACCTTCGATTGGGGAGCAATAAATGGTGTAGATTATGCAACTGGTAAAAGCGCAGACCCTGGAATTACGTATTTGCAAGGTAAAAGCACTACAAGATATGTGAAGTCTGATGGTAATGCGCCTGGTAGTGTTGTCAGTTATGATGTTTCTAGAGATGGAGTAATATCTGCAACATTTAGCAATGGTGTTACTAGAGATATATATCAAATTCCTGAGGTGAAAGTTCTTAACTTGAACGGTCTTAAGGATATGGGTGGTGGAATGTACTTGGCTGTGCCTGCAGAAAGTGGTACTGCTACATTAGCAGTTGGTGCATTTGTTCCGAAATCGGTAAAAACTAGTGCAATTGATTCTAACCAAAAGATAATGGATATGACTGATAATTCAACTTATGCAAGATCGCTTCTCAAGGTTCATAGTATTAATGATAAAACAATAGAACAAGCATTGCATGATTTATAATATCATTTATAATGCTATAAGGATTAGTGGGTGATCGCATGAAATTTAGGTTTTATGAGGAAAGTCCGGACTCCATGAAAACATAATGCTGGGTAACGCCCAGCGGAGCCTATTGATCTGTGTCTTCGTGTCAAGCACGAGGATTACTGAGCGGTAAGCTTTAGGGAAAGTGCCACAGAGAATATACCGCCTATATTATACTGGAGTCACTACTAGCTTTTAGCTAGTTATGACATCTGAATAAGATAATATAGGTAAGGGTGAAAAGGTGCGGTAAGAGCGCACCGGCTATATGGTAACATAGAGCGCATGGTAAACCCCATTAGGAGCAAAACCAAATAGGCACAGCAGATGGCTTAGTTTTCAAGCTTTGCTATGCGGGTAGGTTGCTTGAGGTGTATAGTAATATGCATCCTAGATAGATGGTCACCGAGATCTTTGGATCTTACAGAATCCGGCTTACAGCTAATCCTTTGTTGTTATTCTGACGTAGGCATTTTTGCGTCATCTTAAGCAATATGCTGGGATCCAGAAAATTATAAAAACATAAATTGTCATTATGCAAATATTATACCACTATCCTTTATGTCCATTTTCTAGGCAAGCACGCATATTGCTTAAAGAGCAGAATGTAGTTTTTAGTCTTATCAAAGAGGATTATTGGGTCAGAAGTGAACAGCTTTTAAAATTTAATCCCGCAGCAGAGCTTCCTGTGTTCGTGGAACCATTTAATATAGTTATCGCAGGAATATATCCATTAATTGAATATATTAACGATAAATATCCCGATAATAATTTGATAGATAATGACCCAGCCAAAGCTGCAGAAGTAAGAAGGTTGCTTTATTGGTTTAACACTAAATTTTACCTTGAGGTTAGCAAAATCTTTATAGATGAAAAACTTATTCGATTACTCAGAAACATGGGGTCGCCTCGAATGGATTTTTTGCGAATTGCCAAATCTAATCTACAACATCATATGAGCTATATATCCCACTTGCTTCAGGATAGAGCGTGGCTTGCATATGATAAAATAAGCTTTGTAGATTATGCGGCCTCATGTCATTTATCTGTTTTAGACTATTTTGGAGAGATAATATGGGAACAATATCCCAATGTTAAAGAATGGTATGCTTTGATTAAGTCTCGTCCTAGTTTTAGGTCGTTTTTACAAGATCAAATAGCTGGTTTTTCTCCTCCTAAATATTACCAGGATCTGGATTTTTGAACTAACCTCATCTTAAGAAGTAGGCTGGGATCCAGCATTAATAATACTTCTGCGATATTTTATGTTGCAGTTTTCTTGGTTCCTGATTGTATTTAGTCCATTCGCCAGCACTTCCACAAGCCTTATGAATGAAGGTTTGTGAGAGATATATTTATTGATAAATCCATAAGAAAAAGCTAGAATGAGG
>Ga0209550_10002404_pt1 | contig 17985 bp, 18 predicted proteins | sample LauGreSuBDMM15SN_2_FD_187567 | JGI IMG/M metagenome (GOLD analysis project Ga0209550, IMG submission 187567) | Freshwater lake microbial communities from Lake Michigan, USA - Su13.BD.MM15.SN (SPAdes) (version 5) | ecosystem: Environmental > Aquatic > Freshwater > Lake | place: Lake Michigan...
CCTCCATTTTCTTATATCACTTAACACGCAAAGCAGCATCATACTGCCGTTGGCGGTTGCGGCGGCGCTATACACTGCGCCGTCTAGGTGCGTTCTCATTCGACTTGTTGGCCACGGAACCCAATTTTCACGATGCTTCCGCGGCCATGCTTGATGTTCAAGCCTATGGACTTTCAGCAAAATTGTGCGAAGCTTTGCCCATGAGCTTCACTGAACATCCGCTGCGCCGATGGGCTGTCGATGAAATGCGGTTGCGTCGTTTCGCACCCGTCAGTCCGCATTGCGAAATTTATCAGGTCGTCCGCCTGATTGAACCAGAAGAACGCAATAGTGAGGACCGCTGGCTGCTCAACGCGCGACCTGATTTCGATGATTGGACGCTCGCTGCGCGCCATGGTTCTGGTCACACGAATGCGGGTATTCACTTCTTGTGGGAACGCCATACCGAAGCGAGTACGCTGACCCTGATATTCCCGAATGAAACGCCCGAAAATGTCCGCCACAATTATATTCAATGGCTGGAAAATTGGCCGGGCGGTGTCGTTCGCGCGACACAAATCCGCGTGGTTCCCGACGCTTCGAACCTTGATGCAGATTTGTTCGCACTGGGTATCTCGACCGATGAAATGGTCTGCTGCGACATTAATTCCGCTATTCGTCTTTGGTCCGATTTTAGTATCCACGACGATGGCTATGGTCGGCTGCTGATAACCGCCGGCGATGTTGGCGACGGAGAGCGCGGGCGCATCGTTCAGCGCGTTCAGGAATTGGGCAACTACAGAAACCTAGCCTTGTTGGGCTTCCCCGTTGTGCAGCATTATGGCCCGCAACTTGACCAGCTGGAACATCGCTTGTCCGACCATGCGCGACGCGTCGCATCGGCAGATGATGATGACGATGTTTTGCTCAATGATCTCGCAGGCATTTCTTCAGAACTTGAACTTATCCGTTCGGCCACCGGTTTTCGTCTCAGCGCTACAGCAGCTTATGCTGAGGTTGCAGCGGATCGGTTGGCGGCCCTCGATGTACGCCCGATTTTGAACTTCCAAAGTCTGACCGATTTCACCGAACGACGCCTGGTCCCTGCATCGCGTACTTGTTCTGTGTTTCGGCAACGCCTCAACGACCTTGCCGATCGCATATCCAACGTCATGCATACGCTGGATGTGCGCATCGATAGCCGGATAAAGGCACAGAATCTTGGTCTCATGCGCTCAATGGAACGTTCGACACAGCTTCAGTTGCGCCTTCAAACCCTGGTTGAAGGATTGTCGGTTATTGCGGCGGCTTACTATCTCGTTGGCATCATCGCTTATATAACAAAGGGTGGGGCAGCCGCGCTCAAAGGTGGTGCGCCAACCGATATGATTATTGGCGCAATAACCATCCCTGTAGTGATGCTGATCTACCTTTTTGTGAGCCGTTTGCGGCACAAGGTATTGAAGGAAACCGGCGACGAGAATACCCGTGTTGAAAAACTTTGATATGCCTATCTAAAATGCATAAGCATCAAGAATTGCAAAATAACCGGTAAAAAGATGACACTCACCATTGCCGCACTTTGCGTTGCGTGAAGGTTCACAAAGAAAGACTATGATTATGGCAAGAGCGATGGGTAGATTACTGGTTTTGTGTGCATTGGCCTCTGCTTGCTCTGATGTTTCGGAAAGCCAAACGGATCAGGTTGCGCCTGCGCCAAAGCCGGCGGCAATAGCAGCATCAGACGTGACGACTCTCGACGGTACTGCGATAGCCAGCTTCACCGGAAACGCTGTGAACGGCAAGGCCGTGTTTGCCCAATGCCGTGCGTGCCACGTAACGGATGCAGGCGTAAACATGTCGGGCCCCTCGTTACACTATATCGTGGGCCGCATGTCTGGAACAGTGCCTGGCTATAATTATTCGGCCGCAAATGCTGGGGCCAAATTTGTGTGGACGAAAGAAAAGCTGTTTCAACATCTGGAAAAGCCGCAGCGCGTAATCCCGGGCACAAAAATGATGTTCTCAGGCATACAGGACGCCCAGAAGCGCGCCGATGTTATCGCTTATCTTGAAACGCCGAGCTGATATTTTATCGCACGAAAGCAGCTGCAGTTATCTTTCAGTCCCTATGGCGCATTGTGATTTTTATAGGTCATAAGATGCTCAAGGATGAAATGCGGCACCGTCAGCGTTGATATCAGAATGAACGCTGACCGGACGATGCCCATGTCTGAAGGAACATCGCCTTGGTACAGGAACATCAATACGCCTAACCCCAATGAAAGCGCGGACACGGCGGCCACAATGGATGCCTTTTTCAATTTAGACAGGTCACCCGTTTCGCGCAGCGCGTCCGCCATATAGTGGCCACAATATTGGGCATTTCGGAATTCGACGTAAACAGCCATGTTGTCGCTGCCCGAAGCGCCATCGAAGATGCGCTTTGTGCGCGCGTACTCATTATTGAAGATGAAACGATCATTGCATTGCATATCAAACAGATCGTCGAAAAGCTGGGGCATGAAGCGATCGCAATCGTCCGGACACGCGCGGAAGCAGTTGCAATGGCCCGTGATGAACGGCCTGAACTGATTTTGGCTGACATCAGCCTTGCGGACGGCTCAAGCGGTATCGATGCCGTAAAGGATATTCTGGCCGAACAGACCGTGCCAGTGATCTTCATCACAGCGTTCCCGGAAAGGCTACTTACGGGCGAGCGCCCAGAGCCGACATATCTGATTACAAAGCCGTTTGAGCCCGCGACGGTCATTGCAACCATCGGCCAGGCGCTGCTGATGCATCGTGAAATCGATATCAATTCCGAAGCCGCATAGTTTTTCGGGAACAAAGTTTTTTGATCGACGTTTGCTTGATCTGAACGACATAATCGCGAACGTTGGCTTGCGAAAAGCAGTTTACCCAGCTGGTCTCCTCCCCCCATTGGACCAGCACCCTAAACACCCCGGCTTATGGCTGGGGTGTTTTTCTTTGTGCAGACGACATGCGAGATAAAGTCATCGTTACCGCTGGCTTAGCTTGCGCGCGTGCCGTTCTTTCGCCCGGTCAGTGGTTTAATCTGTTCGGCAAGGCGGCTTATGTCGCGGGTATCAAGAGCTTTGGATCAATGCGCGCATTGTTCCATTTCATGCCCCAATGCAGATGCGGGCCGCTTGCACGTCCGGTCGCGCCAACACGCCCGATGACTTGCCCCTGCTTCACATGGTCGCCTTCTTTTACAAGAAGTTCGGAGCAGTGTAAAAATGCGCTGTTCAAGCCCATGCCATGATCAATCATCAGCAAATGCCCCTCCAGCGTGAAGGCATCCGTGGCCGCAAGCGTGACGACACCGTCCGCCGGCGCGACAAAATTTGTCCCATTTGGCGCGGCAATGTCCATGCCGCTATGGTAGCTGCCGGGCGTCCCGTTATAGATACGCTGCGCGCCAAATAGGCCCGACGTCCGGCCAGCCACTGGGCGAATAAATGCCTGCCGCCAACCATTGCCAAAAGTGGTTTTGGCGCGGGCGGCATTTATGCGGTCGAGCTCGGCGCCGCGTCTTGCCGCAAACTCTGCGGTTGTTTTTGCACCGCCCGTCGGGTTGGCAGACACATTTTCAATCCGCCAGTTGCCCGGTGCGACGGCCAAAGTGCGATCCAGCGTCCGGCCATCGGCGAATGTCGCGGTCAGGATCGCGCTGTTTTCGGCATCGCGGTCAAAACCCATCAGGAAAAAGCCTTCGGGTGTCAGCGGCAACGCGACGCCGTTAAGCGTGACGAACCGTGCACCGCGCGGCGCACGCGCCATGATCAAGCCGCCCTGTACCGCTGGCATAGACATCCAGAAATCTGTGGGGGCAGCCGACTGTTGCGTATTTGCGGGTGGTGCAGCCGTTGCGCTTAATGGCTGCGCTGAGATTCCCGCGAGCGCGGCTAAGAAAATCCAGCCCGAACGCTGCAATCCATTAACCCTTTTTCATCGTCGCGCGAACGGATGCATCCGCGCTGACATAGGGTTCCTGTTTGACGACGCTCCAATAACGCAATTCTTCCAACGGAATGGCCTGCCCCGTTTCGGCGCACACGACATGGTCGCCTGCGGTCAGCATACGAAAACTGTTTGCCATATAATGCAGGCGGGCGACTTTATTCTTGGAGGACATCAACATTGGGTCATTATGGCGCATCGATGCTGAATGGGCAATGCACGGCTTTACCCGTCAAACAAATTGCCTTGATTGACAGCAGGTTTTGCTGGTTTCGCCGCGGGCATGCGCGGGGCAGGTCCGCCACTTACTTGCCCGCCGACTTCGCCATCGACAAACCGCAACGTCAGGTCACCCGCCTTTACCGCAGCATCCCGCGTCATAATGGTTTTGCCATGCGCATCGGTCACCCGCGCAAAGCCGCGCTTAAGCGGGGCTTCGGGATGCAATGTGCTCACCAGCCGCGTCAACGCATCAAGGCGCTGCTGCCCTTGCTCGGCGCGCCTTGTCAAAAGACGCGGGTGCAGCATCATCGCTGGCGCTGAAAAAGCCACTTCAGCCTTGCCCACTCTGGTCCGAAGCGATTGGCGAAGGCGTTCGGACAGGTCGTCTGTGCGTTGCTGATGCGGGGCGGCAAGGTCTGACAAGCGCGGCATCAGACGGCGCTGTGCCTCAAGCCGTTCAGCCGCAAGGTCGACTTTTTTGCGTATTATGTTGGACATGCGAAGCCCAAATTGCCCCACGCGTTGCAGCAAATCGCTGCGCACGGGAACGGCAATTTCGGCCGCTGCAGTAGGCGTCGGCGCGCGCAAATCTGCGGCAAAGTCGCACAGCGTTGTATCGGTTTCATGTCCGACTGCCGATATGATGGGTATCGTGCAATCTGCGACAGCACGGACGACTGTCTCATCATTAAATGCCCACAGGTCCTCAATAGACCCACCGCCGCGCGCCACGATGACCAGGTCAGGGCGGCGCGCGGGGCCGTCTTGGGGCATTGCGGCAAATCCATTAACCGCACGCGCGATTTGGGCGGCGGCGCCTTCGCCTTGCACCAATACGGGCCAGACGATCACATGGCTTGGAAAGCGATCGGCAAGACGGTGCAGGATGTCGCGGATGACTGCGCCGGTGGGCGAGGTTACGACGCCAATTGTACGCGGCAGTGACGGCAGCTTTTTCTTGCGTTCCGGTGCGAATAAACCTTCGGCGGCGAGCCGCGCCTTTAGCTTTTCAAACAAAAGCATCATCGCGCCTTCACCTGCGACTTCGAGACTTTCGACCACGATTTGATAGTTGGAACGGCCCGCATAAGTAGTCAATTTGCCCGTGGCGACAACCTCCAGCCCGTCTTCAGGGGCGAAGGGCAGGCGCGCCGCCCCACCTTTCCACATGACGGCGTCCAGCCGCGCATTTTCGTCTTTCAGCGAGAAATAAATATGGCCCGACGCCGCGCGCTTAAAGCCTGAAATCTCGCCGCGCACGCGGACATGGCCGAACCGATCCTCAACAGTACGCTTTAACGCCAGCGATAACTCCGACACACTCATGGCCTGGGCATTGTCGCCGGGCCGCTCCTCGGCTAACAGGCGGGCAACTTGCGGGTCAGCATTTTCAAAGGGGTCATTTGCGGACATGAATATCTTGCTCATCGGATCGGGTGGACGCGAACATGCGCTGGCGTGGAAGCTCGCGCAATCGCCAAATTGCGATACACTCTTTGCCACGCCGGGCAATCCCGGGATTGCTGAAGAGGCCGATCTGGTTGCATTGAACATCTCCGATCATGCGGCGGTCATATCCTTTTGCGCGGGGCATGATGTCGGGTTGGTCGTGGTCGGTCCAGAAGCACCGCTTGTTGCCGGCCTGGGCGATAGCCTGCGTGATGCGGGCATTCCCGTTTTCGGTCCCAATCAAAAGGCGGCACAATTGGAAGGGTCGAAAGGCTTTACCAAAGATATATGTGCCGCAGCGGGTATCCCTACAGCGGGCTATTTCCGGCATGATAGCAAAGCGTCTGCACTATCTGGCCTCGATGCATTCCAAGCACCATATGTCATTAAAGCAGACGGCCTTGCTGCGGGCAAAGGCGTGATTATCGCCGAAACCCGCATTGATGCGGAAGCCGCGATTGAAGATATGTTCGGTGGCGGTTTTGGTGATGCTGGCGCGTCCGTTGTCATTGAAGAATTTATGACCGGAGAAGAAGCCAGCTTTTTCGCACTGACCGATGGCCGCGACGTGGTCGCATTTGGGTCGGCGCAGGATCATAAGCGCGTCGGTGATGGCGATATTGGCCCCAACACCGGCGGCATGGGTGCATATTCACCCGCAATTGTTCTGACGCCTGCGTTGCAGGCCGAAGTCATGGACTGTATCATTAAGCCCACAGTTGCGTATATGGCGGCGCATGATATGCCCTATTCGGGTGTGCTGTTCGCTGGGCTGATGCTGACCGATGAGGGGCCAAAGCTCATCGAATATAATGCGCGCTTTGGTGATCCCGAGTGCCAGGTGCTGATGACGCGTTTTGACGGCGACCTTGCGGCGTTGATGTTGGCGGTTGCGACGGGAAAGCTCTCCGAAGCGGCGACTCCAAGCTTTTCACCCGACACGGCATTGACGGTCGTTATGGCGGCGAACGGCTATCCCGATGTACCCCAAAAGGGCGGCGCGATTGATCTGGCAGATGTGTCCGGCGCGAAGGTATTTCACGCAGGCACTGCTGAAGTGGACGGGCAATTGGTGGCTGCGGGCGGTCGTGTATTAAACGTTACCGCAACCGGGGCAAACGTGACCGACGCGCAGGCAAAGGCATATGCAGCGGTCGATCAGGTGATTTTCCCCGATGGCTTTTGCCGCCGTGACATTGGCTGGCGTGAGGTTGCGCGCGAAGCAGGGACCTAACCAAATCGCGCAAATGTTGGCGCGGCGGATTAACGCTTTCACGCCCTGCAAAAATTTCGTAACCCATCGGCGATATTGAGGGTTTTTCTGGGAGGAACATTATGTCCAACAATCTACTGATAATGATTGGTGCGGTGGCCATTATTGCCATTTTATGTTGGTGGTTGCTCGCGCGTAACGGCGTGAAGAAGACAGATGTGCAGTCGAAAGACGTCGCTTCGTCAGCAGCTGTGGCACCTGTTGCGAAGGCGCCTGCTGCGCCTAAGTCGCCAGCCAAGAAAACCGCGAAAGCCAAGGTAAAGGCGCCAGCGAAAGCTGCGGCAACGAAGCCCGCGCCGGCAGCTGTTGCCAAGCCCGTTGCGGCAAAGGCGAAAACGGCGAAGGTGCCTGCACCAAAAGCTGCTCCTAAAGTTGCCCCTAAAGCGGCAGCGCCGAAGCCTGCTGCACCGAAGGCGGCTAAACCGAAGGCTGCAGTCGCCAAGGTCGCAGCACCCAAGCCAGCAACCAAGGCGGTAGCAAAGCCTGTAGCAAAGCCTGTGACAAAGCCAGCAGCAAAGCCTGTCGCCGCAAAAGCAAAGGCCGCGCCTGCGCCTAAGGCTGCGCCGAAAGCTGCAGCGCCGAAGGCGAAAGTTGAAGCCGCACCCAAGCCCAAGGTCGCCAAACCAGCAGCCAAGGCTAAGGTATCGGTCCCTGACAATCTCGAATTGTTGAAGGGCCTTGGTCCGAAAGTGAATGCTATGCTCAAGGGATTGGGCGTAACCAGCTTTGCCCAAGTGGCGAGTTGGACGGCTGCGGATGTCGCCGAAATTGATGGCAAGCTTGGCGCATTTGCCGGCCGTATCAGCCGCGACAACTGGATTGATCAGGCCAAGTATCTCGAGGCGGGCGATGTCGCCGGTTTCGAAAAGAAATATGGCGCGCTGGGTGGCGACGCCGCCAAAGGCTAACCTGATTATTTCTTAATGCGTTTTGGCCTTGGCTGAAGGTCGCCGCCACAATTGGGGCAGCGGCCATTCAGCGGGCCATGCACGCAGGGTGCGCAAAAGGTGCATTCATAGCTGCAAATCATCGCGTCGCCGCTGTCCATCGGCAGTGGCGATGTGCATCGTTCGCATGTGTCCCGCATTTCCAGCATCTTATCTTCCTTATCGTCCAACCCGTTGCAGCCCCGTACCGTGCATCTTTAGCCACTGGTCAGCAGCCTTGCGGTTCCCTTCAAACAGGACATCGAGCCACGCGTAGAATTCGGGACTGTGGTTCATATGTCGCATATGCGCGACCTCATGTGCGATGACCGAACGGCGCACAGATGCAGGCGCCATGATCAGCCGCCAGCTGAGCGAAATGGTCCCCCGGCTGGAACAGCTGCCCCACCGGCTGCGTGGATCGCCCAGCGACAAGCGCGGGACTGGCTCACCCGCTTTGTCGCAATAATGCGCGATTTCTTTGGTGAAAATCCGCCGTGCTTCGCCCTTGAGCCATCGCAAGATGCGGGCTTCGACGGACTCTCTTGGGCCACCCAAGCGCAGCATGCCTTCGCCGCAGCGAATGCTGCGCGGCCATTCTTCGCGCCATTCAATCAGGTGAGTTTCGCCTTCAACAGCGATTTCGCTGCCAGGGGCAATGGGGGCAATGTCAGGCACGCTGTTTAACCGCGTGGCGATCCATTCGCGTTTCTTTTCAACAAAATCGAGCGCCACATTTGTCGGCGTATAATGCGGCATCGTTATGCGGATTTCGCGCTTCACGGCATCGGCGCACATCGAAATGCGCTTTGCCCGCGGGTTGCGGCGAATGCGCACGGGTACGCTTTCCCCTTCTATGACCACTTCAGGATCAGAGAGGCTGTTCGACAATATGGTTTTCAAGCGGCCCAGCATGCAATTCCGATATAGCCCGACCTTTGACCGACATGCCAGCGTCATGAATCGTCTGGCGGCTTCCGCTTACCAGATAATGCCATTCGGGAAGTGGCTTGCCCGCAGCGCGCAGGACATAGGCACAGGTCGACGGTAGCCAGACATAGTCTTCAATCTTGTCTGCGGTCAGCCGAAGACACTCGGGCACAATCGCCCGGCGTCCGCGATAGTCGGCACATTGGCATGTCTGCAGGTCAAGCAATTTGCAGGCGACATTGGTGGGGTAGATGCGGCCGGTATCTTCGTCTTCCACCTTGTTGAGACAGCATTTCCCACAACCATCGCACAATGCCTCCCATTGTGCGCGGTCGAGGCTCTCTATCGGAGCTTCCCAAAAAGGCGCTTCGTTCAAATCAGCGCACCCATTTTGCCAATTCTGCCTCAACCAAATTCGGCGCGCCTTCATTGGCGTCGGTATTGGGAACGTCGGCGGGCATAAGCGCCAAAGGCTTGCCATCGGGGCCCATCAAATAGGGTGTCTGGCTGTGGCTCATCAGATAGCTTTCGGGCGAGGACCCTTCGACACGGCTGACGTAAATCGCAAATTTCTTTGCCGCGTCCGCAATTTCGGCTTCCGTTCCGGTGAGCCCAATCGCGCGCGGATGAAATGCGCTGACGAATTGTTTCAGCACCTCTGGTGTGTCGCGCAGGGGATCAACGGTGATGAAAATCGGCTGAATCTTTGCGCCAAGCTCGGGGTGGCTTTTCTCATAGGCCTTTAACCCTGCCATCAGGTTCTGCATGTCGGGCGTGCAGATATCGGGGCAGTTGGTGTATCCGAAATAGACGATGCGATATGCACCGTCGAATTCCTTGAAGGTCCGCTTTTTGCCATTTTGATCGGTCAGCGCAAAATCACCACCAATGGTTGCACCGGCCAGCGGGGCTTCGCTCAATGGGGGTTGTGCGGGGGGTGAATCACATGCCGACAGCAAAAGCGCGGCGGAGAGCGTGAAAATCAGTTTTTTGTTCATAGCGGGGCCAGACATGGTCTGCTAAAGACCAGTTATCAAGTATGTTGGACATTTAAATGGGGCATCGTTTGTTGAAAAAGCCGTTTTTTCTCGCTTTGGCCGCAGGGCTGATTTTGCCGGTAGCCGCTGGCGTTGTTGCGCCTGCTGCACAAGCCCAGTTTTCAGACAGCTATAATTTCCTGAAAGCCGTGCGCGATCGTAAGGGCGAAGAAGCGGAAAAATTTCTGGCCGCGCCGGGCACAGTGATTATCAACACGCGCGACAATTCAACCGGTGAAACCGCGCTGCACATTGTCATTCAACGCCGTGACGCGTCTTGGCTTGGGTATCTTTTACAAAAAGGCGCAAACCCCAATTTGGCAGATAAAAAGGGTACGACGCCTTTGATGCTCGCCACGCAATTGGGCTTCATCGATGGCATTGATTGGCTGTCCCGTAAAAAGGCACAGATTGACCAGACCAATCGCGCTGGAGAAACCGCGCTGATTCTTGCGGTGCAACTGCGCAATGCAGAAGCGGTGCGCATGCTTTTGAAGGCTGGTGCAAATCCGGACAAAAAGGATAGCCGGGCGGGATATTCTGCGCGCGATTATGCGCTTCAGGACGGACGGGCGAATGCCATTGTCGCGATCATCGAAAATAACGGCAAAACCGATGCGGCAAAGAAACCCGCCGAGCTGGACTTTTCGGGCATAGCTGAACCGAAATAAGGTCCGTCGGCGCGTCGCGCGCAAGGCGGATTAGCCGGGGAGAAACTTCATCGCGACGCCATTCATGCAATAGCGTTTGCCCGTTGGCTTTGGACCATCGTTAAATACATGACCAAGGTGCCCGCCGCAGCGCGCGCAATGCACTTCGGTGCGTGGCACGCCGATTTTATAGTCGGTTTTGGTGCCTATGCCACCGGCCAGCGGTGCGTAGAAACTTGGCCAACCCGTTCCGCTTTCAAACTTGGTAGCCGATGCAAACAGCCGCTGGTTACAGCCGGCGCAGACAAATATGCCCTTGCGCTTTTCGCCGTTGAGCGGGCTCGTGTAAGGCCGTTCGGTATCTTCGCGGCGCAACACGCGGTAGGCCGCAGGCGACAGGCGCTTTTTCCATTCAACATCGCTATATGTCACCGCATAGCGCGTTTTCGCGGTCGCACTTTTGCCGCAGCCAAAGACAAATACCGCGGCCCCTGCACTTGCGAGTGACAGAAATGTGCGTTTGCTCAGCTGCATGACATGTTCCTTTGGACGCCCCGGCTATACATATACCGGAAACGTCCCAAAGCTTTCATATCAATAGCGCGACAGTTCTACATCCATCTTGCGATAGCCATGGACGAAACAGCCCGCCACGCGCTCGGGCTCGGCCACCACATTTGGTCGCAGGCGGCGCACTGCCATTTCTTCCAGCAAAATGCGGATCTGCAATTCCGCCAAGCGCGCGCCGACGCAACGGTGGATGCCATATCCAAATGCCAAATGGCGACGCGCGTTTTCGCGATCGACAATCAGCTTGTCTGGGTTTTCGAACACCGTCTCATCCCGGTTGGCAGATAGGTACCACATGCCAATCTTGTCACCAGCCTTGATGGGTGCACCGAACAAATCATGGTCCTGCAGGGCGGTGCGCCGCATATGCGCCAAAGGCGTCTGCCAACGAATGATTTCGCTCACGGCATTTGTGATGAACTGGGGATTTTGCTCCAGCTTTTCGCGCTCGTCGGGGAAGCTGTTCAGTCCATAGGCATAACCGGACATCGAATTGCGGGTCGTGTCGTTTCCGCCCACGATGAGCAGAATGAGGTTACCCATATATTCAAACTGGCTCATGTCCTTCATCGGCGAATGGATCATGCGGCTGATAAGGTCGGGCGCTTCGCCGCGATTTTTGCGCTCGTCCCACAGACCCTGGAAATAGGCACCCATTTCAAACATTTTGGCAAGTCGCGCCTGACGTGTGTCTTCGGAACGGACGAGTTCGATGTCGCCCGCCCAATCGGACCATTCGGTCAACTTGCGGCGGTCTTCCCATGGGAAATCAAAAAGCAGCGCCAACATCTGCGTGGTCAGTTCGATGGATACCAAGTCGACCCAATCAAAGGTTTTGCCAACCGGAAGCGAGTCCAAAAGCTCGCCCGTGCGGCGGCGGATATCGCCCGACATGCGGTCCATTTCGCCCGGTGTGAACGCCGGTGCGATGACGCGGCGTTCTTCGGTGTGCTTAGGCCGGTCCATCGCAATGAACATCGGCATGATGATTCTTTGATCTTCGGGGATTGGCTCGGCGAGCGCATTGTCGTCGATTAAGGTGATGCCGCCATGTTCAAATGACGATGAATAAATGTCGGGAAGCGCTTCGACATGTTGAATGGCTTTGAGCGTCGTAACATTCCAATAACTGCCGAAATCGGAATCCTCAATCTTGTTGATCGGCGCTTTTTCGCGCATCTCTTTAAAGATGGGATGCCAGCGATCCTCCGCGTAAATATTGGGCTTGGTGACGTCCCAATGATGTGGTGCCTTGTTCACTTCCCAAGGCAGCGAATCGCTTTCAATTAGGGGGGCAGTTGCCATTATTATCGACTCCTCTCAGCACCGAAACTGCCACTACTGACAGAAATGTCAATCCAGTTTCGAACCGCAACCTATTAAAGGTGATTATACGTTCACCCCGGCATTTTGATGAAGCCGAACAACCGGCGCGCACCGTCATCCTTGGCGCGGCCGGCACTTCCTGATTTCATCACGTTTTTCTTGAAAAGATACACACCCAGTCGCAGCAACAATATCGCAAACAAGGCCTGGCCGATAATCGCGACGGCGTGATGCCACAAAGCCGGTTCAAGCGCGGCGCGGCCAATCATCGCAAAGGGCGAACTGAATGGGAAAATGGCAGCAAATTGCTCGATCGGTTCACCTGTTTTGGTCAGGGCATAAGATGCGAAGAAGAAATTGATCAGCTGCGCCATGGTCACGGGCATGGAAATGGTCTGCACCTCCCGCACCGTGGCCGCCATTGCGCCGATCCCGAGAAAAAGCGCACCCAGCATCAAATAGGTCATGATGAAATAGGTGAAGCACAGGCCAATGAACATGGGCCAGCCAACCGCCGGCGTTGGGAAATTTGGCAAATCCGGCCCAATCGCGGCGAAACCAACCAGTCCAACGGTTGTCCAGACGGATATACCCAGCAACGCCATGCCGAGCATCGCAAACAATTTGCCCAAGAATACTGATTCCATAGGAATCGAGGCGGCGAGAATTTCGATAATCTTGTTCGATTTCTCTTCTACCAGATTGGATAGCACCATGCCCGCAAGCAAAATGGTCAGGAAGAAAATGAGAAACTGCCCACCCTGCGCAGTGACCGTGCGCAGCGTCTTGTCGTTGTTAGCGGACTCGACAACAATATCGGGTGTCGATCGCGGCAGCGTCATTGTGCCGCCGCTCTGGGCATAGCCTGCCAACAGTTCAATGTCGGCGCGTTCGCGTTGAATGGCGTTGGCTGTGCCGGTTATCACGGGTTTCGCCAGCGTGCCGGTGACGACAACGCTTAAGTTGTCGGTCTTTTTTGCAAGGTAACTTTGCGGCGATTGCTGATCCGCAGCAGGATCGCCGACGACGACCATGCGGGCGAAATAGCGGTCTCCCAATGTCTTCGAAAGCGACTCGCGGGCGGACAGGATTTTCCCGGCCTGCTCCTTGGCCAACGCAATGCCGACAACGGGTTGCGACGCTTCTTTAGCGATTTGCCCACCCAAATTACCCGCCGCAAATCCTACAAGCACAGGGAAGAAAGGGCCAAGCAGGAAGAAGATAAAAGCCTTGGAATAAATGATCGCCGTAAAGTCACGGCGGGCAATAACGAAGGCGGCGCGGATAATTTCCTTCATTTCGCTTCTCCCACATCAGCGTCATCCATTTCAGCGGCGACGGCTTCACCCGCGATGGCGACGAACGCATCGTGCAGCCCCGGCCTTTCAATCGATAGCGATTTGACGCCCGCCTTGCCCTCGACCAGCGCCGTCAGCAGCGGCTCCACCCCGGTTTCGGGCAAAGTGAAATGCCACCAATGCCCTTCTGCCTTGGTTTCAGGGGGCAGCGCCGATCGCCATGGCCCGTCCAACGTTTCGGTTTCCAGATGCACCTGCGGCCGCAAGCGGTCACGCGCTTCGGATACGAGCCCGTCGAAACTGATTTTACCCTTGGCGATAATGGCGATGCGTTCGCACAAACGTTCGGCATGCGCGATGACATGGGTGGAGAAAATCACGGTCACACCCTTGGCGGCTTGCGCGCGGATCATCTTTTCAAGCTTGGCCTGATTGAGCGCATCCAGCCCCGAAAAAGGTTCATCGAGTACGATCAGCTTTGGGTCGTGGACGATTGTGCCCATCAGTTGCACCGTCTGGGCCATCCCCTTGGAAAGCTGCCTAATCTGGCGGTCGGCGGCATATCCAAGGCCAGCTTCTTCGAGCAAGGCCCGCCCTTTTTTCGCGCCCTCTTTCAACGATAGTCCGCGCAGCGCGCCCATGAACGCAATGGTGTCGACTGCGCGCATCGATTGATACAGGCCGCGTTCTTCGGGCAAATATCCGACATTGCGGGACTGTGTTATCGGGCGGTCCGAACCCAGCAGGCTGCGCGTTCCGGCATCAGGATCAATGATGCCAAGCAAGGTGCGCAACATGGTTGTCTTGCCAGCACCATTCGGGCCCAAAATGCCAAAAATACTGCCCTCCGGAATTTTCAGGTCGACCCCGTCGACGGCATGAAAGCCATCGAATTGCTTTACGAGTCCCTTTGCCTCTATTGCGTACATATGAAATGGCCCCGGAGAGATATTCGGTGCTGAATAAGGTTCGCGCGTGAAAAGAAACAACACAAATATAGTTAACGAATTGCAGGCCAAGGCGCAGAGTGAGGGCTTTGTCGCTTTTGGCATTGCGCCGGGTCATCTTGCGCCACGCGCGGGGCAGCGGCTGCGCCAGTGGATTGATGAAGGCCGCCATGGCGACATGTTGTGGATGGAAAGCCGCGTGGATGAGCGGGCCAACCCCGATATTTTATGGCCCGACGTGAAATCAGTGATCATGCTGGGGATGAGCTACGCACCGCCACATGATCCAATGGCGCTTGCCGGCGATGACACAAAGGCGCGGATATCGGTCTATGCGCAAGGGCGCGATTATCATGATGTCGTCAAAGGCGCGCTCAAGCGGCTCGCTAGCTGGCTGGCCCACTCTGCAGAGGTCGGCGTCAAAGTGTTCGTCGATACCGCGCCCGTTATGGAAAAGGCGCTGGCCGAAGTTGCAGGACTTGGCTGGCAAGGCAAACACAGCAACATCGTCAGCAAAGAACATGGCAGCTGGCTTTTCCTTGGCGCGATTTATACGACAGCAGACCTCGCGCCATCGATACCCGCGGCCGACACATGCGGTTCGTGCCGGGCATGCCAAGACATCTGCCCAACCAATGCCTTCCCGGCGCCGTACCAGCTCGATGCCCGCCGATGTATTTCCTATCTCACTATTGAGCATAAGGGCCCAATCGACCGCAAACTGCGTCCATTGATGGGCAATCACATTTACGGCTGCGATGATTGCCTGGCCGTGTGCCCGTGGAACAAATTTGCCGAGACCGCTGCAGCACATAAGGCATTTTTGCCGCGTGAAGCCTTGGTCGCGCCGCGCATTGCGGACCTTTTGGCTTTGGATGATGCGCAATTTCGCCAGCTGTTTTCCGGATCGCCCATCAAGCGCATTGGCCGCGACCGCTTTGTGCGCAATGTGTTGATCGCGGCTGGCAATGGCCGTGACCTCGACGTTCTACCCGTGGTCGAGATGCTCATGGATGACACCTCACCCGTCGTCCGTGGTGCTGCGATCTGGGCGATGTCGCGGCTGTCGCCCGAGATATTTGCGCGTGAAAAGCAGGCGCGGTTTGCCGACGAACTGGACCCGTCGGTTCGTGCCGAATGGACGCTTATTTAATCAGCGGCGTTGCAAGGCATCAATGCAGGATGCGCGATCGACCGCAGCGCCATCACTGCGGCGTGCGTCGACATAAGTCACGATTTCGGACCGGCCCTTGCCGTCGGGATAGAGAAACACATCAAGCACGCAGGCTTTGCCAACAAATTGCTGCTTGCGGCCATGAACCTCAACCACATCAAGCCGCGGTTCGCCAAAAAGGCGTTTCAACGTGGCGACATCCTTGCCCATGACCGCCTCTAGGCCCCTTGGTCCCATGGCAGGGCGAACGGGAATGGGCGGCGCAGTGCGCTGCACGGGTGCTGGCTGGCGCGTTTGCGCGCGTGCAGGCGGCGCAGATACATAGCCTGCCAAAATCAACGCGAGCGCGCATGCGTTTACGGCTTGTTTCATATAGCTCTGTTTCCTGAATGGACGACGTGCACCGCCATTGCGGTCGCAAGCACGGGCACCAGCAAGTTGAAAAACGGGATCAGCATGCCAACGGTGCCAATGAAGCCAAGCAAGAGGCGCGGCAGTTTCGGTATACAGCATTGCCACGCGCCTGTCCGAAAGGCTTTGGAACGAAAGCTGGAGCTCTTGTATCATGTCGCGCTTCTAAAGCGCTTGCCCGAAATGTCCAACCCCAGTAGGGCGCGGCGAGCTTACATATAGGAAAATTCATGACTGAAAGCCGCTTCGACGTCCTCGCTATTGGCAACGCAATTGTTGATATCATTGCCAACACCGACGATGCTTTTATCGACAGCGAAGGCCTGACCAAAGGCAGCATGCAGCTCATTGATGAGGAACGTGCGCAAGCATTATATGCCCATATGGGGCCTGCCCGTGAAATCAGCGGTGGCTCTGCCGCAAATACCTTGGCGGGCCTTGCACGGCTTGGACATAAAACAGCATTTATCGGGCAGGTCGCAAATGATCAGCTTGGCCAAGTGTTCGCACATGACATTCGTGCGGGCGGTATCCATTTTGATGTTCCTGCACGTGATGGCGCGCCTTCGACCGCACGTTGTTATATTCTCGTCACGCCAGATGCGCAGCGGACGATGAACACCTTTTTGGGCGCGTCGCAATATCTGCCTGCCACGCTGATCGACAAGGCACTGATCGAAAGCGCGGCCATATTGTATTTGGAAGGCTATTTGTGGGATCCTGAGGAGCCACGTGCCGCGATGCGCGCCGCCATCGATATCGCGCGTGCCGCCGGTCGCAAGGTTGCGCTGACATTGTCTGACGCATTCGTCATTTCCCGCCATGGACCAGACTTTTTGGCCGAAATGGATGCCGGTCGCATCGACATATTGTTTGCGAATGAAGTCGAAATTTGTGCGCTCAACAACAGCGATGATTTTGAAGCATCGGTGGCGGCCATCGCGGCGAAGGTTCCATTGCTGGTCTGCACACGCGGCGAACATGGCGCAATTGCCATCGAAAATGGCGTGCGTACCGAAGTCGGCGCAGAACCTGTCGCCCAATTGGTTGACACAACGGGTGCAGGCGACTTGTTCGCATCAGGTGTGTTTGCCGGGATAGCGCAGGGCCGCCCGATGGCCGAATGCCTTGTCATGGGTGCAGTTTGCGCTGCCGAGGTTATTTCGCATTATGGCGCGCGGCCAGAGGCGGACATTGCAGAGCTGGTTGCCAAGCGTCTGGCTTAATCTTTTTTCTTGCGGAACAGCACCCGGTCTTCCGGGCCAAAGCCCCAGCGCCAGATAATCCAGCCATAAAGGCCAAGGATTGCAGGCACGCCAATCGCCAGTTCGACCCATTCCAGACGGGCGGGGACGCTGACGATCGCCATGCCGAGCAATGCTGCCGCAGCGACAGCAACCAGCAATGCCCAACGCCACACGCGTATGGGCTGTCCCAATAACCGTGACAGCAATCGCGATTTGATGAGCGAGCCGATACCAAGCGATATCATCAGCCCGCAGGCAACAGCTGCCGCCTGATACAAGCCAACATATTCGGGCTTAACGGGAATATCATCGACCAGCATGATAAGGCCGACGCTGACTAAAGCTTGGACGGCCAACATCCCGATTGAAATCAGCAGGTTCCGGTGACGGGCCATATATACCAAGGCGGACTCGCTGACGACGGCCGTGGCCGCCGCGACTTCGGCCGCCAGCAAAAAGGCAAGCGCCGCTGTTCCGCCGACAAATTCGGGGCCCATCAATCCCATGACTGCCTCGCCGGGGATACCAAGCGCCAGTGCAATTCCGGCCTGCGCCGCGA
>Ga0209550_10002405_pt1 | contig 17984 bp, 17 predicted proteins | sample LauGreSuBDMM15SN_2_FD_187567 | JGI IMG/M metagenome (GOLD analysis project Ga0209550, IMG submission 187567) | Freshwater lake microbial communities from Lake Michigan, USA - Su13.BD.MM15.SN (SPAdes) (version 5) | ecosystem: Environmental > Aquatic > Freshwater > Lake | place: Lake Michigan...
CACCTTGAGGACCAGCAACACCTTGAGGACCAGCAACACCTTGAGGACCACTTAAACCAGCTGGTAATGGGATAGTGACAACTGAGAATTTTTCTGTTGGTTGAGTATAAGCTTCACCTGAAGTAGGTAAACCATATACATCAGCTTCAGGTATAGTCATAATTAAAGAGTTATGTTGTACTTTAGTATTTTTTAAGACTTGTGCAAGGCCATCTACACTTGCAAAGACTATGTTAGCTCTATTAGGTAAATAAGAGCGTCCTTCTTTTTTACCATTTTCTATCCAATGGACAGCTAAAAGAGTTCTTCTTTCATTAACTTCTAGTGATCTAAAACGGGCTTTTAAATCATCATAATTTTCCATATATTGATCTGGATTAAAATCAGCAGGAACAAGTAGATCTTTCATTATATATATATATATATATACATAATATTTTTAAAAAAACTATATATAAAGAATTATAATTAATTAACAATTTTGAATTCCTACGAATTTAACTATAAGTTTAAATAAATATTTTTTAAGACAATAATTATTAGATGAAAATTGGAATAATTTTACACATAGGTAATTATGACATGATAGAATATTATGAAAAAATTTTATTAAATTTAGCTCAATTTTTAAGATTTGAAATGTTCATTACTATCTCAAAAAAAGAAAGTGGTTTACCGGAATTAATGGATAATCTAAATTCATTAAATATTAAATTAAAAAAAAATAAAAGTAGTATTAACAAAATATTAAATGTAGATAATAAAGGTTATGATATATATCCTTTTATAAAAATAATTGAACACTTTATAGAAAATAAATTAGAATTTGATATATGTCTAAAACTACATACAAAAACAAATAATGAATGGAGAAATAAGCTTGTTTTACCATTAATCGATAAATATTTAGTAAAGCTAATATTAAAAAATATTAAACAAAATAATAAAATTGGTATTATTGGTTCTCCATTTTATCATTACAGATTAGATCGTGCTAATTCCGAATTTGTTATTCCATTAAGTAAAAAATATTTTAATTACGATTTTACAAAATATTATGATAAAATTGTTAAAAGTAATTATACTCTAGATGTTAATTTTTATAAATATTATGAACAAGATTTAAATAGTTTACTGATAAATGATTTTTTCTATTATGATTCAGAAGAAAAAACAACATTTATAACAAATCATTATTATAATAGTGGAATAAATGAATATTATAGAGTATATAATAAAAATTTAATTGAATCAATTAGAACTAAATCAAGTTATTTCATAGCCGGTACTATCTTTTGGTTTCAACCTAAAGTTTTAATAGATGAATTTAAAAAAATAAAATTAAATGATAAATTCTATTCGATGTTTCCATTTGGGTATTTATCTGATGCAAAAACACCTCAAATACCACATAGTTGGGAACGTATATTTAGTTTATTATATGCAAAAAATAATTATAAAGTTATAAGTACACTACATCTTAAACCATGTACTAGTAATAATATATTTATTTTGTTCAATAAAATAGATAATTTTAATATTCTTGAGTTGAAATATAATATGAAATATGATTCAGAAATATATTCATTTAATGAAAATATTAATGAAAAATTTAAAATTAAAGATGTTACTAAATATAATGATAATTATTATTATAATTTACTAAAATTAATTACTCATCTAAATTTGACTATTATTAATAATTTATATTATATTAGTAATGAAAAATCAAAAACAATAATTATCTCAAAAAATAAATATAATTATTCATTTGATTACATGAAGGATTATAATATTATTATTACTTTTGATGTTATTTTATTAATTATTTGTTTTGTTAAATTAAATGAAAGTATCGCATTACCAATAAATATATTTAGTGATTTTTCATATCTTGAAAAATTTTTAAATAATTATGGATATTTTTTTAATGAAATATAAATAATCGTCTAAAAATACACTTATAATTTATATATATCAGAAACTAATTGAACTGTATTATTAATCTCTGGTATATCTATTACAAAATTTGCTTGATGTAATTTTGATTTTAATATGAAATCGCGTTTAGGTTTATCTGGAAACGTATTTTTAAATATTTGGATATGAATATTATTTTTATTTATATCAGACATTATATGTCTTTCTACATTTCTAGGTAATAAGTTAAAACTTTTATATGGTAATACAGTTAATAGTTGAACAATTGGATTTAATAACATTTTATTGTTAGATTGTTTATAAAACTTATTCATTATACTGTTTAATTCATTATCATCAGTTTTTTCTAAATAATCATACACTTGACTTAATAATGGATTTGTTAAAAATTTATAATAGTATAAATAATCTGGACAACCTCTGTAATAATAATATAATACATAACTAAATGTACTTAAATATATTTTAATTATTTTTTCTAATATTTCTATATTTAACTCTAATTCTTTATCATCATAAAAATTATCTGTCATGTTTACATTATCAAGTAATAATGATGACATAAATGATTTATTATTTTTCTTACAAATACATGCTTTAGAACCAAAATAATGATGAATATATCTTTTTTTACGTTCTTCATATGGTATTTCTTTTTTTGATATTTTTACCGGATCAGGAAATTTAAACATTAAATAATTTAATCTATCAATTTGTTCGTTTGCTGGATTATTATCTTCATTTGATTTATGTCTGAATTTATTAATATTTTCAAAATAATGTTGTTCATATGTTGCAAGTTTATTTATTAATGTTTTAAATAATTTCCAATTAATACTAAATTTATCTAATGAGCCATCATTAATAGATGGATTATTTACTGATGAATCTGTCCAATATATTATATATTCATTATCAGCATTATTTTCATATAATTCTAATTTTGTATTCATATATTGCTTAACTAACATTTCATAACCATTTGATTTTCCTTTGTTAAACCTCATGTTTACTGATGGACATGGTTGTATAAAATCATTACCTAATATTAATGTTATAAATATAAAGTCATTAACCAGATTAAAATTAATATCATTAATTCTATTTGATTCATTTATTGTATTACATATTGTAAATTCATCTGATATACATTTTGCAACAGCACCTATATCAAAATAAATCATATATAGTTCATCTAAAGAAAATTTATCATTTTCTCTTAACAACATAATATTATTTCCATTTTTATATATTTTACCATATAAAATTAGGTTTAGGATAATTAAATCAGCATCTAATCCATATATTATTATATTTTTATTTTTTAAATCTTCAGATATAAATTTATCTTCAATAAATCTAATTATTTTATGTTCACCTTCACCAATTTCATTAAATGATGAATATATATATTGTTGTTGACCTAATTTATTTTTATTTTCAAAATAATTTTTTAAATATTTATCAAAATTTTCCATAAATTTTGTACCTGGTGTAATTGAGTTTGTATCATATGTTTCTTCTAATGTAACACCAAATTTAGATTTAATATTATTATATATTTCTTTGTCAATAACTGAAGCAAATCTTCGTTGACGTTGTTGAGCCATTTTAGACATTGGACAAATACCGTCAATGTATACAGCAATTAATTCTGTTGGTTTTGCATAATTAACGACCATTTCAAGATATTTAATACATTCTTTCATTAATTTGTCTTCAAAATCTTCAATACTATTAAATTTAGTTTTACCACTACTATCTAAATTTTGTGTCCATAATAACCTACATACTGGATGAATTAAACAATTAAAATCAAAAAATAACATATCAGAAGATACATTAATAAAATTAGTAGGGTCTTCTAATAATTGTTCAATTTCACAATCACTATTTGTATTTTGATTAGAATTTAACTTTGTTTTGATAATATGTTTTTTATATTTATAAGATAAATTAGCAAATAATCCGGGGATTCCCATAGATACTATTGATTAATAGTATTTATATTAGTTTAATTAATATATATATACTATTAATCAATTTTTTCATACTTTTTTTTAATATTTAAGAAAAAAATTTATTATTAAATACCTTTAAAAAAAATCTTTCTTATATTATATATATTATGAATTCCGATATGTCTAATACTGAATCTCTCGAGATCACTTTAAATGAAATATTAGGTGCAGGTAAACGTAAATCAACTAAATCTAAAGCTAAAAAAGCTTCAAAAGGTTCTAAATCTATGAAAAGTGAAGTCAAAAAATCAAAAGGTTCTAAGAAATCCAAAGGTTCTAAGAAATCCAAAGGTTCTAAATCTATGAAAGGCGGTGCTAAAAAATCAAAAGGTTCTAAATCCATGAAAGGTTCTAAGAAATCAAAAGGTTCTAAAAAATCAAAAGGCTCTAAATCTATGAAAGGAGGTGCTAAAAAATCAAAAGGTTCTAAATCCATGAAAGGTTCTAAATCCATGAAAGGTTCTAAATCCATGAAAAGTGAAGTCAAAAAATCAAAAGGTTCCAAAAAATCAATGAAAGGTGGCTCCAAAAAATTAAAAGGTTCCAAAAAAGCTAAACGCACTTTATCACCTAAATTAATCGCTTTTCAAGAAATTGTTAAAGCCGCTGGTATCAAATTAGGTAAAGGTGGTAAAATCGCAATTATGATCGCTAAACATGCAAATGATGCTGCTAAAGCTAAAGTAGGTCTAGATGCTACTGCTGACGTATTAAAGAAAGAAGCTATTTCTCAACTGAATGCTAACTTCGAATCTTACAAGAAAAAAGTAACTGCATAAATTCTTAATTAATTTAAATATTATTACATTATTAAAAGTAATAATAATTAAAAAGATAGATTATTAAAAAAAAATAATAAAAAAAAATTGATTATTTTAATTTAATAAGTATCTATATTAATAAACATGTACCTAAAATGATAACTATACCACAAGATACTTTCACAGTGTTATTAAACAAAATACAACAACAACTTTCCGAACTCGAAATAATCGTAGAGTTTGACAGAAATTTAAAAATACTCGAACAGATTGCCAATATCAAAGAAGACATCAAACAAGCATCAGCTACTAAAGATTTAAACCAACTACAAAATATTTGGGATAAATATTTCAATAATAAAATCGAATCAAATGATGATGATGATTTTATGTAGTTTTTGTATTATCTAATATTTTAAATTGAGGCTTTGAATTTAAATATGTAATCTCTAATATTTCAAGTCTCGATTTAATATGTTTATTATCTTTAAAAGCTTCAAAAGCACTTGATGCTCCAATATCAACTCTCCAAACATGTCCATCACATGCACTATTGATACCATATTTATCTGAAATTTGTGGCGTATGACCAACAATTATGCCATTAATATTATATAGTTTAAAAACTGGTTTTAAATATTCATCACATTTAATAGCTACTTTTGTTTTTGTTTCACCATTATCACTTGAATTTATTGAAATATCGGCTGGAATCTGACCTAATACTCTATTCCAAAATATAGAATGTTTGCTAGTTAATAATAAACTAAGACGATCTTTTAAATTAAAAGATATTGACAAATTATCATTATCATTTAATTTATCTCTTTCACCAATTGTATATAATAATGATTTACTTTCTAATTCATTACTTAACTTACCTAATAACCATCTTCTAACTATTAAATTCAAGTCATCAATATTATATGATTCTGCCATTTTTTTTATTAATCCCCCATGAACAAATAAAATATCTCCAATAATTACTGCACTTAATCTTGTACATGCTAAATATTTATTAGCTCTTTCAGGTAAACCATTATTATCATTAGCAGTTTTACTTTGATTTGAAAATTGTAATTTTCTATTTTGCTTACCTTGTTTTATTAATTCATTTATATTTATACCATCGAATTGAATATCTGTAAGATCTACATTTGGAACATATTGTAAAATACCAAATAATGACACATAATTTAAGTTTCCTTGTACATTCATTAATTCGTGATTACCTAACAAACTTATAACCCTACCATTATCTTTTCTTGCTATTTCATTTACATCCGTATAAAATTTTAATATTTTTATATCTGATGCTTCGTCATTAGGAGTTGCACCTACCATATCACATGTACCATCTATTGGTCTACAACGATCAACTTGATCACCTACTTGTACCACGATAGTATCTCTACCGATCCATCTATAATATTCAATATTATTATTTTTTGAGATAATTGAAGCTAAATTAGTAGTAATATCATTTTTTTTAATATTTACTTTTTCAATACATCCAGCAATTTCGAGCATTTTAATTGCAACGACTAAATCTCCATGAATATCACCAATTGCAATTGTTCTCGAAGTTGGTTTTAATATATTAGGTATATATTCGTAACCATTACATTCTTCTCTAAATGATTGTTCATTACTTATTGGTCTACTACCACCGTATATAATAATAGATTTAGATTTATTAGACATTATTCTTATAATATATAAGATATTATAATTTCATTTCAACTAAAAAATATTATTCCAATGGAACAACTGGATATTTATTATTCAATTCATAATACAGCTGATTATTAATTAATTTATCTGTTTTAACAATTTTTAAAGGTATTAATTTTTTCCATAACTCAACATTATTATTTTCTTTTTTTATTTCATTAATTTCTTTTATATCATTTAATATGCTCTTTTTATCATTACCATACAATAAATCATTAATATTACCTATTTCATTTGCTGAAATATATCCAGGCTCATTATTCTGAGTAAAAAATTCCTTTCCAGATATAATTTCATCATTATATTTTATATTAATATCACTAATTTTTTTAATATATTTTATGTCTGATCTAACAACGATTTTATTGTTTTCATTTTGATTATAATTATAAAATATTTTAAACATTAACATTAGTAATAAAACATTTAATATATCATGGTTAAATATCATTAAATTAACATAGAAAATATTAATTTAATATACAATAATTTATTTTTATTTTTAAAATCTACTTAAATTATCATCTCCTCTATCAAAACCAGAGATTTTAGTACTAATATTGTCGAATTTTTCAATAAATTGAACACTATTAGCACTCTCTTTGAATGTTACATGTTTCTTTTCAGGAATACTAATAATATTAATTGGCATTTCTTGATTATTTTCATTTAATGCACTAACTATTTGTATAGGCTCTTTATCAGGAATTTGAATATTAACTGGTGGCTGAATTTGATTTATATTAGTATCTTCATTAGTATATTCATTAGTATGTTCATTAGTATGTTCATTAGTATGTTCATTAGTATGTTCATTAATATATTTATTAGTATGTTCATTAGTGTATTCATTAGTGTATTCATTTGTATTCTGTTGGATAACTTCATTTAGATTACTATCAATCGCATCAACTACGATTATATTTATTATTTTATCATTTACTTGATGTTTTTGGATAGTATTCATAGTTAATAGAAATGCCATTGCAGATATTATAGCAACTGGAAAATTTTTAGTTGATAAATATCCAATCATGAATAACATTAATAATTTTGATATTTGTGAATCTAACATATTTAACCATGATTTAGGTAATTTAGGTGCTGCCAAACTTGCATATAACGTAATAAATAATATTATAGCTGTTGATACGTATTTATCATTTAAAAAACTTTCAACAACATTGTCAATTTTATTTAGATTAATATTCTCAGTCATAAACTTATATTATTATTTAATATAATTTTTTAAAAATAATTAATATTAAATATTTAATTGATTATTATATTAATAAATATAATGATAGATATAAGTCAAGCTAAACTAGTATTTCATGTTTCATTATCAAATAATGGAATTAATTATGATCATAATTATATCTATATTAATTTAAAAAATATTTTAATAAATGATTCAAGTAAATTACAAGATTATTGTATTATATTTAAAGAAAATCCAAAGTATTTTTTATTACATTATAATACAAAATTCATTAATCTTCAACAAAATATATTAAATTTTATTATGATAAATAATCGTATGAATGTTATATTAAATATTTATAATCAAATTAAGTTATATATAAGTGATACAATAGATATTATTGGATTAAAGTCAGAAAATATTAATATACATGTTGATTTAGAACCAATCAATTTTTTTAGTTATGGTAAACTAAGTCATTTAAGTTATTATAAATTATCTGGCAGCATCCCCGCCAGCAAAGATACAGCTAGCAATGATGCAGCTAGCAATGATGCAGCTATCAAAGATACAGCTAGCAAAGATACAGCTAGCAAAGATGCAGCTAATAATTTATATCAAATAAATAAACAATTATTATCTTGGATAGATACTTTATTTAAAAATGAATTGGTTAAAAAAATGTATGTCAATGAAATACTTAATATTTTCCCAAAATCTGACATGCCTTTTGCTGAATATTCTGATAATATAAAATTATTTTTAAGTTATATATGTGTTAAAAAAGAAAAATTAATTATTATAAATAATAATAATTATGATTTATTACTAATGAACATTTATGATGAGCTACATTCTGATATAAAAAAAATAATTAATTTTGAAATAGATAAAGTAATTCACATGATACATGCAAATGAAAATATAAGTTCTGATAAATTTATAAATGAATGTAATACTATAATTAATAAAATTTATGTTGATGATATAATTTTATCAATTAAAAATGAATTAGAAAATATCAATAAATTTTTACAAAAAAGTATGTCATTAAAAATAATAGATAATATACAATGTCAACAAAAATTAATTAATCAATATAACTGTATTTTAATAGAAATGTCTAATTATCTCCTTATATATAATTAAACTGATGAATAATACTGATTAAATAATATTTTACTCTTTAGAGTTCCGAACAAAAAAATTGATATTAATTTTAATTAACTATATAGACAGATTTATTTTATCATTATCATGAATAGCAATATAGCTAATACTTTAACTTGTCCTATTACTAGTAGTCAATTTATTGATCCAGTAATCGCATCAGATGGCCGTACATATGAACGATCTGCAATCGAAGAATGGCTCAAAATAAGTAATTTAAGTCCAATTACAAAAGAAACAATTACAAAAACATTAGTAACAAATTGGACAATAAAATCACAATTAGATTCATTGAATAATACAGTAGTTATGAATAATACAGCAACATATGAAGATAAAATATCTTTAACACATACTGTAAATGTAAATAAAGAGTATTTACATATACAGTTAAATATACCTGAAAGTGATGATAAAGTCGTAGAAACCGTCGTAATTTGTGTTATTGATAATTCTGGTTCTATGGATACTAAAATTCAAGCCAAAGGAGAATCAAACTCATTAACTAGATTAAGTTTAGTCAAACATGCAACAAAAACTGTAATTAAAACTATACCTGATAATGCTTATTTAGGATTAGTTAAATTTAGTGATTCTGCTTCAGTTTTATTTGATATTACTAAAATGACAGATATCAATAAAAGTCTTGCTATACAATCATTAGATAATTTAAATACAGAAGGTAGAACAAACATATGGGATGGTTTACGTGTTGCATTAGATTTAACAAATAATGAAGAATATAAAAATAAAAATATATCAATCGTATTATTAACTGATGGAGAACCAAATATTAATCCTCCACGTGGAATCTATGATACCCTAAAACTTGCATTAGATAGATATGGTAAAAATATTAATATTAATACATTCGGTTTTGGTTATGATTTAGATAGTAAACTCTTAGACGATATTGCTAAATTATGTATTGGAACTTATGCATATATACCAGACTGTACAATGGTTGGTACTGTATTTGTAAATTATATTAGTTCAGTATTATCAACAAAAACAAATAATATTAATATCTCAATAGAAGCAAATAATATTAATCCTGTAACATTAAATGGATACAAATATGTAGATAATTTTAAATTAGGTTCTATTTTAAAAAGTAGAAATATTATTATTAATCACAATGATTTTAACGAGTCATTTGAATATCATATTAAAATTACAGGACCAAATATTAATGAAATGATAATACATATTAATTCTCTACATATATCTAACTTAGATTCATTCATAGATGCTATTTTGCAATCAAGATTAATTAAGTCTATAAATAATATTATAGATTCTAATCTAACGACAATGAATCCATTAATAGATACAGCAGTATTCGCAAATACTTGTAAAACTATTTTTTCCGAAAATGTATTATTAGATATATTAAATAATAATGATCCAAATTTAGGTCAAGTTTATAAAGCATTATCTAATAAAGATTGGTATGATAAATGGGGTAAGCATTATATTCTTTCGTTTTTATGTGCTCATAGATTAGAACAATGCTTAAATTTTAAAGATAAAAGTATGCAAGACTATGGTTCTAATTTATTTTTAAAATTAAGAGATAGTGCCGATCAAATATTCTGTTCATTACCACCACCAAAATCTGAACCAATATATAGTTATGGAGGTCAGATTACTCAACCATTTACTCAAGTAAATATGTCATCATATTATGACGCAAATGGTGGATGTTTTACTGGAAATAGTAAAATTATAATATTTATCAATGATCAAGAAGTTGCGATTAATATGTCAGATCTAAAAATTGACCATTTAGTCAAAACACCAAATGGATATTCTAAAATTAAATGTATTGTTAAAAACATGGTATCTAATGAAGGAATTAACATATGTAACTTTAATAGTTTTGGAATTACTGAATGGCATCCTATCAAAATTAAACAATGGATCTTTCCTAATCAATTAGTTAAACCTGAAAAACAATATTTAGATATCGTTTACAATCTTGTCCTAGAAAAAGATCATATAGTTTATTTTGGATCTTTTGAAGCATGTACATTAGGTCATATGATAAAAGACAATGATATAATTTATCATCCATATTATGGAACAAATAAAGTAATAAAGGATTTAGAAAAAATTCCAGGATATGAATTAGGTGAAATAACTATAAAAGGTTATAAACCAACATCATCGTATATTACAATTGAAGATAATAGTAGCCGTAAAATGGTAACTAGTATGGAATATAATATTTAAAAATTTACAGTAACTAATTGTTCATCTTCGGATAATTTAGTATTACCATCATATTTATAACCTAATTTTTCATTTATTAAAATATCTGAAAAACTACTTTTATTATTTATATTGTATGCATTTGCTAAAATACGTCCATATTTATCGAACGAATTACAAGTTAGTTTAACAATATATATATTATTTTGTAATTCTTCATCTAATTTCTTTTTTCCATCTGATTTATTATATGTTTTAATATCTACTTTTTTATTTGTTATTAGTTCATATAATCTTAATTTGGCTTTAATTGCTAAATTTTTATTATTTTGATTCTTTGCTCTCATTTCACATGTGTCGATACCATTCAAACGTACAGACCATTTATAAAATTTATTGTCAATTTTAATTAGTACTTTAAAAGTATCACCATCATATATACTAATAACTCTAACAATTACATCTTCATTTTTTAAAAATTCAGTACATTCATTTATTGGAACATTAAAATCAATAATATTATTTTTAATTTGAATATTAATATCATTGGATTTATTTGAAGAGGTTAAACAATTGCCCATTTATTAAATAAATAGATTAATTAATTATTACATTAGCTATATTAAATTTCAATATTTAGTAAAAATTTGAGATTTAAACCCTAGAAGATTTAATAACATTATATATATATATTGGATCAAAATAATTTCTTATTAACATTAAATCAAATTATATCATCCGAACAAAAAAATGAATGGTTTACATTTAGAGAAATAAAAAAGTTTACATTAAAGTACAAACGTGTAGATTTTAATAATAATATACTTATAATATACAAGTTTAAAACAAAGGATTTTGATTATGATTTTTATAATTTTATAGCAAGAATATTACTATCATATAGTTTTGGTTTTCAGATGGAATATAATAGTATAGTAAATAATGATAATAGTAACATTAAATATATTGTTTCTAAATCAGAATTTCAAGATCTAATAAAAGATAGAATTCATAATCCAACATATATATTAAATTATTATATGAATCCTAAAAAAACACCTACTAATAATACATTTGAATCATTATTTATTGGTAAAAATTTAATATTTATACAAAATAATGGATGTTTTTTATTATATATTATTAGCTAAATTAAACTATAAAGAGTTTTGAGTCGTTACTCCTCCAAAGGGAGAAAAATTGATCTTTATATTATAAATCAATATAAATATTAATAATGTATTTAATATTAGAATGGATCTACAAGTAAAAAGCTATAAATCATCTTTAACTAATTATGGTTATCTTATAAAAAAAAATGAGTTCACTGATGATTTCTTAAAAATTATTAAGAATGAATTAACTGTAGAACCTATGATTAGTAACAAATATGGTAAACAAGAGAATGAACCATTTCCAATTTATCAAGAAGGTAAGGCTAAAATTTTATTACCAAAATATTATGGTATTGAAAAATTAGGATTACCTGATATTGTTGATACGTCTGTTGCAAGTGCTAATAATGTAAATAATTTAGAATTTATTGGTGAATTGCGTGATTATCAAATTGAAATTATAGAAAAATGTAAAAAACATTTTTTTGATAATGATGGAAATTTAAAGCCATATGGTGGTGGTGTAATTAGTGTACCTCCAGGAAAAGGTAAAACAGTTATGGCAATTATGTTATCAATTTTAATATGTAAAATATTAAAACTACCATTTTTAATTATTGTTCATAAAACGTTTTTGGTAAATCAATGGATAGAACGCATCAATCAATATGTTCCAAATGCACGTATTGGTATTATTCAACAAGATAAAATTGATATCGAAAATAAAGATATCGTTATCGGTATGTTACAATCTATATGTTTAAAAGATTATGATGAAGATGTATTTGAAAAATTTCCATTAGTAGTCATTGATGAAGTTCATCATTTAGGTGCAAAAGTATTTTCAAAAGTATTATTAAAAATTCAAGCTCCATATACATTAGGATTAAGTGCAACACCCGAAAGAAAAGATAAATTAGAAAAAGTATTTTATTGGCATTTAGGACCATTAATGTATTATCAAGCAGCAGATATAGATAATAGTGTAGTAATTAAATTATATAATTACAACATAAGTAAACCAGATACAAAATTTAAACCATCATTTAATTTTAAAACAAAACAGATGAACATGGCAAAAATGGTAACCAATTTGACAGAATTATCTATTAGAAATAAATTTATTATAAAATTACTCAATGAATGTTTTCCTGAAATGCCAATTCCATTTAATTCAAATGATATTAATACTTTAGATTATAAAATGACAAAAAAATCATTTCATACAAAAAATCATTTAAATCATTTAACATTTTTAAGTGAAGATCCAACATTTAAATTTCGTAAAGTTTTAGTATTATCTAATAGAGTAAATCATTTGAAAGAGATTGCTAGATTAATGGAAGAAAAAGACAAAAGATGGACAAATTTAATTGGTTATTATATAGGCGGGATGAAAGAAAAAAAATTAAAAGAATCTGAATCAAAACCATTAATTTTAGCAACATTTGAAATGGCATCTGAAGGTTTAGATATACCAGATTTAGACACATTATTACTAGTAACACCAAAGAGTAGTATTACACAATCTATAGGTAGAATTTTAAGAATCCAAGCTAAACATAGGAAATATGTCCCAATTGTTTATGATATAGTAGATAATATATCAGTATTTACTAGTCAAGGAAAAAAAAGATATACAGATTATATCACTAAAGAATATAAAATTGAATGGCATAATGTTATTGATACAGAATATAAACCAATTAATGATCCATTTTTTAAATTACCATCTGCTAATCATATTGATCAATTTATTGATGAACAAGATGAATTTATAGATGAAAATATATAAAAATATATTTATATGTCATACCTTAAACATGGTTTAGATCTACTAATATCAATAACAGGCACAATATATTTAATTTCTTTAGTATATATTTCACGTATATAAATAAAATTATTAGGAATAGAAATAATTTTATTTAGATCTTTACATTATTCATCATTTAAAGTTTATATTATTGATAAATTAATTAAAGAAAATTATAATATATTATTTACTAATTTGTTGTAAATTAGTAATAAAATTAATCATTTTACTTAAACATGAATACATCTGTAAATTACTATCATTTCCATCTGTAACATTTAGATAAATCTCTGAAATAATCTTAATAAAATTAATTCTAATATATTCATCTATAGATATTAGTTTTAATACATTTATCATAGTTTGAAGGATATCACTATTACAGTATCCCTGATCTTTTAATTCTTCATATTTTATAATTGCTAATTTTATATTTTTACTAGCACATTTCTGTATTAATGCTATTATTGTGTTTGGATGTGGTTGATAACATAATTTATATACATTTTCTTCTGTTACTTCATCATAACTATTATGTGTTGCTTCTAAATTATTAATTGCTTGACGGATATCTCCTTGAGATATGAATATTATTGCTTCTAAACCAGAATTGTTATAATTAACGTTTTCTTGACTACATATATGCACTAATTTCTTTTTAATATTTTCTCTGTCCATTGGTTTATAATGTAATATTAAACATCTACTTTGTATCGATTCTATAATTTGTGATGAATCATTACAGGTAAAACAAAATCTTGTGTTATTTGTATATTCTTCCATTAAATTTGCTAAAACATTTTGAGCTTTTTTTGTTATATTATCTGCTTCATCAAATATAATTATTTTTTTCATTTCATTACCAGTTAATAGATCATTTGTTAAATTTCCATTTATTTTCTTTTTACAAAAATGAATGATACTATTATTAATTATTTCTAATCCTCTATTATCTGAAGCATTTAATTCTAATAAAACATCTTTATAGTAATTACCTAATATTTTTTTTGCAATACAAAATATTGTACTTGTTTTACCTGTACCTGGAGGTCCAGTTATAATTAAATTTGGTAATATATTATTTTTTGTCATATTTTCTATTTTTGTTTTTAATTGATCATCTAATATTATTTCACCAATATTTTTTGGTCTATATTTTTCAATCCATGGAACCTTATTTTCTATTTTAATTTCAATTTTAGTTACATTTAAATTTCTTTTTACCGTTATTATTTCATCTGTTTTTGATGATCCAAAAAAATTAATATCTTTGTGTGTTTTAATATTATCTTTGTCTTCAAATAAACTAGGATCAATTACATCAGATGTTTTTGCTTTAGCTTTTCTACCTCTTTTAGATTTCATTACTGTTCCTTCTATTTCTGTTATTGTTGGTTGAAATACAGTATTATTAACGTCTTGTTTAAGTAGTTTGGCTTGTTTGACTGCATCTTTACGAGCAGTTAATCTCGCAATTTTTTCATATAGTTCTAGTTTTCTTCTACCCATTAATTACATTAATTTAATAATGTACCTTTTAAATAGATAAGTTATTCATTTTTTTATGATAATTTATCATAAAAAAAGGTAATTATAAAAAAAATAGATAATTATTTATATTTACATTGTAACATATTCTTTAATATGACTTGAAAAACTGGGATAATCACAAATAATATCATCATCTTCTAACATATCATTAACAAGCTGTATAAATTTATTATCATCCATAACATGTTCCATAATGATAGGAACAGTTGTAGATAGCATTGTATGATTGTTATTACATTCTTCGAGTAAATATTTAATAACTAATTTTTGTACAACACTTTCAGAATATTTTGTTAACTTACTAAAATTCATTGTTGCTAACATTTTATTTAATTCATTTGGAATTTCATAAAAACTACAATTTTCATGATCAATATTTGGTAATTCATCAGTTAATACTGATAATATTAAACTTTCTTCGATTAATGATTTTAATCGTTCACATTGTACATTTGATTCAATAATTAACCAATTGTTATATGAATTATAAGTATCATTATAATGTTTATGTAAATTACTATTTATACGTTTCCAAAGTACTAAAAATAATTCAAGATAAATTTTTCTATATTGTGGATTTTCACAATATTGAGTCTTTAAATTTTCTAAAATATTTACTAATAATGATGTACTAATAATATGTCCGTTGTAAAATGATCCAATTAGATTTATTAAACTGATAATAATATTTTTCTTTTTGATATAATCTTCAGAACCATCTAATTCATTTGTCATATTATCGTCTTTAATTTGATTTTTATAAACATCTTCAATATGCGCTGCGATACGAGTTAAACGATTATATTCATTCTCTAAAGTATCCATCATTAAATCTCTAAAACTAAAAACATTATCATTATTTTTAATATACCACTGAGAATTATCTAATATCGCTTTGAAATATTTAATAAAGACATTAACATTTTTAGTTTCCATTATACATTTACCTAAAAATACATCTGCTAATTGATTAATTTCTTGTAATGTAAAATTATTATATTGTAATGATTCTTCAACTAATTGATCAATATTTTCATCAGATATTTTATTTAATATCATGAATAAACTTGTTAATGGGATTTTTTTTATTTTGAATGCTTGCCATTTATTTTGATTTATTGATGGTTTTGTTTCTTGATTTTTAAAAGCTGGTGAAGATATAATCATATTTTCAATTACAATCATTTTATCAGCAACATCTTCAGACATATTGTTAATATACTTCTCCGCATAATCCTTAAACATTTGAAAGTTTAGTTTATTATTAACTGGTGTATAGTAAAAGTAATCTATTTGTTTGGTTTCAACAGTTTGTTTTTTCTTGTAATTGACTTCTGTAAATTCCATATTAATTATTTAATATGGATATAGTTTAAATAATTAACAAATTAAATTTCAAAATTTTTATATATTTATAATATAAAGACTTATATAAATGGAGAACAAGGGCTGTTCAATAACAAAGACAAAGGTTATAAATACACCTAAAATTGTATATGAAAATGAAATATATTATCATGAACCATATAATTTAAATACTACTAAATTCTTAAATTCATTAATAAAAGTATCATCTGAAAAATTGCATGAAGCTCTCTTTGAAAAAGTAACGACTACTATGCTTTCATCAAAAAATTCTATACCTATATCCAATAAACAATCTGACAAATATATACTTTCCAAGAAAAAAAATAATAATAATTAAAATATTACTTATTTTTAATGAAAGATTATATATTATACTTTTTAATTGGACTAAATATAGGATTATTATATTTATATCTTAATCATAAACCAGAAATTTTATTTAAAGAACATAATTTAGATAATAACCATATAACAAATAAAGAATTTTGTCCATGTTCATTGAATAATAAATGAAAAAACAATAAAAATTAACTATAATATAAGTATATATTAATGGATAAATCAATACTTTCATTTATATTAGGTTTATTAGTATCTTTAATTATTATTAAATTTTATACATTTAATAATGTTGTGGTTATTGATTATAACGATGTTAAATTATAATTGGTGTTTTAGATATATAAATATAAATTAATTATTATGGATTAATTTATATTTTTATATATTATAATGAATTTTAGAACTATAATTTTAAGTATTATAATAGGTTATATTACCTATAGAATTTATTGTTATATGACATCTTATACTATTATCAAAAATAATAAGAAACCTAATAATCTTGAAACTTTTGATCAAGATTTAACTTTACCTAATGCATTACCAATAAATTCTAAAAAAAATAAACATGTCACTTTTTGTGATATTGTTGATGTAAATGATATATTTCAAAAAAATAGATATAATGATAACGTAGATAATACAGTATCTGATAAAGATTTAGATAAGTTAATGGATAATTTAATTAATTATTCTGTAGATGAATTTAATGATGAAAATAATAATAAACCTAATAAATTATTAGAA
>Ga0209550_10002407_pt1 | contig 17977 bp, 14 predicted proteins | sample LauGreSuBDMM15SN_2_FD_187567 | JGI IMG/M metagenome (GOLD analysis project Ga0209550, IMG submission 187567) | Freshwater lake microbial communities from Lake Michigan, USA - Su13.BD.MM15.SN (SPAdes) (version 5) | ecosystem: Environmental > Aquatic > Freshwater > Lake | place: Lake Michigan...
CTTGATTAACAGCATTCCAGATGATGGTCTGGTTGCCAAAAATTTTGCTGAATCCTCTTACATCTTCGCCGGTAAAGCCACTGTTCATTTCACCATATTTTCCAAATTTGCTGTTCATCAAATCATAGGTTGATTCGATGCCGGTTACTTGAAAGCGGTATGGCATCAGCTGCACAAAAACTTTGCCAGTTACTGTTTGTTGGGTATTTTCTAAGAATGCTTCGATGTTGCGCATGACGGGGTCAAGGATTTGTCCTTCGTGCAACCAGTTTCCGTAAAACTGCGCTAGGGTATCCTTCCATTGAAGCTGCCATTTTGTGAGCACATGTTTCTCTAAGGCATGGTGCCCTTTTAAAATTACCATAGGGGCCGCCGCTTCAAAGCCTACTCTTCCTTTTATACCGATAATTGTATCGCCTACATGGATATCCCTTCCGATGCCATAAGGTCCTGCCAATGTTTGTAAATATTGAATTGCTTTTGTTGGATGGGTGAATGTTTGATTGTTTACAGAAACGAATTCCCCCCTCTCAAAACCGAGAACTACCTCTTCACTTTCATGTTTAGTTACTTGCGTAGGCCAGGCAGATTCTGGCAACATTCCTTTTGACGACAGGGTTTCTTTTCCACCTACACTGGTGCCCCAAAGTCCTTTGTTGATGGAATACATTGCCTTTTCCGCATTCATTTCTACTCCTTTTGATTGCAGATAGGTTATTTCTTGTTCCCTGCTGAGTTTTAAATCTCGTATTGGGGTAATGATTTCCACTCCTGGAATCATGATGTGAAATACCATGTCGAAGCGTACTTGGTCATTCCCAGCTCCTGTACTCCCGTGCGCTACAGCATCTGCACCCAGTTTTTGAACATGTTCTGCAATGTGTATCGCCTGGCTCAACCTTTCGGCGCTTACGCTCAGTGGGTAGGTGTTGTTTTTTAGGATATTGCCGTATACGAGGTATTTGATAATTTTTTCGTAGTAAGATTCTATTGCATTTATGGCTGTGTGAGATGCTACACCCAATGCAAAGGCATGTTTCTCAATATTTTTTAATTCTTCCTCTGTAAATCCACCCGTGTTGACAATGATGCTGTGTACCTCATATCCTTTTTCTTCGGAAAGGTATTTCACACAATAGGTAGTGTCTAAGCCACCGCTGAATCCGAGCACAACTTTTTTTGCCATGGTTTATCTTTCTTTAGAAATTAAATAAAGGGGATAAAAAACTTTTTAATTTTCTTTCTGCTCCTGAATCTTTTTTCAGAAAGGGTTTTAGGAGTTTCCACTGTTTGAACCTGTTAAACCTTTCAAGGGTTTTTGAAGAATTTTCAAAAAACGCTTTGGTCTCCTGTGGTTCATAATGGTCTTTTGGGTCGTAAAGCATGGCTGTACACATGCAATTTTTTCTTTCTTTGCTCATCAGAATTTCATAATTCACACAGCTCTTACAACCTGCCCAAAAAGCTTCGTCTTGAGATAGCTCTGAGTAAGTCACGGGTTCGTAACCCAGTTCTGAATTGATTTTCATCACAGCAAGCCCTGTTGTAAGTCCAAATATTTTAGCCTCAGGATATTTCTCCCTGCTCAACTTAAAAATATTGTGTTTGATTAGCTTGGCTAATCCACTTTTCCTCAATGTTGTCTTTACAATCAATCCAGAATTAGCCACATATTCGCCATGGCTCCATGTTTCTATGTAACAGAAACCTGCCCACTCATTGTCTTTGGTGAGTGCGATAACCGCTTTGCCTTCTGTCATTTTTTTGCGGATGTAATCCGGACTTCTTTTAGCGATGCCGGTGCCACGTGCTTTGGCGGATTCTTCCATTTCCAGGCAAATTTCTTCGGCATATCCGAAATCTTTTTCACTGGCAATGTATATTTTAAATTTTTGTGCTTGATTTTCCATCTTTACAAATTGGGAGCATGTACGGGACACTTTTGTGGCCTGCAGGATGAACGAGATTGGTTAGCGCAATGGTTCGGGGGTAATATCTATCAACGTCGTACCAAAAACGGAATTGGACGGCATAAAAAAACTGTTCCACACGGGACAGCAAAAACCCAACGCGTGGAAACGATGTTTGTCGTTTCTGCTATTGATGAAGAGGTCAGGTTTTTTTTCATTTTCTTAATCTGTAACTGTAATAAAAATAATTGTGATTGCAAAGAAACTAATTTTTTTCTATTTGCAATAAAATTCTGTATTTGGATGTATGTTAATTAACAAATTTGTCTTAGTGGCTGTGTATAGCAGCGCTGATTTCTTTTATTAAGGAGTAATCTTTTTCAATCGCATTGCCTACAACAATGATGTCTGCACCTGCTTGGCAGTTACGGTAGGCTTTTTCTGGGTCTTTAATGCCTCCGCCTAAAATGAGGGGTATGTTTATATGTGTAGATACTGCCTCAATCATGGTTTCTGTGATGGGTGTTTTAGCCCCACTGCCTGCATCCATGTAAATGAGTTTCATGCCTAACATTTCCCCTGCCATGGCTGTACAAATGGCAATTTCATTTTTATCAGAAGGAATTGGATTGGCATTGCTGATGTATGAAACTGTTGTAGGGGCACCTCCGTCAATAACCATATAGCCTGTTGAGATAACTTCTAGCCCACTTTTTTTAACTGCGGGGGCTGAAATAACATGCTGACCTATGAGCAACTCGGGGTTTCTTCCTGAAATCAATGATAGGTATAGCAAAGCATCTGCAAATGGAGTTACTTGGGAAGGGCTGCCTGGAAAAAGAATGACGGGAATGTTGGATGTTTTCTTGATGTGTTGCACCAATTCATCTAGGTGATCTGTAACAACCAAACTTCCCCCTACAAAAATGAAATCAACTAAAGCTTCCTCACAACGTTCTATTATGCTATTAGCATGCTTAGTGGATGTCTTATCGGGGTCGATAAGCACCACAAAGGACTTACTCCTTTCTTTTTTTCTAGCTGTGAGCTTGTTGTAAATAGCGTTGTTCATCACTAATAGTATGCAAATGTGCGAAAAAGTTTTTGATTTGTAGCCTTTCGTCCGGAGTTAAATACTTTTATATTATTCAATATAAAAGCCGCATGAACATGATTGTGGCTTATTTTTCGTCAATTGATGAAACTATTTTGCCATTTTAGGGTCATAACAATCATTGATACGTGATTTTAACATATGATAGAAATACCATCCTAAAAATGATTGTTATCATCAATATCTGCATCAATTAGCAGGAACTTCATTTAAATCCTTTTTTGGTTATAGCCAAAAATATTTATACCAAAACGTGAACAAAATGGCAAACACGTATCCAATAAGGGTTGCCTCGGTTATCAACATCGTGTTGATATTTAAGGGTTTGAAAAGAGTAACAGGATTGATATTTTCGTATTCTTTTCTAAAAATGATTATTCAATCTTAAGTAAAAAATTAACTTTTATATAATATGGCTAACAGTAAAACCAAATCCAATTCCTCAGGTCAGGGCTTAAAATTTGACAGGCATTTCACTTCAGACAAAGTAAACGTTTACGACAGTTTTGAGTATGATTACCGCACCTCCGTGATTAGAAATCCTAGTGGTGAGGTTGTTTTTGAAATGACAAATGTTGAAGTGCCCAAGCAGTGGAGTCAAATTGCAACAGACATCATTGCTCAAAAATATTTCAGAAAGGCAGGTGTTCCTCAGCCCGATGGTTCATTGGGAAGAGAAACCTCTGCAAAGCAAGTAGCCCACAGGATGGCAAATTGCTGGAGGGTATGGGGAGAGCGCAACGGCTACTTTGCTACTTCGCAAGATGCTACTGTGTTTTATGAGGAGCTCGTATATTGTATTCTTAACCAAGCTTGTGTTCCAAATTCACCACAATGGTTTAATACAGGACTTCATGAAAGTTATGGCATAAAAGGAAAGCCACAGGGGCATTATTATGTTGATCAAGCAGACGGACAATTGAAAAAATCTACATCTGCTTATGAGCGTCCACAACCTCATGCTTGTTTTATATTAAGTGTTGATGATGATTTGGTGAACGAAGGTGGAATCATGGATCTATGGGTTCGTGAAGCACGTATCTTTAAATATGGTTCTGGTGTTGGAACTAATTTCTCAAACATTCGTGGAGAAGGTGAAAAGTTGAGTGGTGGCGGAACATCATCAGGATTGATGAGTTTCTTGAAAATCGGCGACAGAGCTGCTGGCGCGATTAAAAGTGGTGGAACAACAAGGCGTGCTGCTAAAATGGTATGTTTGGATTTAAGTCACCCTGAAATTGAGGCATTCATTGACTGGAAAGTTGAAGAAGAGAAAAAAGTTGCTGCTTTAATAGCTGCTGGCTATGCAAGTGATTATGAAGGAGAAGCTTATAAGACGGTGAGTGGACAAAATTCTAACAACTCGCTAAGGATACCAAATGAATTTTTTGAAAAGCTTGCAAAAGGGGAAGATTGGGAACTAACTGGTCGTGCAGACGGAAAGGTGATGAAAAAGATTTCATCAAAAGCCCTTTGGGATAAAATATCTTATGCTGCATGGCGCTGTGCGGATCCTGGAACACAATACGATACCACTATCAACGAATGGCATACTTGTCCACAAGGAGGTCCAATTCGCGCTTCCAATCCCTGCAGCGAATACATGTTCCTTGACAATACGGCTTGTAATTTAGCTTCAGCTAATTTGCGTAAGTTCTTCAACGAAGACGACAATACTTTCGACGTTGCAGGATTTGAATATACAGTAAGGTTGTGGACAACGGTGTTAGAAATATCTGTGTTGATGGCTCAGTTTCCAAGCAAGGAAGTAGCTCAACGTAGTTTTGATTACCGTACACTTGGATTAGGATTTGCAAACCTAGGCAGCATGTTGATGGTGAGTGGAATACCTTATGACAGTAATGAAGCAATGGGCATAGCAGGAGCTATCAGTGCAATCATGACAGGCGTCTCTTACAAGACATCAGCAGAAATAGCCAAGATACATGGACCCTTTGCGAAATACAGTGAGAATAGGGAAGACATGTTGAAGGTGATGAGAAACCACAGAGCAGCGGCTTATGATGCAGACGGAGCCTATGTTGGTTTGAGCATCAAACCACAAGGAATAAAAGCAAAATATTGCCCAGACTATTTACTTAAGGCGGCTTGCAAGGCATGGGATGATGCACTTGAGTTGGGTGAAAAATATGGTTACAGGAATGCACAAACAACTGTAATTGCGCCAACAGGAACTATTGGACTTGTTATGGATTGTGATACAACAGGAGTAGAGCCAGATTTTGCCTTGGTGAAGTTTAAAAAATTGTCTGGCGGTGGTTATTTCAAAATCATCAACCAGTCTGTTCCACAGGCTTTGAGAAATTTAAAATACAGTGAATCAGAAACAGATTCAATCATTAAATATGCTGTTGGAGCAGGAAGTTTTTCAGGTGCACCTTTTATCAACCACCAAACATTGAGTGAGAAAGGGTTTATTGCTGAAGAGATCAAAAAATTAGATGCTGCCGTAGGCGCTGCCTTTGAAATTGGATTTGTATTCAATGTATATGCTTTGGGTGAAGAATGTTTGCAGCGATTAGGGTTTAAGCCAGAACAATATTTCAATTTTGATTGGAATATGTTGCAAGCATTGGGCTTTACAAATGCTCAGGTTGATGCAGCAAATGACTATGTATGTGGAACCATGACCATTGAGGGTGCTCCACATTTGAAGCCAGCCCATTATCCAGTATTTGATTGTGCCAATAAGTGTGGTAAGAAAGGCGAGCGTTATATCCATGCACATGGACATATTAGGATGATGGCAGCTACACAGCCATTTATCAGCGGGGCCATTTCTAAAACCATCAACCTTCCAAATGAAGCAACTATCGCTGAAATAGCTGACTGTTATTTAATGAGTTGGGAATTGGCACTGAAGGCATGTGCTCTTTATCGTGATGGATCTAAGCTTAGTCAGCCACTCAGTAACAAGAGCGAAACAAAAGCAACTGAAGACGAAGTTGATGAAACTGCTGCGTCAGATAGTCCACTGTTGGATGTAAGCAAGTTGACTGTAGAAGAGTTGCTCGAAGAATTGCAAAAAAGAATGCAAGCAGCTCCAGATACAAAATTGAAGCGCCAGCTTTCTAGGATTGTAGAGCGCAAAGCATTGCCTGCAAAGAGAAGAGGGTTTACACAGAAAGCGAAGATCAATAACCAAACGTTGTTCTTGCGCACCGGGGAGTATGGAGATAATACATTGGGTGAAATTTTCATTGACCTAGCAAAAGAGGGATCTACACTGCGCAGCTTGATGAACTGTTTTGCGATAGCGGTATCTGTGGGCTTACAATATGGTGTGCCATTAGAAGAATTTGTTGAGAAGTTTGTATTTACCAAATTTGAACCATCGGGCATGGTAGATCATCCAAACATAAGATCAACTACATCTATTGTAGATTTCATTTTCCGTTGCTTGGCTTATGAGTATTTGGATAGGTCTGATTTGGTTCACATAAAAGATAAGCCTGAGGTGATGAATACAGGAAATGATTCTTGGGATGATTCACCAGGTTCTAAATATGAAATAAATTCAAAGCCGGAGTTGTCTGACGTAAGAGTGGTAGCACCCTCTGGGAATGCCTCATCTGCTGCTAAGCAACAGAAAGCACCAATGGTCATGAAATCTGAAGGTGGAACACAAGAGTACATGAAAAACATGCAAAGTGATGCACCAACTTGCAATGTATGTGGACATATCACTGTGAGAAGTGGTACTTGCTATAAGTGTTTGAATTGCGGAAATAGTTTAGGTTGTAGTTAGCCTTTATGAGCATATTCATATTACAAAGAGCTTGGTCGCAAAAATGACCAAGCTCTTTTTTTATCTAGGAAACGTTAAAAAAGGTGAAACATAAAATTTATGGGCTTAACATACGTTTGGAAGATGAACAGCTGGTTCATACAAATAACATTTACAGTTATGCCGAAAAATCGAGTTTTAAAGATAGTTTCATCATTAATTTTTTCTGTTATTTTATTTTCATCCTGTGCAAAATCTGTTTCTCCACAGATGGCAGCAGCTCACCATTATAAGAGGTGTTTAAGTGTGCGTTAATTGATGAGAACAAAAAAGCATTTAAATAGCTGCTTGTAAATTCTTAATTTGCATCACGATACTTAGCTGTAGGAAAACCTAATTTTAAAAAGTTTTGATGTGGAATTAAATATTAAATATGAAAAGCGAAAAGTTCTTCAAGCATTGAGGTATCATTTTATCTCAAGGCGGGAAATCAAGATAATGATGATATTAGTTAATGTATTTGCTTTATTTGCAGCAGTTTTGTACAGCTTTAAACTAATTTCTCCTTTGCCATTTCTAATGAGTTCGGTATTATGGATTTCTATGATGGGGGCATTTTGGATTTGGCTTCCAATGCTCATTTATAAAAAAAGTAAAACATTTCAGGATCAATTTAAAGCATTTGTAGAGCCACAACATTTTTTTATTGAGACTGCTTCAGGAAAAAAAAGTTGGGCATGGCGTGAGTTTGAAAGCTTTTATGAAACGCCAGGTTTTTTTCATTTATATTTTGATGGGAAGACGTTTTTTTTAATCCCCAAAAATGCATTTGGTGATGAAGATGATTTAGATGAAGCCAGGAGAATATTCAGGGAAGGGATTAAAAAAAGTTGATATTTAGAATAAAAGTTTCCTCATCTCAAAGTGCGGAATAGTAACCTCTTCAAATTCATTGCCAAAAACAGCATAACCTTGTTTTTCGTAAAAGCCAGTGGCTGTTTCTCGGGCATTCATCACCATGGTTTTACAGCCAGCATCTCGGGCTACATTTTCTGCAAAATGCAAGAGAGATGCACCCAATCCATTGAATTGCATGCTTGGATGAACAGCCATCTGCCGGAGTTTGCATTCATTCATATTCATTTTAGTGAGAACGCAACATGCCATGATTTTTTCATCATCAAAAGCACCTAGAAAAATATCATCTTTCTCTTTTTCCAAATCTGCAGCAGAAAAAGTGAGTCCAAGAGGTTTTCTCAGTATTTCCATCCTGAGTGCAACCATGTCTTTATAGGCAGTGGAATTGTAGTCGATTATTTTTAAAGCCATTCAACAAATTAATTGAAAGTTGTGACTAAAAAGTTGTTTGAAATCATTTTTTTGAAATAATTGGCATTTTTTACCATTGAATAAAAAATAATTTGTTTCAAAACTTAATTTATTTCATTGAAAATCATTGTGTTATCAAAAAAACTTTCATGTATCTGAACCTGAAAACATATTTTTGTTCCAAATAGTTTATTTTTGTCCCCATTAAACTAAACTTAATTATCATGTCAGACATTGCAACAAGAGTAAAGAAAATTATTGTTGATAAATTGGGTGTTGACGAAGCTGAGGTAACTCTAGAAGCTTCATTTACAAACGATTTGGGTGCAGATTCACTTGATACCGTTGAATTGATTATGGAGTTCGAAAAAGAATTCAATATTTCAATTCCTGATGAACAGGCAGAAACCATCACAACAGTGGGACAAGCAGTTTCTTATCTTGAAGAACACGCTAAGTAATTAGGGCTAACCCCCATTTCACTTTACATATGGAACTTAAAAGAGTAGTTGTTACTGGTATTGGTGCCATAACGCCCATAGGCAACACCGCTGCAGAATTTTGGAGTGGTTTGCTTAATGGCGTATCAGGTGCTAATGCTATTACACTATTTGATGCATCAAAGTTCAAAACCAGGTTTGCCTGTGAAGTAAAGGGATTTGACCCAGTTGCGTATCTTGATAGGAAAGAAGCAAGAAAAATTGACCGTTTCGCACAGCTGGCCATTGTTGCTAGTGATGAGGCCATCAAACATGCAGGTATTACCAAGGATAGCGTTGACCCTGATAGAACTGGTGTGATTTTTTCCAGTGGTATTGGTGGTTTGCTTACCTTCCAAGAAGAAGTAATGGCATACGCCAAAGGAGATGGAACTCCGCGTTTCAATCCCTTCTTTATACCCAAAATGATTTTGGATATAGCTGCAGGTCACATTTCCATGCGCCATGGATTTAGAGGTCCAAATTTCGCCGTTGTTAGTGCCTGTGCCTCCTCTACTCATGCGCTGATAGAAGCCACTCATTATATCCAGCTTGGAAAAGCTGATGTTATGGTAGCTGGCGGAAGTGAAGCTGTAGTATGTGATGCAGGAGTTGCTGGATTCAATGCCATGAAAGCATTGAGTGAACGCAACGACGACCCCAAAACAGCCTCTAGGCCTTTTGACAAAGACAGAGATGGATTTGTAATGGGTGAAGGAAGTGGTGCCCTCATTCTTGAAGAATATGAACATGCTATCAAGCGTGGAGCTACCATTTACGCAGAAATTGCAGGAGGCGGTGCTACAGCAGATGCACATCATATCACGGCTCCTCATCCTGAAGGATTGGGTGCATTAAATGTTATGCGTGCCTCACTTAGAGACGCTAAAATGTTACCTGAAGACATTGATTATATCAATGTTCATGGTACATCAACTCCATTGGGAGATATTGCTGAAACTAAAGCCATTCTAGGCGTATTTGGTGAACATGCTTATAACCTTAGCATAAGCTCTACTAAGTCCATGACTGGACATCTACTTGGCTCTGCAGGTGTAGTTGAAGCCATTGCCTGTATTTATTCAGTAATGCACGACATCGTTCCTCCCACCATCAATCATTTTACAGATGACGATGCCCTTGATCCCAAGTTGGATTTAACTTTCTGGGAGCCCAAAAAGAAAATAGTTCGGGCAGCCTTGAGCAATACTTTTGGTTTTGGAGGTCATAATGCTTCTCTCATTGTAAAGAAGTATATTAAATGATTCAGTTACATGGTTGCTATTGCTGCCATGAATAGATATAAAACCAAGTTAATCGTATAAAGGTTGTTTTACAGGGTAAAATATTTTTTTAGTAGCAAGCAAAAACGGGTATTTCTGAGCCAGTTATGCAATATGCTAGGTTTCATGCCTGGTAGAATCTCACTATACACTTCAGCATTCTCCCATAGGTCTGTCAAAGAAAAAGCCACTGACAACAATGAACGCCTTGAATACTTAGGAGATGCCATCTTGGGTGGCATCATTGCTGATTACCTTTTCAGAAAATATCCATACAAAGGAGAGGGCTTTCTCACTGAAATGAGGAGTAAAATGGTGAATAGGCAAACACTGAATGAGATTGCTATTAAAATGGGTCTCAAAAAAATAACTTCATACAACAAAAGTGATAACTCTTTGAAGTCAAGCCAAATTTTTGGCAATGCCCTCGAAGCCTTGGTAGGAGCTGTTTATATTGATAAAGGCTATCCAAAAACAAAAGACTGGGTGTTGAAAAAAATGATTGTTCCTCACTTGTTTGCGGAAGACCTAGAGCAGCTTGATATCAATCAAAAAAATAAGCTTTACAGTTGGGCTAATAAAAGTGGCAAGAATTTGGAATTTGAAACCATTGATGAAAAAATGGAAAATGGGCGCAGGCTTTTCACGGTAGGTGCAGTTGTTGATGGGCAAGTAATAGCACAAGGTAAGGCATTTAACAAAAAAGACGCCAGCCAAATCGCTGCCCAAACTGCTGTTGAAAAGCTTAACATTACAGCCTAACTTTCAGCATTAATTTCTTGACAAAGTTCAACAAGAATGCCATTGGTGGACTTGGGATGCAGAAAACATACCAATTTATGGTCGGCCCCCTTTTTTGGAACATCGTGGATGAATTCAAATCCACTTGACTTTAGTCTGTTTATTTCTTCTTCGATATTTTCTACACCAAAGGCAATGTGGTGAATTCCTTCTCCTTTTTTAGCAATGAACCTGCTGATGACACTATTTTCTTCAGTTCCTTCAAGCAGTTCAATCTTGCTTTCTCCTGTTTTGAAGAAGGCCGTACTTACCATTTCCGATAATATTTCTTCAGTTTTATAGCATTCGGTACCCAATAATTTTTCAAAAAGAGGGATGGATTTGTTAAGAGAGTGAACAGCAATGCCTATATGCTCGATTTTTTCCATGAAAATATTGCTTTAACAAGAAATTGAAAATTGGATTTCTTGTTGCATAAAAATACAATTCATTTTACAATCGAATGTAGATATGGGGGAATGCTTAATTTTGTATTGAAAATTTAATATATGGAAGCTACTGCAATGATGACTGGTATTTATATCAGTGAAAAAGCAAAAGAGAAGGTCCTCCAATTGTTGTTGAGCGAAGGCCGGGGAGTTGATTATTTTGTTAGGGTAAGTGTGGTAAGTGGGGGTTGCTCTGGACTTACCTATAAAATGGATTTTGACAATGAGCTGAAAGCCGGTGATCAAATTTTTGAAGATAAAGGTATCAAACTCATTACAGATCGAAAAAGTGTGTTGTATCTGTTTAGCACCACTTTAGATTTTTCAGATGGTCTAGATGGCAAAGGGTTTCATTTTATGAATCCCAATGCCAGCAGAACATGTGCTTGTGGTGAAAGTTTTTCAATTTAACGTTTGAAGAACATTTTACATTCCTTTACAAAGCCGTTTTCATATATCAAGAAATAAACACCAGGTGATAGCTTGCTTATGTTGATGCAATAACGTTCTCTTTCTTTAGAATACGCTGGCTTAAAAGATTTGCCATCACTGGAAAGTATCGAAAACTTTGTTAACTCACCACGATCTTTCATTGTAAGGAAAATTTTGTCAACAGCAGGATTGGGATACAACGCCGTTGATTGGTCGATTTCTTTTAGGTAAATGGTGTTTGAGATTTTTGCGCGCTCAAATTTATCGAAGGCCTTTAAACGTAAAAACAATCCCCCAAATTCATTTTTTGTAAACGCGTAGTTGTAAGTATAAGGAGATTTCATTTTGTTTGAATTTATTCTTGCCAGAGGAAGAAAAATGTTGCCATCATAACTTTGTTCTAAACGATAATACTCTGTTTCTGCGTCATTGGAGTTCGTCCAATGTAAGGTTGATGCATGTTGGTTTTTCGAATAGATCAGCATGAATTTATCAAAAGGCAATGCTTGTGGTTCGAATTCCCCAAATGTAATGCAGCCATTTTTAAAGGATGTTGATATGCCTGTTAAAGAGTGCTGAGTCAATCCATTGATTTTTTGTGGGATACCAATCCACTTTTTTTCTACATCGCTGAAATTGGCTATCACTGGCTGTTGTATGAGTCCAGTCAAACTGTTCTCCCTTCTGCTCAACGTCAATACTTCTTTTGAGTTAAGTTGATCTACACCCGTATTTTTTTGAAATGACCAGTATTCAATTTCATTTATTTTTCTTAGGGGGTATACTTTCAAACTATCTGTTTTAGGCGATTTTTCTTTGAAATATTCTATCACATAAGTTGCTGAATCTGCTGTATTTTTATAAATGGCAACTGGAGCAAAAACATCATCTTTCCCAATTGGGAAAACTAAACTTCTTGCAGTATCTGTGACTATTTTCATCGGTCCAGATACATAACTTTCATCATTCCCAAAAAACATGCCATATTGATTTGAGTAGTTGTTGATTATTTTGCCAGTCAAAGAAATCATGTTTTCCGATGTGCTGTAAATTCTCCCACGGGATAAATTCAAACTGTCATTAATTTGAAACCCTTTGTTCAATATCACATGACCATTCGGCTTATTTATGGTCATTTTTGCAACTTTTTCTGGGAATGCATTGCCGTTTGTTTGATTCCCTGCTTTGTCAAATATGATGCATACTGATGGGTGAAAGCTGTAGCTGTTTGACCTGATATTTCCGGTATTCGGCAATGATGAAATTCCATCTGGGGATGATACATTTATTGTTGATAAACTATCTGCTGTAAAATAGCCCCCACTTATATACGATGAATCTGGATAAAAATAAGCGGCTGAGGAGATATCAAACGCTGTTTTAGCATTGGAAATATTCAGCGGTGATTTCAACTTAAGCCTAGCATTTTTTTCAATCTTCATTTTTCTGAAAAAGGTATTTTGTTGAAAAATGCCATCTGAAAAAAAATGGCAACTATCACCTGTAAAAATGATTTCTCGTCCACTTATGTCTTGGCTGGATGGGTTTAGGGAAATTGTGCCGTGGTTTGTAAGGTTGCCGTAAAGCAGTATGTTTCCGTTTAATGAAGATGTGAGGGTTGCCCCGATGCCTGTTTCAATATTCCCATAGATGGTAAGGTTGCCAATTCCGCTGCCGCTATAGGTTTTTTTGCCACCTGCTTTATTTGCATTTAAAATAAGCGTTCCAAACATCCTCCCTGAAAGGGAGACTGTATATCCTGCTGTCCCTGGCACGTCAAATTCCATCACACCATTTTTGTTGGATGGATTGTACGATAATTTTGAAATCAAATAGGCATTTCCTCGGATGGTGCGGTGACTGTATTTTCCTCCATCTTCGATTCTCATCCCACCGTTAATTAAAAAAGTATTACCGGCAGTAGCTCCAGAATTATTAATAAGAACTCCACCTTCCCCAATAATGATGTTGTTTAATGTTAAGGCTGGCGATGCGGTGTTAACATCAGGAATTTCAAGCGTTGTGGTTGTTGTGCTATTGCCTATAACCGTTAATGAATTTAGCTGAATAGAAACGTTGTCGTTGGGCAACGATACCGTGTAAGTTGTAGCCACGAAATTGTTGTTCAGCACAACGTCATCGGCCATCATAGGTACCCCGTCAGGAAACCAATTTTGGGCTGAATTCCATTTTCCGTCATTGGCTTCTCCGTCCCAATATTTTTGTGCGTTTCCAATAAAAGGCACCATAAGGGCCATACAAAAGATCATTCCTAGCTTTCTTTTTTTCATTTTTGTGTTTAATTTGGTTTAGGTGCAAATTATTAAGCATGAATTCGAAGAAAAAGGCATTTTAACGTGATTTTTTCAGTTATTTTCACGTGATATTGTGATCTTGCATACATATATGTTTACATTAATTAAAAAAGAAGTGCGTCAGTATTTCAGCGGGTTGCTGGGATATATAACCATTGGAATTTTTTTATTGGCGAGCAGTGTGTATCTGTTCTTTCTTCCAGGATCAAATATTTTGGATGCCGGCTATGCCAGCATGGATCCTTTTTTTGAATTTGCACCTTACCTGATGTTGTTCCTGATTCCAGCTATCACCATGAAAAGTTTCAGTGATGAATTTAGAAATGGAACGTTTGAGATATTGAGCGTTGTGCCAATAAAAAAACAGACGATGGTGATTGCAAAATTTTTGTCGGCCTTTTTTGTTGCCCTCATTGCTTTGTTGTTTACCCTTGTTTATGTGTTTTCCATTTCTATTTTATCTACAGGTAATATAGATGGAGGTGGAATCGCAGGTTCATACATAGGATTGCTGATGTTGTGTGCCGTATTTGCTGCCATAGGTGTTTTCACCAGCAGCTTTCAGTCTAATGCAGTCATTTCATTTTTATTGAGTGCCTTGATCTGTTATGTTGTGTATGCTTTTTTTTCTTCCTTGGCTAGGCTTGATTTATTTCAATCTGGTGCAGGATATTATATTTCGCTCATCGGCATTCAAAATCATTATGAAAATATGAGCAAAGGCTTTATAGACAGCCGTGATTTGATTTATTTCATCAGCTTGATTTCATTGTTCCTATTTCTCACCATCGAAAGAATAAAATCAAGATAAGATTGTATGAAAAAGAGAAATCATTTTGTAAAGCCTTTCTTGGTTTTTGTTGGAATTCTTTTGGTGGTGAATATCCTTTCATTCCAATTTCACGGTGGCATCGACTTAACATCTGAGAAGAGATTCACGGTATCCGAGCCTACAAAAAAATTAGTGGCTTCAGTTACTGAACCATTGGTGTTAACAGTTTATTTAAAAGGGGATATGCCAACAGGCTTCAAACGATTGGCAGGAGCAGCGGAGGACTTAGCCAATGCATTCAAGGCGGAAAGTCATGGTAACTTTGATATTGTATTTGAAAGACCAGGAGAGGGACTAGAAGACACAGCCAAAGCCATTCTTTTTGATTCATTGCAACGGATGGGTATCAACCCCACCAACGTGAAAGCCCAGCTTAAAAAGGGTGAGCAAACACAAGAAACTTTATTGTTCCCAGGGGCAATTTTAAGTGGGCGAGGACGACAAGTTGCGATTGATTTTTTGGAAGGACAAAGCAACCTCAATGGATTGGAGTCTTTGAATACAGCTGAAGCATTGCTTGAATATAAAATTGCCAAAGCCGTCGTAAAAATACAGAAGGATACTTTGCCAATGGTTGGTTATTTAGTTGGGAATGGCGAGCCTTTAGATATGCGGGTATATGATTTGATAGAAAAAGTGATCAGGAAAGATTATCGGTTTAGCATTATTCCGATAGACAGTATTGCATACATTCCATCAGCATTTGATGCCGTTGTTATAGCAAGGCCGAATAAATCTTTCAATTCAGGTCAGAAATTAAAAATTGACCAATACATCATGAGGGGAGGAAAGATGTTGTGGGCAGTTGATAATTTATTTGCCAGCATGGATAGCTTGCAAAGAAGCAGTGGCTCTTTCATCGCGTTTGACATGGGATTGAATTTAGACGACCAACTTTTTAGGTATGGCGTTAGAATCAACAGAGATTTGGTACAAGATCTTGAAAGCGACAAGGTTCCTTCAGTCATAGGGAGTGTGGGTGATAAGCCTCAAATTGAACTTTTACCCTGGCCTTATGCGCCATTGTTGAGGGATGGAAGTGGGCATCCTATTTCAAAAAACCTGGATTACGTTCTATCCTCATTTCCTCAGTCAATAGATACCGTTTCTGTTGATGGAATTAGGAATCACTTGTTGTTATCGTCTTCAGACCTTTCTAGATCGTTACAAACACCAGCTTTGGTAGAATGGAAGAGCATTAAAAATGAGGAAGACCTGAACTATTTCACCAAAAAACAAATACCTGTAGCTGTATTGTTAGAAGGGAAGTTCCGTTCTCTTTTTTCAAATAGGCTTAGCAAGGCACAGCTTGATACATTGAAACAAATGCAGCAAATCGATTTTGTATCATCATGTTTGGAAGAAAATAAGATGATTGTGCTGTCCGATGCTGACATATTGTTGAATGCAGTGAGTGAGCAAGATGGTCCTTTGTCCATGGGCATGAATTCTTACACCCGAGAGCAATTTGCCAACCGCGAGTTCATCAGCAATAGTCTTTTTTATTTAACGGGTGGTGCTAGCATCATGGGCGCAAGGGCAAAGACCTATCAGTTGCGTTTGTTGGATAAGGCAAAGCTTGAGAGTGACCGTATCTTTTGGCAATTTGTAAATATTTTGTTGCCATTGCTGTTCCCTTTTTTGATGGCCTTGATTTACCCATATCTGCGTAAACGAAAATTTGGATATCAATCATAGCCTCATACTCTTTGGAATGAGTATCTTTGCGTCCTTAAAGAAAAAATCATTAAATGAGTTCAGATCAAATTACATACATAACGTTTGGAGTATTGTTAATAGGCGCATTGGTATTTGATCTTGGCTTAATGAGCAAAAAGAATGAGGTTGTTAGCATCAAAAAAGCCCTCATTCAAACCTTGTTTTGGGTAGGTTTGTCATTGGCATTTTGTGTTTTTCTTTGGGTTGAAAAAACGCCAGTTGTCGCAACGAAATACTTTGCTGCCTATTTAATGGAATGGTCATTGAGCATTGACAATATTTTTGTGTTCATCCTCATATTTACCTTTTTCAAAATAAAATCTGAAGATGCAGGCAGGGCGTTGCTGGTTGGGATTTTATTGGCAATCGTATTTCGAATCATCTTCATTGCCTTGGGCATTGAGCTTATCAATCGTTTCCATTGGATTTTATATGTATTTGGCGCCTTCTTGTTGTATACAGGCTTTCATTTGTTTTTTAAAAAGGACGAAGCTGAATTTGATCCAGGAGAAACAAAAGTGTACAAGATTATCACGAAGTTTTTTAGGGTAACAACCCAAGAACCGCATGGCAGGTATTTCATCAGTATTCATAACAAAGTATATTTCACCAATTTAGCGGTGGTTGTATTTATGTTGGCTGCTGTAGATATCGCATTTGCTTTGGATTCTATCCCAACGGTAGTCTCATTGGTGCGGGAAAAAGCAACAACAAGTTTTTCTTCGGATGATATCCTTGTAATTTATTCATCAAATATTTTTGCGGTGCTTGGACTTCGGTCTCTATTTTTTCTGTTGAAAGGCGCTGTTGATCAGTTTGATTTCCTTCAGCAAGGTATCGCCGTTGTTCTTATTTTTATAGGGGTGAAGATGCTGATTGAATTTTTTGGAATTCATTTGTCCATCGGCGTTTCATTGCTTGTAATTGTTTTATGCCTAACAGGTTCCATACTTTATTCTATTCAAGTAAAAAGAAAGCAGGCGAGAAAAAAATAAACAAAATCCATGGCGGGCTATCAATCTATTGAGATTCAAAATTTGATCCATGCCAGGACTGTGGGGAGAAGCTCCTCAGATTTTTTAGAACATTTGTTGATCGACAGCCGAAAGTTGGTTTTCCCTGCCTCAACCTTATTTTTTGCCATAAAAACCCAGAAACGCGATGGTCATCAATACATTGAAGAACTTTATCGCCGTGGTGTGAGAAATTTTGTTGTTGAAGAGCAACTTGAGTTCGATCAATTTCCTGCTGCCCAATTTTTATTGGTAAAAACGGTGGTTCAAGCATTGCAAGTACTTGCTGCAAGCCATAGAAAGAAGTTTCTTTTCCCAGTCATCGGAATTACAGGGAGCAATGGCAAAACCATCATCAAAGAATGGCTCAATCATTTGTTACAGCATACATTCAATATTGTGAGGAGTCCACGCAGCTACAATTCTCAATTGGGGGTTCCCTTGAGTATTTGGCAGATGGATGAAGCAAATGACCTTGGAATTTTTGAAGCAGGCATATCCGCCGAAGGCGAAATGCAAAGACTTCAGGAGATTGTAGATCCAACGATTGGTATATTTTCAAACATAGGAGAGG
>Ga0209550_10002411_pt1 | contig 17952 bp, 27 predicted proteins | sample LauGreSuBDMM15SN_2_FD_187567 | JGI IMG/M metagenome (GOLD analysis project Ga0209550, IMG submission 187567) | Freshwater lake microbial communities from Lake Michigan, USA - Su13.BD.MM15.SN (SPAdes) (version 5) | ecosystem: Environmental > Aquatic > Freshwater > Lake | place: Lake Michigan...
TTGTTTTTTGTTTTTTGTTTTTTGTTTTTTGTTTTTTGTTTTTTGTTTTTTGTTTTTTGTTTTTTGTTTTTTGTTTTTTGTTTTTTGTTTTTTGTTTTTAAAAGTTTTTTTATTATGTAGTTTTTAAAATAGTATAAAAGTCTGTTGACCAATCTAGTTTTTCTATAAATTCATATGGAAGATATCCATAACCTTTTATTCCCCATCCAGTTCCCCATGAATTTCTGAAAAGAAAACTTTTTTTGACATCATCATAACCACATAGTAGAATTGCATGACCTCCAAGTAGCGCTTCATTTAATTTAGGCATTGGTACTACTCCTGTTTTTGTTACAACAGAACTTTCAAAGGATTTAAAAATAGCTATACCACATACAACTGGAAAACCAGCAGCTAGTATGGTTTTTAAATCAACTATTTTTTCATTAATATTTTTAAATTGTAATGCTTTATAGGAGGAAGCTTGAATATAACAATCTGTAGTAGGTTTATCTTTAAATTTTCTTATAATATATGGCCATTTTGTTTCTAAACAAACTCCATAATTAGATAATGATTTAATTCCATCACTTAAATAAGCACCGCTATCCGTATTTATAGTATTTATCATTGCTCTCTCACAGTAGTATAAAAATAATCTTGAAAAAATTTGCTTTTTTTTTAAATATCCTAGTAATCCACACAGCGCACATGCTGTACAAGAACCTAATGATCCTTGATCTATAATTGCCGGCATATTTGGGCGCATATCCACTGCTTTTGGTAAACTTTGAGATGCTAAAATATCTTCATCTGTTAAACTATCTCCTAATAGAAAACTATTTCCTAATGGCAAAGTTTCTGAACTTTCATTCATTTGAGAAAAATCTAGTAAATCTAAATTACTTGGATCATCTTTTTTGATAATTAATGGATAAACGCGGGACTGCGGCATAGAATATAATATATTTATATAATTTTTTTTACAAAAATTTATCTCTGTTTTATCTTAACACACTTCGTTTACATTACTTCTTTTTTTCATTCGTTGAGCATTTATCGCATTTATCGCGTTTATCTTGTACTTGTACTGAAGGTAAATTATTTACTTGGGGTAAATTATTTTTGATTTGAGATAAATCGATAAAGTCTAGTTTACTAGTATCTTCTTTTTTTATCGTTAATGGATAAACACGTGTCGGATGCATAGTTATTATATATTTATATTTTTTTTACAGATTTTATTTTAAAAGATTTTATTTTATTTTATTTATCCATTGGAATTAGAGGTGGTAAATCTTTATACATTTCATAGTTTTCCTTTAAAGCTACATCTCCTATTTCTTCTTTTTTACAATTTAATAAATATGTATTCCACATACTATTTTCTTCAGAAATATTTGTTAAATCAAACGCAGAGGTTTCTAGACTAACTTCTTCTCCTGTTGGGAGTAATCCATTTCCTCTAGAATACTCTAGTAGTAAAGCACAATTAGCACAATATCCTATAAATACTCCATTGTAAAACCCATATTCGATACAGTTATTACAGTATTTTGGACCTACTGTGCTTTGTATATCTAGAGAGATATATTCATTCTCATCTTCTGCCCATTCAATTGGAAAATGAATGTCATACTTGAGAATTTCATCATTTATGGTACTTAAGGTACTATCGTTTTGACTATCGTTTTCTATAGTATAATATTTTCCATGGGATCCTTGGAAAATATGAATATTTTTTTCTTTATTTAATGGAATTTTTACTAGTAAAGACATTATATATATATTCAAAAATCTATTTAATATAGTTTATTAAATAGATTTTCGAATATATATATAATGATTTTTTTTCGAATATATTATATTATAACATTGTATTAGTTTATAAAAAAATTGAATTACTTTTAACTCAACTAGATGAGTGTAATTATTATAATGGCATCTATTTTTACTCATCCTGAATTTATTAACTCTTATCTTATTTCTAATGAAGATGAAAATGATTTATTGGAAGAAAGAAAAATTGTTTCTCTCGGAAATTCTTTATTTCGTAAAGGTTTAGAAGTGAGAGAATTTGATATTGAAATGGAATGTGGTGGGAATTCTGTAAAGGCATGGATAAATAGTTTAGATATTGTTTCTATTGAAATTCTTTCTCAGAAAATAAAGTTAACTTCTTATTGTAAAATGTTATTAACTGAAAATTTAATTTCTTTGGAACAATCTGAATTAGATTGTAAAGAAAATTATGCTATTTGTTTGTATTATTATTATTATTTGAAACCGAATTTTAGTATTTTACAGAAAAAAATGAATTTTCAAATTAATAAATTTGTTAATAATGATAATGAACAGTTTGAATGTCCTATTTGTATTACTTGGCAGGATGTCGATGAAAAGATCATGTTTCAATGTTCTCATTCTGTTTGTAACTGTTGTTTTCATTCTTATATTGATAGTTTAAAAACTGGTTTTGTAACTTGTTCATTATGTAGAGATGTTGTAAAAAGTATATTTGTTAAAAAGGAAGACTATTTATGTCGTATTGAAAAAAAATATAATTAAATGAAATATGTGTTTATTTAAAAATTGTTTATTTATTTATTTAAAAATTGTTTATTTATAAATTTGGTAATGTAGTTTTTGTTTCTGGTTTTTTCCTTCTTCTATTTTTTTCCATATCTTTTTTCATTCTTCTTCTATTTTTTTCCATATCTTTTTTCCTTTGTATTTCTGAATAATAAGAATTCTTATATTTACATATTTTATTATTAATATCATAAATAAAGTATTCACGTATTGTTCCCATCCCTTCAACATTGAATGTTAAATGAACACCTTTACTAAGCACTGTCCCTAAAGAATTACTATTAAATTTGTGTATTCCAATTTTAGGTGGATTTAATTGCTTATAATATAGTGCTTTTATAAATTGCTTATAAATTAGTGCTTTTTTAATAATATCATAATTGGTATTAGGTAATTTATTAATAGTTCTATAAATTGGTTTATAAATTAGTTTAAATATGTATTCGGTTATAGTTGTAAATAATTTAATAATGTATTTAATTAGTGTCATGTTATTATATTAAATTAATTAAATTCATTATTAAATTATTTCAATTTTATATTCAAACACTTAAAATAATCATTTTTGAATAAAAAAAATACTTTATTTAAAAATTACATTTATAAAATTTTAACTATTCTAGGTTTAAACTTCGTTCAGGTACTTCGTTCAGGTACTTCGTTCAGGTACTTCGTTTAGGTACTTCGTTTAGGTACTTCGTTTAGGTACTTCGTTTACCAAGCATCTACTACTACTGGTTTGACTAATCTATCTTGGTATTCTTTATAATATTCAGTTGCTGTTATTAATTCTTCTTCGTCTTCTTCGTCTTCACTATCATATTCTGCCCAGCTTTTAGGTATTGCTTTGATAATTGGTTTAACTACAATTGCTGGTTTGACAATTTCTTTTGGTTGCATCTTTTCAATATATTCGATAATTATTTCTTCTTGGACTGCTTCTTCGTGGGCGGTCTTGGCGATGAACGCATAACTTCTCTTTTTGGAATTTTGAGCTTCAGTTGTTCCAACGCTTAAAGCTACGCTAGCTCTGCTTAATGCAGGGAAATCTTCTTTAAACGAAGTTTTTGTAGTTTTAGTATTTTTAGTATTTCTTTTAACAGGAATTTCTTCCTCATCCAATAAGTTTTCAAATACATTCTTTTTTTTATCGGTTTTTTTGGGAATTATAGATTGATTTAAACTTTGAATATATTTTTCTTTTGCTGCAAGTTTAGAAATTTCTTTGCAATGAGATTTGGTATGGCCTTTTTTAAAACAGTGTTGGCATTCTTGAGCTAACAAAGTTGGGCATACAATCTTACCTTTTAGACCTGGTTCAGATCTTACATAATGAGAAGTATATTCTGTTTCGGATTTACCACAATCGTGGCACACTTTGCAGAATGGTTTTTTGGAAACTACGGTTTTTTGAGACGACATTGTTATAAGTTATTGTTATTTATTGATGTATAGGTTGTATTATTTAAAAAGCATTTCAATTTTTTTTTGTTTACACTCAAATTGTGAAATACTTAAAATGGAATTTTTTATTTATTACTTTGTCTCCTTTTGGTGCTGTAATATAGTTTGAATAAATACTTAAATGTTACATTCTCTATATTGTATATGAATGTCATTTTGAATAATATATTGGAAAAAGAGTTATTTAAAAAAGAGGTGTTTAAAAAAGATTTTTCTAACAGTGACTTGTCTAATAATGACTTGTCTAAAAAGAAAGATGTTAAAAAAATTAATTATTGGTATAAAACCTTTATTAATTATCATACTATTTTTTGTAAATTAATAACTACTTTTGTTAAAGATGAAATGATACCAGAAAATATACATTATTCTCAAGAAAAAGATTATGAAGTTATTTATGCATTGCAAAATTAGTTTTAAAGTAAATTAAATATAAACGTATTGATTTAAAAAGTTTTTTTTAAATTAATTATTATTATAATTAAATGATAAATAATTTATTTGTTATTGAATATAGTGATGGAATTCATGGTTTTTATAGTGATTTTGAAAAAGCGAAAGATGTGCTGAAAAAGATTTATATTGAAATGCATGATTTATCTGATTATTCCAGTTATTGTTTTTGTATTAATGTTTATCATTTAGTTAATGGAGAGTATGTACCTGCTAAAAAGAAATATAGATTTTATAAAGATGCATTTTGGGAAGAAAATTTAAAGTAGGTATTACATTTTAGGTATTGCATTTTAGGTATTGCATTTTAGGTATTGCATTTTAGGTATTGCATTTTAGGTATTGCATTTTAGGTAAATGTTGAAATAAATAGTATTTTAAAAAAAATTGAAATGATTTTTAAAATACTTTTTTTACAAATATAATAAACTATATTATTCTTTGAAAAATGTCTTGCACTAAAGTTTGTGATCCAATTGTAATTGAATTGTTAAATATATTACGTACCTCTTCTTTGTTAGGTATAAAGAATAAAGATGGAATGTTTATTGGTATTCCATCGATTAATATTGATCCGTCGGGGAATTTGTTTTACATTGATTATAATAATAGAAGAACTAGTGTTCGTTCTCTCATTATGACATTGAAAGGTTTACAGTCCGCGCGTTGGTTAGATCATTTGTGTTTTCTAGATAAAAATACGAATATTGTTTCTTTTAAAAAATATTTGGTTAGTAAGACGGGGTTTCAGTTTTCTTAGTAGATAGATTTTTAGTAGATAGATTTTTAGTAGATAGATTTTTATGTAAGTATTTAAAAAAATTGATTTGATTTCTTTTTTTTTGAGGATGTGTATATATTATTAAAGTGATTTATGTTTGAAAATAATGGCGCACGTACCTCAAGTACTCTATGTTTCGAAAGAAATTGACGTTTGTTTTCATCGTTACTTGATTGGTGCTGGATTAGCATTTCATTCTTACCAACTAGATGGTGTTAAATGGTGTGTTCATAATGAAGTTTATGAAGATCCCCTTTATCCTGGTGTACGTGGTGGATTTATTGCGGATGAAATGGGATTAGGTAAGACTATTATGATGATTGGAACGATGATTTGTAATCGGTTAAAGAGAACCTTGATTGTCGTTCCGGTTATATTAATAGAACAATGGTATAACCAAATTTATAATACTACCGGCCATAAGGCTCTTATTTATCATGGAAAAAATAAAAAAAAATGTAAAAAAGAAGATTTAGAAAATGCTACTATTGTTATTACTAGTTACGCTCATATTACTTTGAAAAAGGATTTAGGAAAGGGTAAAACTTCGTTACAAGGCACTTCGTTTAAAGGCACTTCGTTTTTACACGACGTCACTTGGAATAGAGTAGTTTATGATGAAGCTCATCATTTACGTAATTCCGGTACTGGGCGTAATCTAGGTAGTAGAACATTGAAAGCCGATGTTATTTGGCTCATATCTGGAACACCCATTCAAAATACTCGAAAAGATTTCTATCATTTATGTACGACTTTACGAATTCCATCTTTTGAACCGGAAAATATTCCGTGCATTGTGGAACGATTTATTTTAAGACGTACCAAAAAAAGTGTGGGATTATTTTGCGGGGAATTGTCGTTAGTTCCTCAGGAAGTTAGTTGGATGAAAAAAAAAGAAATGATGGTTTCTTTAGACGTTCATTCCTATTTGTCAATGAATAGAGAGTTTAAGGAGGGACTAATTGATAAAAGCGCAGCTTTTAACGGTAGCAGAGCTTTTAATGGTAGCACAGCTTTTAATGGTAGCACAGCTTTTAGTCCATTTGAAGATAAAAGAATGTTGGAACTTTATTTACGTGCTAAACAGTCTTGTATATTGCCAAGTCTTATGGGTCGGAGACTTATTGGAAAAGATTTGTGGAAATCGAATTATTCCAGTAAAATAGATGCGGTAGTAGATTGTATCATGGCTAAAAAAGACAACGGTAATGGAAAACTGATATTTTGTAATTACCGGATGGAAATGGATATTTTATTAGAAAAGTTGACGGATGGAGGAATATCCGGGGTTTTAATATTAGATGGGCGGGTAAGTGGGGCCGAAAGGAAACGCATTTTAAGTGAATTGCATTTGTATAATGTTTTGATTATACAAATCCAAACTGGTTGTGAAGGGCTGAATTTACAAGAATATTTTAGTGAAATATATTTTGTAAGTCCGAATTGGAACCCTTGTGTTGAAGATCAAGCGATTGGTCGTTGTTACCGACTTGGTCAGAAAAAAAAAGTATTTGTATATAAATTTGTAATGATGAATGATGTGGTTTCTGATAACATTTTACTAAAGGTAAAAGATTTGGAACGAGGAATTATTGAAATGATTTTTGATTATATCCCAAGATCAAATATGAAATGGATTAATATGGATGAATATATTGTTTCGGTACAGGGAATGAAGAGAGAAATGATTAAAGAATTTATTTTGTAGATTTGTAAATAGGGTATTTATTATATAATTATATCTATTGTATCTATTGTATCTATTGTATCTATTGTATCTATTGTATCTATTGTATCTATTGTATCTATTGTATATTTTTTTATCAATGGATAATATATGCATAAGAGTAAAAAAATTTTTAAAAAATACACCAAAAAATTTAAATCAACAAATAAAAAATATTTAAAAAAACACACCAAAAAAGTTAAATCATCAAATTTAGTAAAAAGGCGTAAAACACTGAATAAAAAACATCGTGCAATAATCTCTATGAAAGGAGGTGATCATAATGACCAAGACATAGCAACGTTGGAAAAAATCTTAACTGCGTATGGATATAATAATGAACAAATACATTTTATAATAAATAAATTTAATATAATGTCTCAACAATATCCATTTATACAATTAAAACCACAAATTCTTGATTATAAATATAGAAATAAGAAAGACTTTAGTAACTTCGGTAATCTATCACCAGAGGAAATAGCGGAAGGAAGAAGTGATATTGACCGTGTATTAGGAATTTTTGAAGATGAAATAAATAATCAACAAGAGGGAGATACAGATTCTGAAGTTATCTCTCTCCCTTCTGAAAGTACTGAATAGGAAAATGATGATATAATATGATATATTTGATAATATGATTGATTATATTTGATAATATTATTGATTATATTTGATAATATTATTGATTAACTCGTTATTTTTATATTAAATACAATTTTCGCATCATATGCAATTTGTTTTCCAGTAATCGTTCTTTTTGTTCTTGGAAGTCTGGATCTTCGATTATTTCATTCATTAATTGTAAACCTTCCTCAAATCGATCTGTCCAGAAACAAGATACTGATAATTCATCATTAATCCATTTTCCATAACTATATTTATTTATAAATAAGACATATTTACTTAGAACTTGTTGTATATCTTTCTTTTTCGCTTCACTTAAATAATAATAACCTACATGACAATTTGATTTATTATTGAAATACTTTCCTAGTATGTAAAACGGTTCAGCTCTATCTGGAAAAATTGCTATTGCTTTTTCTAATTGGTGAATAATTTTATTTTCTGACTGATTTAAAATTATCATACATTCACCAATTCGTTTTGTTGCTTCAAATACTTCTTCTTCCCATGTATTTTTCATTTCCAAGTATAAGGTATACCATTGTATTGCTTCTTTATAATATCCGGCATCCATATAACTTTGTGCTGCATAAAAGACAGATCTGCGTCTTAAATCATGTGGATCATCAAATAATGTTTCGAAAAATTGATCTTTTAATTTTAATGCATCTTTAATATATTTTTCTGGATCAAAACGTCTTGCTCCTCTTTCATTATTATCTACATAGAGATCATCTGTTACAAAGATATCTGAATGTGTGATATTACTGTGTTTATCAATACATTTAATTAAATTGTGTGCTACACCAACATAAATCCATTTTAAATTATTATTATATAAACTACTTGTTTTGAATTTACAACTACCACGGATATAATTGAAATTATATATATCTTTTTTTTCAATAGATAGAAGTGATTTATTGAATGTCCCGACCATGATATCATCTGCGTCTAAATGTAATACATAGTCGGCTTTTTTATATCCTCTTTCAAACATTAATGTTTTATTTTTATCAAAACCTTTCCATTCATCTACATGTAACTCTCCTGGAATATTTTTTTCATTGAAGAAATCTTTTACTAAATTACATGTATTATCAGTTGATCCTGTATCACATACTATCCAATAATCGATTATATGGGCTACTGATTTTAGAGTATCTAAGATACAATGTTCTTCATTTTTACACATAGTAATAAAGCATATCGTGGGTTGAGACATTAATTATAATTGTTTCTTAAAACAATTATAATGGTTAAACGTATTTGTTTGTTTGTTTATTTATTAGCTTGCTTGTATTCTATTTTTAGTTGACAAGATTTAGTATTGTATTTGAAAAAAATTGAAAAGTATTTTTTAAATTATAGTAAATTATATCTAATGAAATGTTTGGAAAAAAGTTGTTTAAAATGTTGTTTGGAAAAAAGATTGTTGTAAAAGACGTTGTTATAAAAGAGGAAAGACTTGTTGAAGAGATCTTAAATCCTTATAAGAAAGAAGAAATTGATTTAAATAATATTGATTTTAAGATATGCCCTCGTTTCCAAATATTTTTGGATATGGTAAGAAATGAATAGATTAATGAGTTTGATAGTGGCTAGTTAAAAACAAACTTTTTTTTATTTTATTTGTTTTAGTATTTGTTTTATTATTTGTTTATTTTTTTTACATTAAATATGCTGCATTTTTTATCGTAATATTTTCCTTCTAATCCACACATATTATCGAATTTTCTTGCTGTAGAACAATAATAATACCTTGAATGTGGTTTACCAGATACTAGATACTCTATTTGATTATCTTCTTTTTCTGGAAAAAGTTTACATTTACCAAATTTATTACTCGATAAATAATCTCCTTTGAAATGACGACAATTGATACAGAATTTTTCTTGTGAGTTTATCAAATGAAAGAGAGAAAATAAGATGAGGAGAAACATTATTAATTAATAAGAATTATTATTATTTAACCTTTTTTATTTAAAAAGATATAAACTTAAATATAATATATAATAATAAATAATTATGGGTTGTGATTATTATATTGTAAAAGCATTAAAGGTTCTATTGAAAGAAGAAAGATTTCCTTTATTAATTGAATTAGAGAGAGACTATGGATATTTTACTGATGTATTGGATAGTGATGATCCTGATTATGATGAAAAGATGGCGGAAATAACACGACAACAATTAAAGCCTGTAATGTTGCCGATTGTTATTTATGAGAATGAAGCGTTTATGAATGCAAAGTTGGAACAGAAATATAGATTTTTCATAGAGGAAGAATTATTTATGAATAAACATTCATGGGCTGAAGTAGATCGAATTGAGAAAATAGAATATCGTTATGAGAGAGATTAAGAAATATTATTTCTGTTTCGATGTGATCCATGTATTTCAAAAAAGTCGTCTATATATGTAAATGGTTTATTTTTAATTTCATCATATTTTTCATTCATTAACTTAATTCTATTAATGGATTTTTCTTTATCTAATTCTATTTTTATATCCAATTTATTTAATAATGTTGTCATTCGATTAAATATATTATCTATTATTTTTGGTATTGAATTTTCGTGTGTTTCATTTAAATCCTGAAAATCAAATATTATTGTATTATTATAATATCTATATTTTTCATCCATTAAATAATTTCTGTCTTTTCTCTCTGAACAAATAAATAATAGATTATAATTATCTCTATATATATTTATTAATTCATCTATATTTATATTATGGCATTTAACACATATGATATCATCAAAAAAATCTTCAAAATTTTTATCCCAAATTCCTATTATTTTTTTATTAGATAATTCTGTTATTAATCCATATAATGCATTAATTAAAAACGTACTAGCTGTATGATATGGAGACGTTTGAATAATAAGTGTTTTCATTTATATATATAAATATTTTTTTGATTATTTGATTATTTGATTATTTGATTATTTGATTATTTGATATAGATGTACTGTCGCACTGTAGAATAACCTGCTATTATGGCCTAGTTAGTTATATACTACCAAATTTTGGTATATAATTAGTAATACGTTGAAATGTACTGTATAATTGATGCTTTATAGAAAAACAAAAAAAGAGGTGTATTTTCATTAAAATTTACAATAAAATCTATCTATCTATCTATCTATTCTTTAACTAATTCTTCTATTATAACCCTAAGTTTGAATACAGTTTCTTCTAAGATTTGAATACGTTCAATAAGATCATTGTTTAATTCAATTCTCTGTGTCACTTGGTTCCAAGTTCCTACAATCACACTAGTTCTGGAGTAGTCGTAGACGTTATTATTGCAGGATGACCTTAAATAAGTCTTACCGTCCTGTTGGAACTTCCATTGATATTCAGGAAAATCGAACCTTTTGGACTCGTAACCTAGCTTCAACTGCTCTTCATATTTTTTATTACCTTCTTCTATAAGTTGCTTTTGTTTTGTTGTTTTTGGAATGTATTTTTCACGTAATTCACTATCTTTACGGGATTGAATACATCCAGGATTATTTTCATCTCTGATTTTCTGTTCTAAATAAATTTGTTCGCCGATAGTCGTCATGTTTTAATTATTATTATTAAATTATTCATGAAAAAACATTTCAATTTTTTTTTATTTTTGACTGGTTTTTTGGATTTGCTTAAAAAAGTATGGCGCTGCGCTTATAGGTCGCTGCGCTTATAGGTCGCTTCGCTTAAAAAAAGGGCTCAAAGGCAGCCCTTATATGATTTTATTTAAGATTAAATTACATTACATTAGTTAATTCGGTTACTTCGTCTACATAATCGGTATTGAAAATAGTTACCTGGGTAATATTGGTTCTGCACATTGAGCATTTGGGAACTGAATAATCCATAATTTGGATCTTATGCTCCAAGTAACCTACAAAACACCCTTTACAAACGCAGTGTTTACATCCGGTCTCTATCTTTTCTTTTGCAGGTAGGTTCGAGACACAGATAGGACACTCAAACTCCGATAAATCGGTAACAGTTTCAGGCGTTTTAACGGTTATTCTGCGTGCTCGTCTGGCTTCAAGTTCAGTATATCTTACTGTTGAATACCAATAACGCAGCATCAAAACCTTAACCCTATCGCGTTTTAAACGCATTCTAGCTTCTTCCTCAGTAATACTACCGTTTTCCACAAGTTTCTTAATAAATTGTTTGAAACCTCGTTCATTCATTAAGAAACAGAGATCCGTTAGTTTTTCATCGTTAAAGAGGGTATTTAATCGTTCTTCTTCACTCCTACCGGAGTTAGTAATAAGATTGATAGCCCCCTTGATTTCCTCGCACTTTAGAAAAGCGACGGGGCAGTTAGGCTTGAGATGTCCTTCTTTCTTGCAGTAGGTGCACCCACGCTGGACAGATCTGATATAAGCTAAACTCATGATTTAAAAATGATTTGATCAATATATATTAATTATATTACCTCAGGTTTGATTGAAAAATATATTTCAATTTTATTTTTTTTGGCTGGTTTTTTGGGTTTACTTAAAATACTTTTTTTGGTATGGGCTAAGCTGCGCTTGGGAACTTCAACTTCAACTTGGTAAGCTGCGCTTAAAGGTCGCATTGCTTAAAGGTCGCCTCGCTTAAAAAAAGGCCCAAAGGCAGCCTTATTTCATTTATTTAATCAAATTACAATAAAATCTAAACTACGGTAGCGGCTAATAGGATATATTACATTAAGGTCATCAAATCTTTCGATACCGTCCATAATTCTCTGGATCAGTAGACTGTCTAATCGGCGAGAGCCAGTGGTTACATAGGGAACCGTTGCTAAATTAAGTATTACATGGTGTTGTCTTTGAAACAGTTTTATAGAGCTAACTCTACAGCCACCGCCAATCATCTCAACCATTTGGTTGTCAATTCGAATAGTCTTTGCATATTTAAACATTTTATATGGCATTGATAGTATACTTAATAATACTGGTTTCATTAATTCACGATGTTCTGGATTGTATTCATAGATCAAATCTTCAATTGCCTTTGGAAGGATCTGGAATAGCTGATTGTAAGACATTTTAATATGCTAATCTAATTTATAATATTACTACCAGTCAAATGTATCGAGAAAATCATTTCAATTTTATTTTTTTTGGCTGGTTTTTTGGGTTTACTTAAAATACTTTTTTTGGTATGGGTGGATAAGCTTCGCTTATAGGTCGCTGCGCTTAAAGGTCGCTTCGCTTATAGGTCGCTTCGCTTATAGGTCGCTTCGCTTAAAAAAAGGCCCAAAGGCGGCCTTATTTCATTTTAGTTAAGTTTAAATTAAAACATGTACCTTGAAGTATTTATTAGATACCTCATCAATATAATCGGTATTTGCAAAGGTGATAGTAGTGATACAGGTTCGGCAGAGAGAACATAGAGGTTTGGGAAAATTCAAGGTTTTCAACTGATGGTCGAAGTATTGATCAATGCAAGTCTTGCATACCGTATGGTTACAATTTGTTACCGTTCGTTCTTTGGCTGGTTTACAGTCGACACAGATAGGGCAATCAAAAGATGAGTTATCGGTTTCTAGTTCGAAGCTTTTGGCAAGGATATCTAGTTTTTTTGTAGGGGGAAGAGGGTTTTTTCTATATTCTTGATATTTTTTGCTAGCGAACCAGAAATACCACATAAGTACTTTGATACGATCTTTTTTCAAGCGAAAATTGGCCTCCTGCTCAGTGATTTTTTGTTTTTCTATCAATAACTTGATAAACGGTACCAATCTTAGCTCGACATATTTCATCAGGATGGTGAGATTATGAACCGTCATAAAATTATTGAAATAATTGGATAGTCTATCTTTAACAGTAGAAGCCTCCGCCTCTTTAATACTTCTGATACGCTGGTAAAAATAGGAGGCGTCAAGTGTAGCCTTAGCACAGTTGGATTGGTTATGCCCTACTATTTTGCAGTGACCGCACTTTTTTTGGCTCATTTTTCAATAGTAATTTTTAAATCTTATAGTTTGTATATTATGACTTAAGCTGTGACCAAAAAAGTATTTCATTTTTTTATTTTTTGGCTGGTTTTTTGGTTTTACTTAAAATACTTTTTTTGACCTGGGTTGGTAACATTGGGAACTTCAACTTGAATTATTAGGGGAAGCCTATTTACCGTTTTACCGTTTATAACTTCAACTTAGATGATGTGCTTAGGAACTTCAACTTCAACTTCAACTTCAACTTAGACGCTGCGCTTAGCCACTGCGCTTGGGAACTTCAACTTGGGATTGGTCTTTTTAAGTATACACAAAAACCCAGCCAAAAAATAAAAAAATTGAAATGGATTTTCAAATACTTTTTTATAATATATATATACATTACAAGTTTTAAAATATGTCAGCCAACTATTTCTCCCCTTTACCAGAGGCGTTATTAGATACTATTTTCGAGTTTGCCAATGACGGGCCTACAAAACTCGCGTTTGATGCCAAAAAAGAAGCGTTTGTTGAAAAAATAAATAAAAACTTTACTCTTTTGAAGAAGGCACTTCAGTTCAAGATCGATAATCCACCTGAATGGGATATCGACGATCCGAACTTTGACGAGGAAATTGGTACTACCGAGCTCGATATTATTGAAAATATAACCATCAAGTATCCGTTAAAGTCGAGAGTTCGCGAAGGATGTCATGACGAGTTTTATACTAACGACGGGTACCTAGAACTCGTATTTAGCTTCAGTAAGAGTTTCCATGGATATACTACCAATAAATGTACTATTTCGTTACCGATGTACTATCTTCAGAATGCAGGTAGGGCAGCATCACACTATAAAGAACAGTGTAAAAAAAAGTTATCCAAGAAACATTGGTACCGTTACAAGTATATGTATAAGGGGTTTAAAACCCTATCATATGCACCAGACGTAGTATTTGTTTAGAGTAGACTAGAGTAGATTTTTGTAATATTAACAAGAGGGAAACCTTTTTTTGCACTCTTCCTTTTTCATTAAAGAGAGAAAAACAAGAAATGAGTGACAAAACGAATAAATGAGTGATGAAAATACTCGTGCATAAATGTATGGATATTATTCTCTCTTTTTGGGAGGACTAGATATCAAAAATTCATGAATTTCTGCATGGGAAAGTGATTCAAGAATTGGATTTTGGACATTTTTGGGATGTCCATTTTTGAAAAAGCCCAATAAGTCTTGAAAAAACTCGATTGTGACGATAAAATATTTTTATGCTCTGGTGGTTGAAAAGAAAATTCCCAATTTGTGACGATAATTTTTTATATATTTTGCCGAAAAAGGTTTAGGCACTTTTCTCTGTCACTATATATAGAGATAAATGGAGGTATTTTTAGCAGAAAAAGGGCAAAATGGGCAAAAAGAATATGTATGTGAAAAATGTGACTTTAAATGCTGTAAAAAATATTCTTGGAATAGACATATAATGACTGCAAAACATATTAAGGTGACAAATAGTGACGTTTCCGAGACCAAATTAGAGTATAAAGGGAAAACTAAATCATTTATGTGTGAAAATTGTAATAAATCTTATATCTCTAGAAATGGAATATGGTTACATAAGAAAAAATGTGTTAAAAATGAGGCTATAGATGATAAAATGTTACTTAAATTGGTACTTGATGTCGTGAAAAGCAATAACGAAACACAGAAACAATTACTTGAAATATGCAAAAATGGTACCACGAATAATATTCACAATAATAATAGCCACAACAAGACATTTAATATGCAGTTCTTTTTAAATGAAACCTGTAAAGATGCAATGAATATTATGGATTTCGTCAAAGATATTAAAATCAATTTGAATGACTTAGAAGATGTTGGCAAATTAGGTTACGTAGATGGTATCAGTAATATCATTATCAAGAATTTAAAAGACATTGATATTTCGAAAAGACCACTTCATTGTAGTGATTTGAAGAGAGAAGTATTATATATCAAGGATGAAGACCATTGGTCAAAAGAAAAAGAAAAAATGAATTATGCTATTAAACATATCGCCCATAAAAATATTCAAATGCTTCCTGAATGGAAACAAAAAAATCCATCTTATTCTCTCGACGACGGCCATAAGAATGATCAATTTATGCAAATCGTTAATGAAAGCATGGGAGGGGCGGATAAAAAAGAAGACCAGGTTTATCAAGAGAAAATCATTTCCAAAGTTGCAAAGCATGTCGTTGTTGAAAAATAATCGCGAACAAATAACTCGTGCATAAATGTACAGTTTAATTCAACCGTATTATATAGTATAAAGAAGAATACAATATTATATTCTTTTTTATTAATCTAAAAGAAAATTCTAATCAAAATTACATCCTTTCATTTGCTACAAGAGAGAAAAACAAGAAATGAGTGACAAAACGAATAAATGAGTGACAAAACGAATAAATGAGTGATGATTTATTTCCGACTTCTACGCATACGCCTTGTACGTCTTTTTCTACTTGTACCACCTTTTTTTAATTGTTGACAATAATGTTCTATTCCTTTATATATACAATAATTATAATGACCTATATGACGTGACGTTCCGGTTTCTTCTTTGTTACATTCAGGACATTCATATTTATTATCTTTATTTAAAACCGCTGTAAAGCATCCATTCTTTAGTGCTTTCGATGCTTTTTCATTATTTTCCTCCCTTTTTTCCTTTCCTCTGTTTCTTTATCGTAATCTTCTGTATAATAGTCATTACGCATAGGCATTTTATATTATTTATAGAAAAAATAAAATAAAATCATATCCTTTCATTTGCTACAAGAGAGAAAAGAAAAAACAAGAAATGAGTGACAAATTTAATAAATCAGTCTCTTTTCCATTGCTTCTATAAATAATTTATATGCTTCTGTCACGTCATTATATGCTCTCAAAATTTCTAATTTATTTTCGTCTTTCATTTTCAAGATATTATTCAACATTTCATCATTCAGACACTTTAGATTTCTTATGTCTACCATGTATTTTTTAAATAATTCTCTCTCTTCTTTTTCCATTTAAATATATATTTATTTAAAAAAACATTATATATTATATTTATATGAATATTGATCTTGCCAATATCGATCTTATCTTTCAAATGAGACCTACCAAAGATGTCTTTCAAAACTGTTTACAAGAATTGATCATTGAGAGAAATACAATCAAGGATCAACAATTACTTCAACAAATAGATACACTTATTTCAAGTATTCAATTTTATTTAACCGTTGCTACTAAATGATAAAATATTCGTGCACAAATGCACGGATTTATTCCACACAACAAAAAAAGATTTTTTAAATTACAACAATATACTATACTAGGCTATTCTAAGTTTTGCTATCTAATTATACGTCTACTCTACTCGTCTTCATATTCTTCTTCTTCTTCCTCGTCAAAGTCGATTGTTTTCGTGTTTTCATTCCATTTACCTACTACGTCTTGTTCCATGTTGTAAATGATACCCGTATTCTTCGATTTCAAGTAAGTCGTACCTTGGAATTCCATTTTATTCACTACGTCTACTTGTGGAGCTTCTTCTTCTTTCGCAACTAGATTTGCAAAGAGGTCGTCTATAGGCGAAACTGCTTCTGTTTCTTTTTTATCTTTTTTTGGACGACCTTTCTTTGTTTCACTTGACTTGCTTTCTTCGTCTCCTTCTTTTTTCTCTTTCTTTGCCCGAGGTTTACTTACCTTTTTCTTTACTTCTTCCTTTACTTCTTCCTTCACTTCTGAAGTTACTACTTCCTTTACTTCTGAAGTTACTACTTTTTCTTTTTTTACACGTGGTTTACTTACCTTTTTCTTCACTTCTTCCTTTACAACTTCATTCACTTCTGAAGTTACTGCCACTTCTGAAGTTACTACTTCCTTCACCTCCTCTGAAGTTACTATTACTTCTTTTTTTTCTTTTTTGGCGCGAGGTTTCTTTTCACCTTCCGCTTTTTTTGCTCTTGGCTTGCTTACCTTTTCATTCAAAATTGGTGTCTTCACTGAAACATCGCTTACGCTCACGCTTTCATCTGAATGACTTACACTTACACTTACACTTTGAATACTCATCTTTTGCTCAAATAGACTACTATAGTCTGTTAGAAGACCCATTTTACCTAGCGCTTCTTCGCTCGAAAAACCATAATGATTACTGCATTCGATTACTGTCTTGCGGCAGCATTCTAGTAGCAGTTCAATAATTTTCGCGTTTACAATATCTGAAATACTTGGAGATGACATTTTACTTATTAATTCAATTACTTATTATACACTTTTATTACTCATTCAATTTCATTTCAATTTTTTTCATTTTTCACTTGTTTTCAAAAACACTTAAAATGCTTTCATTTTTCTATGCA
>Ga0209550_10002413_pt1 | contig 17943 bp, 11 predicted proteins | sample LauGreSuBDMM15SN_2_FD_187567 | JGI IMG/M metagenome (GOLD analysis project Ga0209550, IMG submission 187567) | Freshwater lake microbial communities from Lake Michigan, USA - Su13.BD.MM15.SN (SPAdes) (version 5) | ecosystem: Environmental > Aquatic > Freshwater > Lake | place: Lake Michigan...
GTCCACACTAATAAGAATATCCGCTTATAGCTGTTGATATTCTGAAATGTACTCCAACCAGTTTTTCTCCTGAGTTGCGTCACTGACAAGTGACTCGACTTCTTGCAATTCAAGACTATGCGCCTCAGCAATAAAAATCTGCTGATGGTGGGTGGGCTTGGTGGTTTCTCCGTCGGCCAGGAGCTCTTCGTAGAGCTTTTCGCCGGGGCGCAGTCCGGTCTCGACGATTTGAATGTCTTTGCCCAGTGTGAGGCCGCTAAGCTTGATGAGGTTGACGGCGAGGTCATGGATCTTCACGGGTTCGCCCATGTCAAAGACGTAGAGCTCTCCGCCCTGGCCCATGTGGCCTGCCTCGAGTACCAAACGCACCGCCTCGGGAATCGTCATAAAATAGCGCGTGATGTCCTTGTGGGTGAGCGTGATGGGGCCGCCCTCTTCGAGCTGCTTTTTGAATAAGGGGATCACGCTGCCGTTGCTGCCGAGTACGTTTCCGAAGCGAGTTGTGACAAAGCGCGTGCGGTTGTTGGGCTGGCGGTTGAAGTAGCTGACCACGTGCTCGGCCGCGCGCTTGCTCGCGCCCATAATGTTGGTGGGGTTTACGGCCTTATCGGTAGACACCATCACAAAGCACTCCGCGCCGTGCTCGTAGGCGAGCTTGGCGGTGGTGTGCGTCCCCAAAATGTTTGTTTTGACGGCCTCTTGGGGGTGATCCTCCATTAGGGGCACGTGCTTGTAGGCCGCGGCGTGAAACACCACCTCGGGCTTGTAGGTGCTAAAAATCTGTGCCATACGCTCGGCGTCGGTCACGCTGGCGATGGTCGGCTTGACGTGGGCGTAGTTCGGGAACTGACGCAGCTCGAGGTCGAGGTGGTAGGTCGGCGTCTCGGCATGGTCGAGGGCAATAAGGAGCTTGGGCTCTTGGCGCATCACCTGACGCACCAGCTCTGAACCAATGGAGCCGGCGGCCCCGGTAATCAGCACCGTCTTGCCCTTGATGAACCCGTTGAGGGTCTCGTACGAAAGATTGATCGGGTCCCTTCCGAGCAGTTCCTCTAGGGAGATTGGGCGAATCTGCTTGGCGGTGAGCTCTCCGTTGACCCAGCTTGAGATGGGGGGGACCCGCTTTACTTGAAGTCCAAGCTCAAGGGCGGTGCTGGAGAGCTCCTTGACGCGGGCGGCGGGAATGTTCTTGATGGCCACGACCATCTTGCCCACGTTGTTTTTCTCGAGGTATTCCTTGGTCAGGGCATTGCTGGCCTTGAGGATGGGGGTTCCGTTGATGTTTTTACCAGCCTTCTTTCTGTTGTCGTCGATAAAGGCGATGACATGGTCTCCGTTGCGGCCCTCGTGCTGAATGGCTGACTGTGCGGCGCGGCCCATGGATCCGGCGCCGACGATGACGATTCCTGTTCCTTTTTTGGCCTTGCGCAGCTGAATGCTGAGGAAGGTGCTGCGCACGGCGAGGCGTCCGCCCACCGAAGTAATCAAGAACAGCATGCCCTGGCTGATGAGGGCCACGCGGCTGAACTGCGGGTTTTTGAGGGTAAACGACAGAACCAACAAGACAAGGGCGGCTTCTACAGTGGCTTGAAAGAGTCGACTGAAGTCTTTGCTTCCGCTGTGCCGCACCACCCCTACGTAGGACTGGGCATGCAAGAATGCCAGCGAGTAGATCACCACGACGATGGCGGCCTTACTGGGCAGGGTGGCCCAAGGGATCATGGCGGGTTGAAAGTTGAATGCGATGAACTGCGCCGCGAGGTACGTGACCACGACAAGGATGAGGTCTAAGGCAAACACGGTCCACCTCGAGAGAAAGCGGTCAGTGTAGCGCAAAAGGAGGCGCCCAATCAGCAGGTTCAAGCGTTCAAGGGTTTGGTTGGTACTGCAAAAGTACGCTTTTGTTGAACCTTATTGGGATATGCTTGAGGTTTGTGATGAATTGACTGATTGTGCGCGGTGATGAAAAAAGTAAAATCCGGTTATAACCGAATGACTGTTGCCGTGAGTGACCTAATTTGGAGGCATGACGCTCGCGTTAAGCCGCCGAACCATTGCTGCATCCTTTGGGTACCTGATGCTGAGCTTGCTATTGGTGTACTTCGGTAACGAGGGTGGCGAGAACACGCCACTAGAAAACATAATGCTTCGTGGCCGCTGGGTCTCACTGGCCTACTACACGAGCCAAGTGCTGCTGATGCTGGGGTACTTGCGCTTTCAGCGTTTGGGTTGGGGGGTAAGCTTGGTCGTGGTGCTGATTGTGGCTGCACTGAGGACGCTATCGAGCGGTGTGGCGATACTCACGGTAGCGATGGTCATGGGGCGTGAGATGGTACAGGGGCGTTCGAGTCGTTCTTAGTTGCGGGTTCTTGTGGTTTATTGGGTGGGTCAGTATGGACTGAATTGACTGGCACGCTAGCCCCGAAATGGGTGGCACCATTAGTACCGAAATACTCAATTTGGGCTCATTAATGCGGGATTTGTAGCTCAACATACATAGGTATTGAGCTTGAATCATTGCGAATTTGAGCTTTAATGGTTGATCAGGTTGAGTTCCTCCCTGAGCAGAAGACCTTTGACAACCTCATGGACCTCTCTTTCTTGCTTGAAGGCATTTTAGGTCGCTCCGTGGAGTTGGTGACGCCGCAGTCGCTGAGCAGTACGATGCTTCCGCACATTGTGAATCAGGCTGAGGATGTCGCATTCTGAGGGCCGGCGATTGCGGGTTGAGTGAGACCAGCCTGACCGCGGTGGGTGGGGACGTACGTGATTCCGCACCTTTTGAAATGGAGAGAAAAAGTAAAATCCGGTTATAACCTGATCGCCAATTACTAGCAACTAGTTACCTGTTCGGTGATACAATTCTATCACATTTAGGTCCGGCGGCTCCGCGATGTTTGCGGGTAGTTATGAAGTACAAAAATCTCGATAAGTGCGCGGGCATGCGCTGTGGCTGCGTGAGCTGGCTCGACCACTGGTGCCGGGCGATGCACAAAGAAACTCCCGTGGCATGCTCTGTGCTGAGATGCACACACAAAGCGGTGGTCGGGGGCCACGTCACCCCCTGTTCTGAAGACGAGGGACTATGGCTCATAATGCCGGTGTGCTCAAAGCACAATTCATCGTTTAACGAGAATCCATTTGAGATTTTGAAGCCCTTGCGCACCCGATGGGTGCATCCGGATCCGCTGCCGACGTGCAAGGGGTGCGAGTAGCAAGAAGCAGTAAACAAGTTACCAGAAACCAACGGCCATTTGGCCAACGAGCTAAGTGCTGCGAGCCTTGCTGCCCTTGTTGGATTTGCTTATTTTTGAGCTTCTTAGCACATTATATAATGCTGAAAAATTATAGAAAAGGCGTGCTTCTGCTGGCAGTTTGGTCACTTGCAGCAGCACAGGTAGTGGCGAGCCATTTTTTGGGCTCTAGCATTTCGTACGAATATGTTGGAAACCAAACGGGGGTTGCAAACCAGTACCGAGTAACCTTGGCGGTAGAGCGTGAAGCAACGGGATTCCAAATTGGTGCTTCGGCTCAAGTGATCATGAAGTCCTCGACCTGTGGGGTGCTGACATCAGTATGGCTGATGCTCGAGGCGCCCGAATTCATCAACACGGCATCGGGACAGTACGCCTGCATTCCGATTCAGAATTTGTCGTCTTCACCCCGAACGAGCAGGTATTCGGGCACGGTGGTAGTTCCGCCGGGTTGTCCCGACTTCAAGTTTTACTTTGAGCAGTGCTGCCGTCCACCAGGGATTACTTCGATGATCGCGCCCCAGACGCAGGGCGACTACATTGAGGCCGAACTGAACAACACGGTAGCGGGTCACAATTCATCGCCGGTGTTTGCGGGCGTGCCAAACATTTTTCAGTGCGTCAACAACCCGGTAAAGATTCCGCAGCGAGCCGTCGAATTTGATGGCGACAGTGTGTTTTATGAGCTGATCGACGCACGGCAGTCTGCCACAGTGTGGGTGTCCTACGCACCGGGCTACAGCGGTACCAATCCGATCAATAGCTCGATAGGCAGTCCACTCATTTTGGATCCTTCGACCGGTTTAATGGAGTTAACTGGGGCTTCACCGCACAAATCTGTAGTAGTTGTAAAGGCGACAGAATTCCGATTGATACCGGCAACGGGCGTTTGGGTTAAAGTTGGGTCTACAGTGCGTGAGATTTTTGTGGAATTTGTGAGCAATTGCTCGGGTCAGGAGGTGACGATTCCCTTAGATACGGCGGCAGGGTGGGCGCCGAATGCGGCAGGCCTACTAGAGCGGCAATTGAACTGTGGGGACTCGACGCTTCGGCTTCCGTTGGCGGTAGAGCTAACGTGTGGGACGCTTCTGTCGACAGATTTGAGGTTGGTGTCGGGCACAGGCACCATGCTTCCCGTGAAAAGGACGGCTGATAGCTGCACGAGCGGGTTGACCCAAACGGTCGACTTGATTTTTTACGGGGGACTCTTTGAGGGCACGTACTATATCACCTCAGGTCCGCTTGACGACAGTCCCGTGCTGATGTTTTGTTCGCCGACTATTGATACCATTGGGGTGGTGGTCGTCAATCCATGTGCGCCGCCCGCAGTGATATCCTGTCCGGGTGTACTTAACTGCGACACGCTGCTGACGACGTCGGGCCCGTTTACGTACTTCAGTTCGTGGTCTGATACCTCAGGCGCGGGGGTTCCCCAGTATGCGACGTATTGGAGTGTGACCAATGGATCATTAAGCACGCCAGCAGACGGCGACACGGTAGAGGTTCAGTGGCTTAATGGACCTGGAACCTTAATCCTAGAGACCCGCTATGGGTTTTGTGCTGATTATGATACGTTGCACGTCAACCAAACGGTGGGTCTTCAAGAGCCTCGCCGACTCAATTTAGCGCTCAGGCCGAATCCTGCCGCAGATGAGGTGTGGCTGTCGGGGGTGCCACCGGAATCCGAGGTGGTGGTCTATACAACCTTGGGTCAGCCGGTACTGCGACCAATTACGGCTGAAGGGAGAGAGGTTCGACTTTCGGTAGCCAACTTGGCCCGTGGAACCTACTGGGTTTCGGTATTTAGTGCTACCGGCCGCGGTCAAATTGCATTGATTAAGCTATGAGGACACGTGTTTATTTGCTAAATGCGGCCCTCGTGGCGGCCACGTCGATGGGAGCCCAGCAGCTCACCACAAGGTTTTTTGAGAATTTTGATACGGTTCCGCACCAGATGGTGAATTCGCACACCCTTACCGGGCCCGTCGCGAACTGGAACGATACGGCGGCACTCTGGGTGAGCCCTAACCAGAGCTACCACGCGAACGTGGTGGTCGGTGACACGTTGTTTACCCGAACTTTTGCTTTTTCGACACAAGGTGCGCGCTATGTCAAGTTGACGTTTGACCACATTGCCAAGTTTGCCTTGATGCAGCAGGGTCAGATCCAGGTTTCGATCAATAATGGGCTGACTTGGAACAAGTTGGGGTCAGCACAGTATGAGGGTGGGTCCAATTTCAAAACGACGACCTACTTCAACGAGATGTCGTACAGCAATTCCGCGCAGGCAATCTTTTGGGGCGGGCCGAACGCGGTCAATCCCACAAATTCATGGTGGGCCCACGAGGAATTTGACTTATCAGACATCGCCGGTAAAGGCCCAACGGGTGCATCAAACGGCTTTAGCCAGGTGTTGGTGCGCTTTGCACTACAATACCGCTATCCGATCCTAGGGTTGCCCCGAGCGGGTTGGTTTATCGACAACATCAAGGTTGAGACTGGAGTCGACGAAACATACGCGCCAGCGATCAAGTGGAACTACCTTAATGCGCAAAATCCGGTGGGCGAGATTTATGTACCCAATTCGGTCGTTCGCTTTAAGGTCAAAGAACCAAAACGCAGCAATTCTGGGGTGTCGTATGCCCAGGTGGTGGTTCGATCAAACGGCGGGCCATGGACGACTATGAACGCGACGCTTGTGAATTCGGGTTGTGCCGACAGCACCGAAGCTTGGGTCTCAATCCCCTGTGCGGTGGGCGAAACGATCGACTATTACGTGCAAGCAGCGGACTGTGCGATTCCGAATAATACCGTGCGATCACCAGCGACCGCTGCAACGTACTTCACGTTTTGGCGGGCTACGGCGCCTCCTGCCCATTGCGGTACATTGAATAGCACAACGGTTCCGTTTGTGGTGTCTCAATTTCCGTTTGCCGAAAACTTCAACAGCGCTGGCTGGGTGGCAGGTATCGGCGACGGAAATTCGCAGGGATATCGAGGAATGTTTCCGACTGCAAACCCTCCAGCCGGAAGAAACTACAGCGTGGATCCTGTACCATTTTCATTGGGGTATGCCTGGTCGGTGCGAAGAGGACGTACCGGAACGCTGTCGACAGGCCCGCTCGCTGGCCTGAATGGCGGTAACGATCACTACCTCTATACCGAAGCTTCGCAGTCAGGCACGACCACGTCATTCACTACTCCCTGCATCAAGCTTGTGAACATTAATCAACCCGCCGTGGAGTTTTACTACCACAAGTACGGTGCGCAAATGGGTAGTTTGCGGGTAGATATTGACACTGGATTTGGATTTACCCCCGGACAGTTTGTGCAGGGCGCAGCCGTGATTGCAGGCCAAACACAGACGTCCTACGCGGATGCGTGGAACTCGTTCCGAATCAACCTTCAGCCCTATGTGGGTAAATTTGTTCGTCTTCGCTTTGTGGCCACCAAGCCCTCGGTATCGAACCCTGAACTGGGCGATATGGCGATTGACCAGTTGCTCGTATACAACCGGCCCGCGGCAGAGCTTACGGCGCAAGCAATCATTGAACCGGTGCAGACGAGCTGTGGATATTCCGCCTCTACTAATCTGAAAGTGAGATTGATAAACCGGGGTTACATGGCTCCGAGTCAAGTGCCTATGGCGGTTTCGATCACCAATACCAGTACCGGTTCGGTTGCATTGGTACGCGATACGGTTTCCGCTACCTGGACCACCGGAGACCTAGCGGTAGTTACACTGCCCGGAGCCCTCAACTTGAACGCTTTAGCGACCTACGAGCTCAAGGCCTGGACCGAGCTGGCAGGTGACGCCATCACATCGAACGACACTACGCCTAAAGTGACGCTGGTACACCAGGCGCCACTGAGCTTGCCGTTTCATGAGTCTTTTGACGGACCAGCCTGGACGCCTGGTAGTGTGGTGGGCGGAACCCCCGGTGTTTCTTCGTTCACCACAAACAGCCCCATGAATCAAGACGGTGCAGAGATGTACGCTTTTTACGTGGGCCGCGACCGGACTCCAAATAACCAAACAGGCCCGCGTTGGTCCTTTGGTCGCCGCGGAAACTACGTGTACGCAAAAGGTGGAGCATCGGGATCGCCCGGATTGAACACCAACACAGATGCCGTACTTGAGACGCGCTGCGTCGACCTGTCAACTGCGACCCAGCCCGTAGTTTCGTTTTGGTACCACATGACGGGCTCTGGCGCGCTTTCAATCACTGTGGATATCTTCAACCTAACAACCCAACAGTGGGTTCCGATGTCGGCCTTTGTGGTGAGTTCGCCACAGCAGTCTCTGTCCGTAGATGATTGGCGCTACCATTTGGTTCAGCTCAACGGATATGCGGGGAGCACTGTCAAGGTTCGTGTGCGCGCAAAACGCGTACTCGGTTCAGCCCAATCAGACATCGCGATCGATGAATTGTCGATCTACGACCGCCCCGCCGCTGATGTCGCGGTAACGAGCATTTCGCTACCCAACTCAACGGTCAATTTGGGTTCGCCCGCCGCAATTCAGTGCATACTTAAAAATACGGGATCCCAGTTGGTTACCAATGTTCCGGTGGTGGTGACACTCACGAACCGCTGCGGAACCGCATCACCCTTTGTCTCAACCCAAACGGTTCCCGCGATCGCAGTTGGGGGTGGCTACACCATTACGATTCCTGGAGCGCAGATTCCGTACACCCCAGGCGACCTCGAAGTGAATGTGCGCGTTGCGCTCAGTACAGATGGGCGGCCCCAAAACGACACATTACGCAACTGGACAGTGGGGGTCGATGCGCTGACGATTCCGTTTGGACCAGTAACGTTTGACAACTGTTCGGCCAATGAATTCTCTTTTTATGCGGCTCCCATCGGCCTCGAAATGTGGGAGATGGGTCAGTCTACTCTTGGAGTCCCGGCTGCGTCTGGTAGCAACGCATGGCACAGTCGGCGCACCCAGCTCTTGGGCTCGGGATATGAGTTTCTAAGGGTTCCGCCATTAGTGGGTCTCGATACGACGGTCGGAGCAGAGCTTCGATTTAAGCACAATTTTCAATTGGATTCCAATGAAGCAGGCAATCTTCAGTACTACAATGGGACGAATTGGATGACCCTTGGAGGTGTTAATGATGCGTCAATTAACGGATATGGATCGTTTTACGGCACTTCGTATTCGAGCATCCTAAGTGCACCCGGTTGGACAGGGTCTACCGGTGGCTCGTACATCACTTCTTCGATTCCGCTGAATATCTGGGCTGGGAATTCATCGCCTATTCAAATTCGTTTTCAGGTGGGTCCGGCTGGTGGTTCTTCGTTCTGGGCGATTGATGACATTGAAGTCGTAGTACCACCTCAGTTTTCGCTTTCTATTCTTGAAATGCGCGCACTGCCTGCATTTGGGATTCCGGGCGATTCTGCGCAGTTACGCGTGAAAGTGCTCAACAACGGCCGTCGTTCGGTTGCCAATATGACACTGAATGTGAACGGCATACCTTCTTTAGTTAATTTGTCAACCCCACTCCAAGCCGGTGCTTCCCGCTGGGTTACTTTGCCCTCATGGGTAAATCTTTCTTTGGTCGGAACCCAAACGTTCTGTGCCACAGTTGCATTAGTGAACAACCGTCTGGATCAAATTCCTGTTGGCGATACCGCATGTACAGAGGTGTTGGTACAAAACCCAATTCCCGTGAGTGCGGCGGTACCGTTCTGTGCCGACTTTGAATCGAGCTCGTGGGGCACATTCGAAGATATTCCCGGAACCGAATGGGTTCTTGGCACACCCATACAGGGTTCACTCACAACGGCGTACAACGGAACCAAAGCATATTCAACCAACCTAGGTGCGGATTACGGCATGCGCGCGCGATCGTACCTAGTGTCTCCGAAGTTTACACTTGATACGGGCACAACCTATATACTGAGTTTTGCGCACAATATGCAATCGGAGCCTGCTGTAGATGGTGGTCACGTTGAGTATTCGTTTGACGACATCACCTGGTACCCACTAGGCTATACGCACGTACCTGGTTCAACCAATTGGTGTACGGAACCATCGGTTGTGGCACTAAATGGCCAAAGCGGCTGGTCGCGTTCAATGACCGGATACCAGCTCTCTTCACTACGCCTAAAGCCCGGTGAATCTGGAGTTCGCTTTCGTTGGACCTTTGCATCGTCCAACGCGGTATCAGCTCCCGGATGGACAGTAGACCAAGTATGCCTCGAGGTCGATTCGTCTACGGCCCCCGTGTTGAACCTTTTAGGTCAGCCCCCCATATACGCGACAGGCTGCCCCTAAGCGATCCGAGTTAAATGGTAAATCAGGATATAACCGGATTTCAAAAATTCAATCAGTGTTGAATGCTTGGGTTTTTTATTGAAACGGGTGCTTGACAAGCAAGTAACGAGCAACTAGCTACTTGCTCTTTCGCGCCGCGTAGTACGTCGCGTAGCTGTTGAATCCGCACTCGGCGAGCAGGGTTTTTTTGCGTTCCTTGGGGCGCTCGCGCTCGAGGGCGTCGTAGCGCCGAAGGCGAAAGTGGTTGATGAGCTCTTTGATGTGGATTCCGAGGCCCTGACTGACGATCTGGGTGACGCGGTACGACGGAATCTGTGCGGCGTGGGCCAGTTCGGCGAGCTGGAACTTGGAATTGACCAGGTGCTCGGGGCGCGCAGCCTCGGTGACGATGCGTTCGAGTTCGGGAGACCAGTGTCCGGTCAAATGAAGGCCGTGGTCGCGGTAAAACTGCACGGGGCGGCTTGAGGCGAAGACGAGGATGATACCGGTGTCCAAAAACAGGCTGAGGCCGATGGCGGTGGTGACGATGGTGTAGGCGGTTTCAAAGCTGCCCGGGACGCTCTCAAGCAATGCCACGAGCATGATAGATCGCGCAAAGCCGCTAATGAGGTAGATGAGTTCCCAGAGTTTGGCGCGCATGAATCCACGTCCCTTGACGCGGTAGTGGGTGAGTTGCTGGTAGATGAGCGTGGCGAGAATGGCCGGAGTGAGGATTTTGTAGAGAATAGACCAGGATCCGAAATTGAGTGGGTTCCGCGCATGGAACTCAAAAAGCGATACGGGAATAGGGTGGCTGGCCAACAAGCCGAGTTCGATGAGGCCGTACCACAGAAGCAGCGGCATCATGAGGCCCGCAAAGAGTACGCTCAGTGCCAAGGGCATGGGGGACGCCTTGGGTGGAGTGAAGTAGACCGTGAGGGCCACTGGATTCAGGAACTGAAAGAAGATCAGCGCGAGCGCCACCGCCCGATAGGTGGTGGGGAGCTCAGATCCGGTGACCAGCATGAGGGCTGCGCCCAGAAAGTTGAGAATGATTTTGAACGCAAGCGCAGAGAGCTGCAGCGCGTTACCGAGTCGCATGATGCGCAGGGTGCGAACGATCGCTGCGACGCTCAGTAAAAGGAACAGGGTGATTCCGAGCTGTAGCATGGGTCTAAACTACCCATATAACATGCCAAATTGCTTAAAAATAAGTATAAATTAAACCAAAATGGCTATAAAATACAACTAATAAATTAGAAAAAATAATGAATGAAGGAATTTGCCCGCGAAATCGCGGATTGCTCGGCCCGTTTTGAGGGGGGTGATTTTAGGGGTTGGCCTTGTGCGCGAGGTGAAAGCTCGCGTAGGACTGAAATCCGCTTTGGTGCAGCCGCTCGATTTTGCTGAGTTCAGGGTGCGACTTAGACAGGGCGTCAAAGTGGGCGTGCCGAATGTGAAAGAGGAGCTGCTTAAAGGTAACGCCCAAGTCGCGGTGGATGATGGTGGTCACGTCGAGGTTGCGAAGGCCGAGGGCGGTTCCGGCATCGTTTAGTGAGTACCGGGAATTACGAAATGAATGTGGTTCTTCGAGGTGGCAGATGATGCGCTCGATTTCAGGGTTCCAGCGCTGGGTGAGGGGGATTCCGTGCTCGCTTAAGAAGAATACGGACCGGTTGGTTCCGTAGGTGAAGAGCACGGTAAGATCGATAAGAAAGCTGGCGACAACCAGAATGCTCACATTGGAGATCCACGCGCTGGCTGAAGGGGGATTCAGCGCAATGACAAGGGCGGTGGCGGTGCAGCGCACGAAAGCGTTGAGCAGCACCAGGAGTTGCCATTGAATGCTTTGGGCAATGTGCGGTTGGTGGTGGGAGTCCCACGATATTTTGCGCCAGATGAGTAAGCTGAGCACTGCGAGGATGTAGATGCCGTGGAGTGCGCCGAGCATTCCGGGTTGTGCAAATCCGCCGAGACCAAGGCTGTATGCGGTGGTGAAGTTCGGCCCCAGGATTAGGGTAGCGATCAGAGTGAGGATTCCGATACCCGCAACGGTGAGGGTGAACGGCAGCAGCCAGCGGTCCTTGAGCCGGGTGCGAAAGAGGACGGTAAGCACTACGGGGTAGACGGCGAGCAGGGCCAACCGGATTCCGTTAAGGAGTTCAGAGCCCTGAAGTGCGACCTGCGCATAGAGCGCGAGGCCTGCCACACAGAGTGCAGCGACACTTTTGTTCATTCCACGCGAAACGTAGCGCAGGAGGCGTTGACGGCGAAGTGCCGTCAGGTGCAGGCACAGGCCTAAGGCATTGAGTGCGAGCAGTAAGAGGATTGCTACCCTTAAGTCCATGGTAGCTGGGTTTAATGAATCAAACTTAGGCTTTAAAAAAGCAAAAAAGGGGTAAAAAAAACCTCAAAATGGATATTTTGGGTCTGAAAATAAATATTTTTAGGACAAGGTAGGGAGTCACCTTGGTCATGCCCACGAACTATTGTGGGCGCCCTACTGATGAACACTCCCCGCCTTCTCTCATACTTCTGCATGCTGGCCGCCCTGTGGGCTGGCTCGGTGCGCGCTTCGGCGCAAACGACCTATACGTACAACGGTTCGACCTGGAGCCCCTCAGCACCCCTTTTTGCCTCGGGCAATTCGGTGGTGGTGTCGTCGGGTTCGGTGGCGTTTAGCGCGTTAAACGTGTACGACGCCAACTCAGCTGTAGTGGACTACAATCTACAACCGGCGCAGAGTTTTACGGCTGCCTATAGCGGTAAGCTGGGTTGGGTCTCCGTGGTTTCGTCGCCCACGATGCAAGCGGGTAAAACGTTTACGCTAACGGTGTACAACGGAACAGTCACCTACCCGCCGACCAGTTTGCCCGTGCTCGCCACCCAAAACTTTACAACCCTAGGCGGGGGGCTCACCGATGTGATCGGACTGACGAGCTCGATTTCGCTCACGGCGGGCCAGCATTATACCGTACACATAACGACTTCAGAGACCGCGGTGTCGGGTCAGGGCTGGATGCGCACGGATGTCAACCATGATGTCCATTCCGGTGGGGCATGCACCTACACAGGGCACACGAGTATCAACCATAGCAACAAGCATGATTTATGGTTCCGCGCCGGATACGACTTGGAACTCAACGGCCTCAGCATCGCCTCAGGGGCGAGTGTAACTCTGGACGGCAACGACCTTCACCTATCGGGTACGCTGGCCAACTCGGGAACGCTCACCCTGGCGGCGTCTGAGGGAACCTATGCGCAGCTCAAGGTTTCTGGCCTCGTGCAGGGTTCGGGTCAAGTGGTTCAGAACCAGTACCTGAAGGGGACCGGATACCACGCCCTGGCGTCGAGCATGGCCACGGGCTTTACCACGACCTCGGGCAATTCTGCGGCACTTTTTGCCTACGACGCGTCGTTGGGCAACTATGTCAACAGCCCCAACCTCACCAATCCCGGTTTGGGCTACTTCGGTAAGCTCGATGCCACGGGTGGGTTTGCCACGACCGACGGCACATTTTCGGTCACGGGAGTTCCGAATACCACACATTCGTACAACTTGGGGTACAGTGCGACGGTGGCGACCGGCGGATCGGGTTCTGGTTGGAATTTGGTCGGCAATCCCTACCCATGTGGCTTGGATTGGAACAGTGTAATTGCCTCAAATCCAGGTCAAAATGTAAACAATGCCGTGTACATCTGGGAGCCCTCTTCGGCGATCTACCATTATTATGTGAACGGAATTCTTCCGCCCCCCTCTGGGGCGGTGCTGGCGTCGGCAGGTGTAATCGCCCCGCTGCAGGCATTTTGGGTTCAGGCGACACAGCCTAATTCGGTCATCGCAACGAATATGGCGGCGCACGGAATCAATACGGTTCCGGCAGAATTTTTTAAGCAAGCACCAGATAATCTGCATCTCACGCTGACGGAGCTCAGCGTTTCGGGGCCGCGTGATTGGGCCTGGGTACTGAACCAACCCACGGCCAGCCCAGGGTTTGATGGTGAATTTGACGCCTGGAAGCTTCCGAATGGGGTAAACAAGCCCAGTATCGCAGTAGTTGACGACGTCCAGTACATGGCCGTTGATGCCCTCGACCTCAGTCAGCCGCAGTGTCTTGACCTCGAAGTAAAAGGTCAATTGGGCGAGCGCTACCAAATTGATTTGGATCAGACGGTGACGGGTGACTGCTACCGTGTGCTGCTCGAAGACCACCTCACCCAAACCGTGACCGACCTCAGTAATTCGCCCTACGATTTTGAGCATTCGGGTTGGACTTCAGAGTCGCCCCGCTTTTCGCTGTGGTTTACTCCTGGAGTGGCGATGGATGTTTCTGAAGGGGTTCCGGTAGCTGTGGTCACGAATTCAGACTGGGTGATGCATTCCCAGGGCCGGTGGACGGCAAGTCCCTCGCATTGTGAGCGCGAAGTCCAGGTGTATTCCCAGATGGGGATGCTCTGCTTTGAAGCTTCGCTCGATTCAGCAGATCCGCATTTTGATTTTGTCACCCCGTCAGGCACCTATTTAGTGGTGCTGACGGGACCGAGCACGCGCAGTGCCCATCACGTAATCGTAGCCCGATAATGAAGTTAGTTTTTTTGACAGTGGCCTTCGCAGCCGCTAGCCTAGGCGCTCGTGCGCAAGTTGTGGATCCGTTTCAGGAGGCCTTTCAGGACATGTTTGAACTGATGGAGTCTCCGTACATCCCTCAAGGTGCGATGGATAATCCACCGCCACCAGAGGTTCCGCTCGACGGAGGCCTTACCGCACTGCTCGTGGCGGGTGGCGGCTTGGCATACCGAAAGCTGCGCCCGAGTTCTGCACAAAAATCAACGCCCAACCACCTTAAGTAGGCGACGAACGGAGTATGGACCCCTGTGAACGAGCCTACTGGACCGGAACTGCGATTTGGGCCGACCACCCGTTGGGCCCGGCGTAGTTGAATTTGAGTTGCACCCCTTTGAATCGGAGTGACGCCCCCACGTCGTGGCGCACTTTGTCGTTGAACGCGATCGAAGTAACCGCATCGAGTCCGTAGTGCACGTAGAGCGGTCCGCGCAGCCGGGCATAGATGCCGGTCGGAAGCTTAAAGTGAACGCCCCCCGCTTCTTGCGGAGGCCGGTATTCAAATGCTTGGTAGGCGCCCCACATGGATTCGTTTGAAAACACGCTCATGGTGCCGCGGTAGTAAAACTCCTTGGTGCTAAAATTTTGACCCATTCCAAATCCAACCATAGCCAAGGAATTTTGACCGACGGCAGTGGTGGTGCACAGGCTTAGCATAATTGCAAGCCTGAAAATCAGCGTGTTTCGATTTAAACCAAGCAGGTTTTCATTAATTTTAAGCGCTTGCATAGGTTTATAAATTGAATTGGTGACAAGTTAAGTTTATTGAAGGAACTTTGATGGCATGAATCACCGCGTTTTTTGGTCGCTTAGTGCGCTCGTTGCTTCCGTGACCCTTCAGGCTCAAGGATATTTAGAATCAGAACGCTGGGTGGGCTGGATCCAACCGTCGACAGAGGTGTACGTCGACGAAGACACGCGCAGAATGCTCCTGGTAGACCGACAGCTCGATTACGTGCAGCTGCGCTACTCGGCACAGGGTTCCGGATTGAAACCTACTCAAATTCAGCGAATTCCCCTCTCGAAGTGGGGTAGTGCAACGGTACTTGGTTTTTCACGTGGCGAGGTCGTGGTCGACTCGTCGTCGCGATCGGGCGGAACCGTCTACCGATTCGGCCTCGATTCAAGCTTCAAGGCCGAGTTGCTGGCCCCAGTGTTTCAGGATAGCCTCAGGGTGCTCGGAAGCCAACTACTGGACATCGATCGCAGAGCCGTGGGTGCCTCGATCGCATCAAAAAAGTGGATGGACGGACAGCTCCGACTTCAAAACCAAATTGTGCTGGCCGACAGCCTTCGTCCCGAATGGCTGAGTTACCAGGCGGGCCGATGGATCGCCATCTGGAAGCCTGAGGGCAAGGCACCTGTGCTCAGTTTTTTAAGTTCAAATGGAGCCTGGAACGAGTTTCCGTACCCCATCAACCAGGACGGTATGAATCCGCGCCAAATGTCCATTTTGGACAACGACAGCCTTTTGGTGGTCGGAACCAAAGGCGATTCAGCTGTCTTTAATTTCATGAGGCTGCGCAAGGCTCCGGTCAACACCACGGGCGACCGCGTACAACTCGGGGAGTTCAGCCTGTTCTACGAAACGACCAAGACCGAGGCCCCCGCGGCCGTCACACCCGCCCTCAACCCCGGCGAGTCCTCTAAATCGGTAATTCCCAACCAAAATTCCGTGGGCGGAGAGCGAAGCAAGAAAAAAGGCCGCTTCGCCGTAATGTTTGACACGTTTAAAAATGCCGACGACGCCTATTCGCTGCTGAACGGACTCATGGGCAAGTTCCCGGATGCCTACGCCGTCGACACCAAAGAGGGTATTGCGGTAATGGGTCCCAACCGCATTTCGCTCGCTCAAATTCAGGCGGATTCGAGCCGTGCCTTCAGCTCGGGCATCGGGGTGAAAAAGCTGGTGACCTATGCCGACAAGCTCAAGGAACGCAAGGAAACCCTTGTCACACTTCAGGTTTACGACGCGGCCGCCAAAAATTCGGTTCCGTTTACTTTGGTCTTTTTTAACCGCGGAACCGACCGAATCATTTTCAGCGATACGGTGCGCACGGGCCGTATCAACTTCATATACAGCCACGGAGCGGAACTCGGCGTGGCCGTTTCGTCACCCGGATACTTTCCGCAGTCGATTCGATTGAATCCGGCGATGGCCCCGGTGGCGACCCACTACTACCACGACATGTTTCTCAAGCCCACCAAGGCGCGCGACCCCTTGAATCCCAACCGGAGCATCGTGCAGTCTGCCGATTTGGACTTTCAGAATATTCTTTTTGGGTTTAACGAAGATGTTCCGCGCCGAATTTCGGCCGTCGAAATCAATGCGATGAAGCACGCTTTTTCGGGCCTAGATTCAGTGGTTTTGGTGCTTGAGGGCCACACCGACGACGTGGGTTCAGACACCTACAACTGGGAATTGGGCCGCCGCCGCGCGAATGCAGTTGCCAAGGAGCTCCGCAGCGTTCTTCGCCCGACCGCCGAATTGTCGTCTGTATCGCTCGGCGAATCGAAGCCCGTTGCCCTCAACGACAACGATTTTCACCGCTCGCTCAACCGCCGCGTGACCCTGCGCGTACAGGGAATGCCAAGTTCGGCCGCCCCCCGTTCCGCCGCCCCAGCGGTGCAAGAGGTTTCGCCCGCGGTGCCCGCGGTGCCCGAACCAGCTTCAGATTCCGCCTATACCGGCCAAGCCATGCCTCAGGAAGTTGCCGAGGTGGTCGAGCAGGCCCCTGCAGAAGTTGAGATTCCGCTACTAATCGCCCCGAAAGCAGACAAAAAGGAGCGCGCCAAGGCCGACAAGGCCGCCGACCGCGCAGCCAATGAGGCAGATCGTCAAGCTAAGGACGCGGCCCGGCTAAAGGCCAAGCAAGACGCGGCCGCAGCCAAGTCAAAGGCCGAAGCGGACAAAGTCGCGCAGCGCGAAAAGGAAGCCCAGGCCAAGGCCGCAGAGGAGGCGCGGATGCGCCGAATCATGGACGTGGCAGCGCAAAATAAGGCCGCCGACGAAGCCAAGCAGGCCGATGCCAAAGCCGCCGCGCAAGCAGCGTCAGATGAGGCCAAAAAGAGTTCAAAGCCAGACAAGAAGCCTAAGGACGCAAAGGGCAAGGGTGGGGTTTGATCTTGCCGGTGTACGTCAGTTCTAGGTGTCATATTAGAATCACACTAGACTAAGCGAAAGTCCCCGGCAACGGGGGCTTTTTGGTTCGCCCAATTGTTTTACGTTTTTCATTTCTGCATTCGCCATTGGAATTGTCGGATTAGTTTGAATGTCAAAATGAGTGTAGCAAGTTTTAAAGTTTCATCCGCTGCAAAATGATTGTTTAGAGACGTATGATCATAACCAATTTGAGTGAGATCTAATTGAAGCATCCTTTTTTAAAATTCTTCTAATGCTCCTTTTCAAAGGATGGCCATCAAAATTTGGCGGGACATGAATAATCATCAATAAATTCAACTGTTATAACCAATTTATTGAGTTTCAGATATGTTACCAGTTTGTTATTTCATTGATTTTTTCAATGTTGAACATAAAATTTATTAAGTAATAGAACTAATTGAATTAGTTTTACACGCTACACCTCAATCACGTTTATCACTTAAAGTGCCCATTTACAAGGTTTTGCCATGAGTATTAAGAAATTACTTTTCTTCTGCATAGTCATTGTTTCGAATAGTGCCTTTGCCCAGACAGGGTCTGGCCAATTGCGTTTCACCAATCGTCTAGGGTCATTGGCTTTGACGTATGGTTTGACGGACAGCATATACATGCGGGTGTTGGATTCGGACCGCAA
>Ga0209550_10002414_pt1 | contig 17939 bp, 16 predicted proteins | sample LauGreSuBDMM15SN_2_FD_187567 | JGI IMG/M metagenome (GOLD analysis project Ga0209550, IMG submission 187567) | Freshwater lake microbial communities from Lake Michigan, USA - Su13.BD.MM15.SN (SPAdes) (version 5) | ecosystem: Environmental > Aquatic > Freshwater > Lake | place: Lake Michigan...
TGGTGGTGGTGGAGATGGTGGAGATGGTGGAGATGGTGATGGAGATGGTGATGGTACCGGAGATAGCGATAGCGATAGCGATAGTGACACCGACACAGACACCGACACCGACACCGATGTAGACGTTGATACTGACGTTGATGTGGATGTTGACGTAGATGTTGACGTAGATGTAGACGTAGACGTTGATGTAGACGTGGACGTAGACGTTGATGTAGACGTGGACGTAGACGTTGATGTGGATGTTGATGTAGATACTGATGTGGATGTTGATGTAGATACTGATGTGGACGTAGACACCGATACGGACACCGATACTGACGGTGACGGTGACGGTGACGGTGACGGTGACGGTGACACTGATACAGATACCGATACTGACGGTGACACTGATACAGATACCGATACTGATACCGATACCGATACAGACGCCGGAGATAACGATACCGATACTGATACCGATACCGATACCGATACAGACACAGACACGGATACTGATACTGATACCGATACCGATACAGACACAGACACGGATACGGACACGGATACGGACACGGATACGGATACAGACACGGACACTGATACAGACACGGATACGGACACAGACACCGATACTGACGGTGACGGTGACGGTGACGGTGACGGTGACACTGATACAGACACGGATGTGGATGATGATGTAGTAGTGAGGCCGCCTTATGTGCCAGTAGGGCCAACCACGCCTAATACTAGTAATATCTATCGTTCGCAGTATCAGAACTATGCTGATCCATTGACGATGTTCAATGTGAGTAACTACGGCACAGATCCAGTAACTTCTGCTGGGTATAACTATGCAACCAGCCCACAAGGTATGGGTATTGCTCAGTTAAATCAGAACCTGCAAAATATGGCTGATAGGCAGATGGATCGAACATATGCTGATGGCTCTCCTAGGGGTGCAGATATGAGAGCGGTATTGGCAGAAATGCGTAAATACGGTTTGACTGCTACAGACTTTGAGAACGCCCGTTATGGACGCACAACTGGATTGAACACGCCGTTTAGTCAGTACAACAAAGAGGCACCCACTGCGCGCACGTTTGGCGGTGGCATAGCTGAATTGATTAAGAATTTATCTAAATGAACTTAACTATTCGCCACGTTGATACCAATCATGTCCAGCAGGTCTGGCCTGTGGTGAAGCCTTTTCTTGAAGAGGCTATGGTAAAAGGCGGCGACTTTCCCGATTGGGCAAAAGACTATACAGTTGACCACATCCAAAGCTTCTTAACCAATGGAGCTTGGTTACTTGTTGTGGCTGTAGATGAGGATGGCGCTGTGCACGGTGCCGCAACGGTTTCGTTTATTAACTATCCTGTGCATCGAGTGGCGTTTGTAACCGCTATTGGCGGCAAACTTATTTCAAGCCAAGAGACTTTTGACCAATTTAAAGCCTTGTTAAAAATGCGTGGCGCAACGAAAATACAGGGGTACGGGCGAGATGCAATCGTTCGCCTCTGGAAACGTTATAACTTTGAACCTAGAAATACCCTTGTTGAGGTACTAATATGAGCTATTCTCGCCGACAACTTTACGCTATGGGCGAACCCCTTGGTGAGTCCGTTACCCGCAAAGAGGGCGGTCGTATTATTTACGGCGGCGGCGGCGGTGCAACAACTTCGACAACCAATACGTCTAACATTCCTGACTGGCTACGCCCTCAGGTTGAGACGGTACTTGGCGGCTCTATGCAGGAGCTATTTAATACCTCTAAAAATTCTGCGGGTGATTTAAATGTTACCGGCGTTAAAAAAGACGCCTTCAAGCCTTATAGCAATAACATGAATGACTATTTCGCGGGCTTTAGTCCTCTGCAAGAACAAGTTCAATACAACGCTGCAAATATGCAGGTGCCTGGTCAATACAATCAGGCCACTGGATTGACAGGTCTTAGCGGTATGGGTGCGCTTGGGACTGCACAATCAGCCGAAAAAATGGGCGGCGATTACTTGAAGTCAACAAGTAACGTCTATAACCCCGCTACTAAATCATACGACGCCAGCAATACTGTTGGCTCCTATATGTCGCCTTACATGCAAAATGTAGTTGACATTCAAAACGAATCAGCACAACGTCAAGCTGATATTGCTACAAAACAACGCAATGCACAGGCAACTAAATCTGGTGCTTTTGGTGGCAGCCGTCAAGCTATTGAGAATGCCGAGGCTAATCGTTCATTGCAGTCTATGATGAACAACAACCAGTTGCAAGGGCAGCAGGCGGCCTATCAAGGCGCATTGCAGAATATGCAGTACGGCGCTGGTTTGGGAATGCAAGGTTTAAACACGGCTCAGCAAGGTTATGGCATGGCAGGTCAAGCCGGTGCCAGCTTAGCCAATATTGGAAGTCAGCAGTTGGGTGCGCAGCAAGGCATCCTTGGTTTGCAAAACACAATTGGCAAACAACAACAAGACCAAGAGCAACAAAAGATCAATCAATCCATCCAAAACTTTACCAATCAACAGCAAGCGCCTATGCAAGCGTACAACCAGTACAACGCTTTGTTGCGTGGCTACGCCATCCCTGGCATGACTACTACGCAGTACCAAGCTGCGCCTAGCATGACTTCGCAGATTGCAGGTCTGGGTACGGCAGCCGCAGGTGCTTACGGCTTGATGAAGAAAAAGGGTGGAGCTATTAAAGAGCCAAAAGGCCGAGGCATTGACTCCCTTGGTTTACGCAACGCTTTGACTGCGGGGAAATAATGTACAACGGCATCGCTCAAAATATCATTAATGATCCCGGTAGCTATTCTATCGAGATGCTAACTAAGGGCGTGCAAAATGGCACTGTTCCCGCCTACATCGGCATTCCACTGATCGAGCAAAAGACTCAAGAGTTGAATAAGAGCAAAGCCTTGATGGCCGGCATGCAAGGAGAGCAGCCGCCTATTGCCCAACAGATTTTGGATCAAGCCCAACAGGCCACTGGCTTGGACGAACTCTCTAGCGGGCTGCCTGCTGAAGGCTTTGCGCCCGGCGGCATTGTTGCGTTTGCCGATGGTGGTGAAGCCGAAGAGGAAGATGAGTTTGACATGGGCAGGGATGAGCGGCAGTTATTTAATATGCTGCGTAGCCGTCTTGCTTCTAATAGCGAATTTGAAGAGATGGCTGGGCTTGGTGCTTTGCCAATTGGCATTTCTAAAGCAATAGAAACCAAGCGCAAAGTTTCTTCAAAAGTTGGCAATCAACCTAAGCAGACCAAGAGTGAAGGCATTACCCAGCTTACCAAAGAGGGTACTCCAGATGGTGATCTGATTAACAAGATCATGATGAAGGAGAGTGGCGGTCGCCGCTTTGACAAGAATGGCAATCTGCTAGAAGGCCCGCAGACCAAGTATGGCACTGCCAAGGGTGAGATGCAGGTTTTAGATTCCACTGCTCGTGATCCTGGCTATGGTATTCGTCCAGCCCGTGCGGGCGATCCCGATGACTTGGCCCGTGTGGGTCGTGAGTACTTTGGAAAGATGTTGAACAAGTATGGCGATACTAAGTTGGCGGCTATTGCTTATAACTGGGGTCCTGGTAATACTGACAAATGGTTAATGGCCGGAGCTGATCCAGCCAAGTTGCCGCGTGAGACGCAGAAGTATTCTGCTGACATGGCTGGTGGTGGCCCTGTGCATTTCCAAAGCGGCGGCATTTCTGACATCTTTAATATGTCCAAGGAAGAGGTTTCTGACTTTATGCGCCGCAAGTTGCGTATGGAGCAAGCGCGCGATGCGTTCTCTAAAGTACCGGCGGCAGCGCCTGCGGCGGCAGCAGAAGCCGCAAAGCCACTGTCTTTTATGGAATATCTGAAGCAAGGCGCAAGTAAGATACGTCCAGGTATTGGTGGTATGGGTGTTGGTTTGCCTGCCTTGTTACGTTCTGGCGATCTAAATGAAGGCGAAGAAGCTGAGTTGGAGAAGCGTCGCAAGATGCCTATGACGCTTGGCACTGCCCCTGCGGCTCAACCAAATAAACAAAATAAACCAAACAAGCCATTCGTACAGCCAAGTGTTTCCGAGGCTCAAGCTACAGCTTTGGCAGGACCTCAAGCAGCTGTTCCGCCTAATCAACCCGAACCACCACCCGAAGAGAAACCTGTTGAGCGTGAAGCACCTGCGTCTGTTGACCCAATGGGTAACTACCTTGGTGAGTATGCTGCATACCTTAAAGATCAAAAAGAAGCGATAGCTAAAGACAAGGAACAGAATAAATATCTAGCTCTTTTGCAAGCTGGTCTTGGCATTATGGGCGGTACGTCGCCGTATGCCGGTGCAAACATTGGCCAAGGTGCAGGCCAAGGTGTGGCCGCTTATTTGGCTGGACAGAAGCAGTCATCTGCCGATACTCGTGCACTCCAGCAGGGCATGTTGGGACTTAGCCGTGCTGATCTTTATGACAAGATGCACAAAGCTGATCAGGCTCAGAGAAAAGAGTCAAAAGCCGAGTCACTCAAGGTTAGCTCTGCCCGCCAACAAGCATCTGAGTTTGAAGGTTTGAATAAACAACTCACTGCAATTGAAGCGCAAATTGGTAGATCTGTTGATGCGGGTGGTAAGTTGGCCGCACTTAGCGCATTGCAAATGAAGCCAGAAGAAATAGCCGCTGAACGTCAACGAATAATTAATGAAACATTAGCGGGAGATTCACCTGCAGCTCGTCGCTATAGAGCAATTACCAAATCAATTAATAAGAAACTTGGAGTTGATTTTGAGGAGCCAAGTAGTGGCGCAAGTGGCGTTTTGACTTATGATCGTAATACGAAAACGCTGCGTTAAGGATTGCCATGCCTATTGTCAATGTGCCGGGTGTTGGTCAGGTTAGATTTCCTGACGATATGTCCCAAGATGACATTGTTAATGCCATTGAAAACGACATTCTTAAGAAGATATCAAAAGAAATTGGTGTTAGCGACTACGTAAAAGACATACCAAAAGCGCTTGGCCGTGGCGCTGTGGGTTTGTTGGAAACTTCTGGCATTGGTGCCTCTGCTTTACTGCCAGAAGAGTATGAGAAAAAAGCTCGTGCTGGAATTAAACAGTTGGCAAATCCTGCTAAAGAGTACCTAGCTCCGGCTACTCCCGAATTGGGAGAAAGCGTTTCAAGCAAGCTAACGTCCGGTCTTGGATCTACTCTGCCTTTCTTTTTGGCTGGCCCCATGGGCATTGCTGGAAGAGTGGCTACTACTGCGCTTGGTGTGTCTGCTGGTGCTGGCGAGGCTCGGCAAAATGCTGAGCAAGCTGGTGTTACTGGATCAGACAGAGGTTTGGCTACGCTTTTGGGCGCACCAGTTGGCTTGCTTGATAAAATTGCCCCGCAGATTGGCCCGCTAAAGTCTTTGTTTAGCACTGCACTTGCTCGTGGCGGCGTAGAAGGTTTAACCGAAGCGGCGCAAAAGGTTGCACAGAACTATATTGCCAAGGGTATCTACAACCCCAACCAAGATGTGCTTGAAGGGTCTGGCGAAGAGGGCGCCTATGGTGCGGGTGTTGGTGCGCTTGCGAGCTTGTTGGTTGATCTTACTCTTGGGCGCAAGGCTAGAGGCAAGAATATTCCACCTCCATCGCAAAAAGAAATAGGCGGTGAAGATAAGGGTTTACCCACCCCAATGGAAACTTTACCATTGCCTAATATTTCAGCACCTCCGCAAGGGATGGATGCTAATCGTGCTTTGGCGATGAGAAAAGAGGCGATTCAAGCTGATCAGCAAAGGCGCTTAGCGCAGCAAGAAGCAGAAGAGCAACGCATGGCCTCTGCTCAGGAGCGTGCCCGTTCTATGCAAGGCTTTGCTACGCCTGCTGGTGGTAACTTGCAGATGATGGGTCAGGTTCGTGCTGATCAGCAAGCCGCAGTTAAACAGCAACAGCGTGAACAGGTTGCGGCTGAGAAAGCTCGCCAGAAGCAGATCCAAGATCAGATCAATGAGATCAATAATACTACTTACAGTACCGATCCTGTTGCCAATCAGATTACTAAGCAGCGTTTGCTAGAGCAGTTTGCACAGCAGCAACCACAACCGCAAGTCATTGAGGAAGCACCGCCCGAGGTCACGCCTGTTAAACCTACTGCCATGAGTCAGATGGCTGGCTTTGCAAGTCCTGCAACAACCAATCAGGAAATGCTTGGTGCTACTCGTAAGCGTCAGGCTGATGAGATTAAGGCGGCAGAGACGGCTAAGAAGAAGCGCATCAAAGAGATTCAGAACACTGTCTATAGTCCTGACCCCTTGGCCAATGAGCTTGCCAAGCGCAAGATTCTTGAGCAAGAGGGGCTGGTTGAGCCCGCCAAGAAAGAAGCTAAGCCTGCGGAAGTTCTTGTCGATGAGAATCTGGAGCCACCATTGGGCCCGGTGGCTTATGAGAATATTCCTGGTCAGAAGGCTAAAGCTCCAATAGATCAAGAGACTAAAGAAGAAGACCGCTTAAATATCAAAGCTCTTAAAGAACAAGAGAAAGAGATCCGCAGTCAGATCTTTCAAGCTAAGCGTAGCGGTACCAACTTGCGCAGGATCTTGGCTGGTCGTCTTGATCAGTCTGAGATATCTGAGTTTGGTGATAAGAACAGTGATGCAGACAAGAAGCTGATCAGTAATACTGGTGGCGCCAGTCTAGATGATATTGTTTCCGATGGCTTGCTCAATGAGTTTTTGCCAATTGAGTTACATCGCGGTACAGATGTTGAGGCCAATGAAGTGGCGGAAGAGTCTGCGGATAAATCGTTCCGTGCTACTGAGTACATCCGTAATTTATTGCAAACGAACCAGAACATGCCGTTTCAAAGCCAGCAGATTATTCGGCAGGCTAACTTGCGACATGATGAGGTGCTGAGACTTATTGATAGATATTTATCTACCGAAGAAATTAACATTTTGATACAGGAGGCTATAGATGAGCAAGCAAGAATTGATCAGGCTGCTGGAGAAGCTGCCACCGAAGGAGAGACTGGAACTGCTGGAAGAGGTGAAGAGACAGCGGGAACGGAAGAAGTAAGTAAAGAGAAGCCTAAAAAGCAGGCACCTGCCGAAACGCCTGCCGAACAGCCGCCTGAGCTTAAGCCTCCAGAGGGCTTTAAAGCAAAAGAAGGCCGTAACGAACAGGTTGTTTTGGCCGCCCGTGAATTACAGGCGGGTCGTATTACCAAAGAACAATATGATAAGTATGTAGATGCCTACATGCCTATTGGCACGATTCCAAACCCTGAGCCACCCATGTCTCAATCGGACATGAGGGATGTTTTACAGAAAAACCAGCTGCCCAAAATAAATGTGCCGATTGCTGATGGTACGCCGGTTGGTTTACGCATGGATATTAATGCGCTTAAACGTTCTAAGGCCAGGGGCCTAACGGGTAGTGTTGTTGCTATTCATCCAGAAAACGATCCCAATTCACCTATTAGTTATTCCAGTGCCGCTCGTATACAGAATGTAAAGTTTTCTATCCGTAATGAAAAGGCTGCCATGAAGGTGGCCACCCAAGCTGAGCCGACGATTAGCAAGGAAGGCAATGTAACGCCCCAAGGTAACAAATCACCCCAGCAAACGATGGAAGGTAACTGGGTCAACATTACACCTAAAGAAGCATATGCAATGGTTCAGCGCTTATTGAAAGATAAGTCATGGTCACAGGTTAGCTTTGATCCGTTGCGTCATTCATACTTCTATGACCGAGCAACCAAGCGGCCCGTGGTAGCCGCCGACGACGCCATTCAGATAGGTCGTTTTGTGTTGGCTAAGAATGTTGAGTTTGCCCCAAGGGAAGAGTTTCTTTACTCAGCCAATAAGGGTAAATCTAATATTGTCGTGACCCCTGAGGCGCGGCGCATTCAAGATGAGCTTACTGGTAAGTCATTTATAGAGATGGCTCAGTGGACTGTCAGAAACGCTCGCAATGAGGCGGAAAAGCATTTTGCTCAGAAGGGCTTGAATGTTATTCGGGCTCTTGAAAAGCAGGGTGTTGAATTTACATTTGAAGTTCAGGGCGGCGATAGCCGTAACAGCCGACTGTATAGAGCTCAAGGCGTTGCCTCATTCTTAGCGGGTAAAGATGCCAAGGGTACGCAAATCAGGATTGATCTGAATGGTGTGCCTGTTTTAGAGAATCAGCTAGGCTATCCATCTGGCATGAATTATGAGACTGTACTGCATGAGTTCATGCATACGGCAACACGCTTGCAGAACCGTTTCCTGCCAGCTACACATCCTGCGGTCAAAGAACTTAACAGTCTTTTTAGAACTGTTGTTGCTGAATTCAATAAACAGGTCAGAAACAAGACTTTGCCCGAGTCCATGATGAAGGTCTACAAGGATCAAACAAACAACCTTGAGAGCCCAGATGAGTTGTTGGCTTGGGGTTTAGAAGACAGAGACTTCCAAAAGTGGCTGTCTACGATTAAGGTTGGCAATAAGACTGCATTCGACAAGATTGTAGAAGTTGTTCGCAGAATGCTTGGTATCAGTCCAGAGTTTGAGTCTGCGCTTGATCGTCTGATGAAGACTACCAATGAAATTCTTGACATCGATGTTCAAGATATTGACACGACCATGCGGGCGCAAGGTGCTCAGTTGGGAGCGCCTAAACCCAAAGCTCCAGCCAAACCATCTAAACCTCAAGCGCCATTCCAAGAGTCTTTATTTAAAGGTGCTAGTACTCCAACATCTGTCGGTCAGCAGGCCATGGAGATCCTCTCCGGCATGGGTCGTGACGTTAAGCCACCAGAGCCAGGCTACAAAGAGAAGATCAGGCAGTCATGGGATAACGCCAAGGACAATCCTAAGGCTACGGCTACAGCTGCCCGTGATGGATTCCGCCGCTTCTCTGATCAGGTTCAGACATGGGCTTTCTCTAGCGATGCCGCGCTAAACAATCAGATCCGCCGTGAAGTCATGGATAGCATGCTGGGTCAAGAGGAAAAGATTGGCTTATTGCTCAACACAAGTTTGAGCCAGACATTCCACTCTGATGCTATTGCCAATTTATTCTTGCGGATGGGCAACGTCAAGTACAACAAAGAGCTGCACAAGTGGGAAGGCATTGAGGATAAGAATAACTTCATCACCTTGTCACAGAAGTTGGATGAGATCGGTGCCAAGTATGGATTAGACAAAGCTCAGATCGAGCTCGCTGCCCATACCGCATTTGAGGCTAAGCGTACCAAGTCTTTGGTTGAGTTCAATACCAACCTAGACGCTCAAGTTCAAGAGCTTCGTGATGCCGCCGCCGAGGAGCGTGCCAAGGGTAATGCCGTTAAGGCTAGTGCTCTTAGCGAGAAGGCTTCTAGCATGCGGGAAAAGGAAAAGTTCATCCACATGGATGAGTCTCAGATCCGCGGTGGCATGACTCAGTTTGAGTTAATGCCCGAGCTCAATCAGGCTGTAGAGATCTGGAACGGCATTCGTGGAAACGCTGTTGACAAGTTGGTTGAGTCTGGATTGTGGACGCCCGATGAGGCTGAGTTCCTTTTAAGCAATGCAGACTATGTGCCGTTCTTTCGTGAGGATCAGCTTGAAAATGGTAAGGGCCCAAAAGAGTTCATGCGCAGCTTGCAGGTGCAGGCTAAAGAGCGACGCCTAAAAGGATCTGATAAGCCTGTCAATGATATCTTTGACAACATGATTCGTTGGACACAATACGCTGTCAATCGTTCTGTGCGTAATCGTTCTGCTTTGTCCCTTGCTACGACGGCTGAGTCTGTTGGACTAGCTAGAAAAATCAAAGATGCAGAGAGCAAAGAAAACTTGGGAGTTGTTGGAGTAGACGGAGACAACAAGCCAATCATTGGTAAAGTTTCCGGTGGGGCAAAAGCATTTAACTCATTGAAGCAAGCTGCCGCCGCAAATAAAGAACTTGATGGCTATGAGATTGTTGATTTTAAAGATGAAGAAGGCAACACAAAGTATTTCTTAACTCCTGATGTTAGTAGAGAAAACGTTGTCAAGGTTTGGGACGGCGGTAAACAAATTGAATACAGCATGGAAGATCCCATGTTCATAGAGGCCTTCCAAGGTTTGGAGTCTGTCTCTATTCCAACGATCCGCTGGATGGCCAAGATGGCCGACATCCTGCGTAGCTCTGTGGTCTTAAATCCTTTGTTTGCTTTATCTCAGATTCCTCAGGATTCGTTTGCTGCGATGTTCTCATCCGGCTTGAAGCCTCAGTTTGCTTTAACCATTCCTTTCCGCGCCGTTAAAGAGTTCCTTCAGACCTTGCGCGGTAAGAGTACAGCCCATGAAGAACTGAAGAACTTTGGCGTGGTGGGTGTGCGTGACTTTAGCTCAGCTATGGTTCGTATTGATACTGAGATTGCCGCAGGTTTGAGGCCAGCTAAGGGTTTGTGGGGCAACGTTAAAGATAAGCTTACCCACTTTGCCATGGCATCTGATAATGCTGTACGTCAGGCCACCTACACCGCAGCTTTAGACCAAGGCCTGTCCAAGGCAGAGGCTCTTGAGAAAGCGTTTGAGATCTTTAACGTGCGCCGCCGAGGCACTAGCCAGTTTCTAAGCTTTGCCGGCCAAGTGATTCCATTCTTTAATGCATACCTTGCGGCTCAGAATGTGGCCTACCGCACCATAACTGGTGTGGGCACGTCACCTACTCAAAGAGATGCTGCTTACAAGGTTCTGTTTGGCACCACCGCTTCTGTCTTTGCTTTATCTTTCCTGTACGCAATGATGAACGGCGATGATGAGGACTATCTGACGAAGCCCACGCCTACCCGTGATCGTCTGCTGATGATTCCTGGCACTGGTATGTCCATCCCTCTGCGCGCAGATATGTATGCTTTGCCTAAGGTTGTGGCCGAGCATACCTACATGCTCTTGACAGACAAGGGTTTCTCTGATGGCGCCAAGTTCCGTGCGTCATTGAAGTCTTTGTTGGCAACTTCTATTTTGAGTCCTACGCCGGTTCCTCAGGCTGTTAAGCCTTTGGCTGAGGTTCTAACTAATTATGACTTCTTCCAGCAGAAGCCTTTGGTTGGCACGTATCAGAAGAAGAAAGAGATAGAGCGTCAGTTTGACGACAGCACATCTGAATTAGCGAAAGTCATTGGTCGTGCAGATGTAATATCGCCGATTGCAGTTGACCATCTAATCCGTGGAGTGTTTGGATCTGCCGGCGGCTTGGTGCTGTATGCGACCAATCCTTTCCTGTGGCATGTGACCAGTCCCAATACGCCTCGTCCATCCATCTCCTTGCGGGATGCGCTTGCTACGATTCCCAATGCCAGTGGATTTGTTACCAAAGAGTATGAGACTGGTTTAAAGAAAGACTTCTTTGCTTTGAAGGAAGAGGTTGATCGTGCGGCCAATACACTGACTGATCTGAAGCAGCGTAATCCTGAGGACATCAAGGACTACATTAAGGATGAAAAGGTGCGTGCTCGCTTGGGACTGGCTCCGGTGGTTAATCAAATTAACTCTCAGCTCAGCACTATCCGCAAGTCAATCAGCACGATCACCAACTCTACCCTGCCCGCAGATGTGAAAGAGGCCCGCATTAAACAACTACGGGCCACTGAAGAGAAGATGCTTAAGGGTATTAATCTTAAGAAGCTAAGAGATATGGCGCAAATATGATACCTATTAAAGAATTTATCGAATCAAATAGTTCATGCGTATTGGTTAAAACCGATTTCAAAGTTGATTTAGATTTGCTGACAGATTTTTTTGAATCTACGGTTTTAAATAATAAGAAAACATATCAAGGGGCCAAGCGCCACGGCGGGTGGAGTGTTCAGAGTAATACCGGCGACATATCAGATGGTTGGCAGGCGGGCGGAACTCCTGGTATTAGTAAAGAGCGAATGAAAAAATTGTTTGCACATGGTACAAAATTCAAAACGCCCACTGCTCTTTACCAAGGAGCTATGGAGCAATTGATTTCCGAATTAACTGCAAAACATTTTGATGCAAAACGAACTCGCTTTGCTGATTTGGAACCAAAAGCTGGATGTGAGTGGCATGTAGACGGCGGATATGAAATTAAACAGTATGGCGTTTGGAGGGGCCACATTGCATTAAAAACAAATCCGGAATGTTTGTTTATGTTTCAGTCTAGAGATAAGCAGCATGTGCTTAGTTATAACATTCCTGCTGATGGCCACCTATATTTGGCCAATATAAACTGTACTCACAGAATAGAAAACACTAGCGATGAATCTCGGATACACATCCTGACGGATAGTGAAATACCTATTTCATCTTTCCAAGCTAGTGTTGAACCCATCCTATCTTTTGAAAAAGATTTAGTAACCCATGCTTAAAAGGCGCTCAATGGTAACGTTGAGCGCGTCTATCTCGTCCATCTTTCTAATGGCCCACGCCCGCTTCTGACCGTGCCAGCCCATGAAGCTGCCCTGATGGCAGTCCTTGCACAGGGCTACGCACGTGTACTGCAAGCCCTGCTTCACATGGTGTGCATCACTAGGACCTGGTTGATCACAGACAGAGCAAGGCAAAGACTTCACCTTGGCTAGGTGATCTCTTTGCTTGGCCGTTAGTGTGTTGTTCATAGGCGTATAGATCTCTCTTTTAACATGGCTTCTGCCAGATCAAATGCTTCCTTAGCCACCTGCTGATCGTCACCCTTACCGGCTAGGGTGATTGTGAAGGCGGCGTAGAAATCTAGGAGGGTAATCTCTTCGATGGAGGGCGATTTGATCTTGGGGCGCAGGGCTTCAATTCCCTCTAGATTTTTTCGTGCCACTAGACTTCTCCTTCATTTGTAGCTTGAGCATCTTGTTGACAAGGACTGCTGTAACTTCCTTACCACCGATGATCATGCCTGATGTAGCCTTGTCTGCCTTGACAATATTGATGGCATCTTGGACGGCTTTGTTGTAGCCGCTAGCGTACAGAGGGCCACCCTCAACAATCATCGTGATGGCATCACGTACCAGTGCGGAGGCCTTGCGTTCTCCAGCAGCCGCCTTGAGCTTCTTGTAGATAGGCTCAGGCAGATGAACTGAATATGGGATTAGGCGTTTTGTTTCCATGCTTTATAAGTCTCATTGATTTGTAAAAGTAGTCGAGCTTTTTGTGGGCTCTCGCGGATCTCAGAGCGAGATTGAACAAGAAGCTTTTCACGCAACCACTCTGTGGCCGGCTCTTCTCCTAGATCAAAGACCTCACCAGACTCAACCAAGAAGCGGTGAAAGTACTTATCTTTACAGAGCATAGCGGCCAGCTTGACTGGATCAATCCCATATTCCTCACCGCGGTTCATGGGTTGTTCGTCACCATTCAGGCGTACCATGACAACCTGATAGCGGGCGCCAACGAAATCCCTGATTAACTTCTCAGGGATCTCGTCTGGGTGGATGGACACGGTCAGCATAAAGCCTGTCCTGTCCTGCTTCAATGCAACCTTAACGGCTTCGTATTGAATTGTTTCCATGATTAGAACGGAATGTCCTCGTCTTTTAATGGGGCTTCCTGCACGGGTGTACGTGGTGAAGCAGGGTCTGCCGGCTTGAAGTTGTTCCAAGACAGCTTAATCCATGCGCCGTACTGGCCATCTGCGTTATAGCCTGACAGCTTGATAACGATCTCGTCGCCATCATGCTCTTCCATAAGCTCTTTCAGGGTGCTGCGTAGCATTACGATCTCGCCTTTATGGTCTGGCTGACTGTCTTTTGTCTTGTATGAATTGACAGAAAGTTTGCCTTTGTTTGGATAAGTAGCCATTACACGTTTCCTTTCAGTGCATCTTTTTTGGTTTTAAAATCTACCATTAAATTGGCATGGTCATGGGCTGAGAGCTCTTTGAGCTTGTCAAAGATACCTCGGTTGGTTTTGAATAGATCCATTACGTCCTTCTCTGATTCTGCCTGAGCAAGACCGTGGCGGGCGGCGTCTACAACGATCCCAATCCAGTCGCCTAGGTCTGCGCCTGGCTCGGTAGTTACCTTTAGTTGCCATGGGCCATCGCCACCTTGCATCTTAACCGGCGGCTTAGGTGTAGGCTTGGGCTCGGCCTTAGGCTCTACCTTGACAGGCTTGGGTTCAGCCGCAGGAGCGGAGTCAATGGCGTCCCCTTCCACAATTTCCAAAGCGGCCATCCAAAGGTAACGGCGTTGATACGAAAGTACGGCGCCCAAATTTTGTATGGGGTGTGCGCCCTTTAGATTAGCCTCGGCCATGGGACTTGTTATAACAATGACTGTGCCGTCTTCTACGTCTGTGATGCAGAGCTGCGCATACTCGGTGTTAAACGTCACTATGCCGCACAGACCAAGCTCGTTAAAGATTGATTGGATTGGCGGAATGAAGTCAGCCAACTCAAAGTATGAGTAGCCGGCGAATTTATTTAGGCCTGACTTCTTGATCTCCATGCTCTGGAGCTTGACCCTTGCTTGCATTAGTTTCTTATGGACTGACATTTTCTTCCTCTTTGGTTAAGTAAGTTTGATACTGTTTGCAGAACTGAGAAACCTGGCAGTAGCCTTTGCATCTTGTTCTTTCTCCTAGGCGAACTTCTATTGCAAATAATTCGCTCTTCTTTGCTGCACCGGTGGCTTTCGCCAGTGCTTCTTCTGCTTCCACCAGTGTTTGATGAACGCTGGTTGCTCTGACGTTTGCATTCTTCTTCAATGCATACGTTGTCTTCTTTTCCCACATCTCTTCGGGTGTGCAGTCAGGCATCTCTCCGTCTGTCTCCATCTCAAAGAGAGCTATTCCGTGCTCATCGATGCGCTTGGAAATGTATGCCTCACGCTCTTCGAATGACCAGAGTGGGATATCGATGGTGGCCACTGGTGATTGTGGATAACCTTCCTTGGTGCCGGCATCACGAGCAGACCAATCACGAATGATGGCAATGATCTGTAGCTTACCGACTGGTACCTTCTTGACCTTCTCTACCATCCACGCATAGATGTTGAGCTGGCGGTGCCAATCGTCCTTCTCATTCATTACTGCCCATGCACCAGTAACTTTGTAGTCACTGACTGTAATCGTGCCGTTGGGTTCTACTTCCTGTAGATCAATAGCACCAGAGATTTTCCAACCCTCAAACTCTAGGTGCAGACGTTCTTCAACAATGTGATGATCGTCCTTGCCGTGTTCCAAGATGTTGTGAACAGCAGAGCCAAACAGCGACCATACCATCTCGCTTGCGTCTTGCTCAATCTCTTCCCAGTGTTTCTTTTTCAACTGGACAATACGTGGAGAGTTAATGATCTCTGTAGCAGAGATGTGTGCTTTACCTTTTGAGTACGTGGGTCGTTGGATTACATTGACAAACGTCTGAGGCAGATTAAATTTGTTAGTGAGTTTCATTGTTCTTTCCAAGGTGCTCGAAATAATAGTTCTTTTCCGTAGGCCTGAATCATTTGCTCCATGCCTGACATTCGTTCATGTAGATTTTCAACTTGCATCTGCAATAGTTTTATTTTTTTTTCTACCTTCTGATTGTTCTCATACTGTACGCATGTGTGCCAGTCATCGGGGTTTGGGATGCCGCAATCAGGACAGTTCAACATCACTACCATCCTTTTCAATTTTCTTGGTGTGTTTGTAAATTGATAAAACTAGCTCCAAGCAATCGTGCAGCTTTATGCTTTCAGCTACACAAAATGTTGCATAAGCTATGGCCATTCCTGTTACGGCAGCGCCAACTTTTTCATCTCCGTTTTGCACGACCTCAATAATTTTTGTAGCTAATTCTCTGCCCCCTTCTATGTCTAATTGTATTTTTTTATCTTGTATCATTTGCGCTCCTTTTGGTTTGGGAAAAGAAATATACCACACATATTGCAAGTGTCAACAACTACCTGTTATAATATTTTTCATGAGATACGCAGCCCGAATAGATGACAATCAAAATGAGATAGTTGCCGCCCTTCGTAAGGCCGGCGCCACTGTCCGTGTGGTAACCCAAGGCGGAGGTTTGCCTGACCTTCTGGTTGGCTATCAGGGAAAGACGATCCTGATGGAAGTCAAGGATGGAAATAAGGTGCCATCGGCTAGGAAGTTGACTGGCGCGGAGGAGAAGTTCTTCATGGAGTGGACTGGTGGGCCCTTGGTTATTGTTAATTCGGTTGAAGAGGCGGTTGTTTTTTTAAATAAACTCTGATAGGATGTTTTTACGGTGATTGCAGTTGCCGTGATTTCCTTTGTTAGGGTTGAGTTTGCGGGGGCTGAGGCTCCCGCTTTTTTTCAAAGGAGCTAGATGAATCCCTTTCACATAGACGAGCCTACGGTCATATCCTTTTCGGGTGGCCGCACCTCCGCCTTCATGCTTTATAAAGTCTTGGAGGCTCACGACATGAGCCTGCCCGAGGAGGCTGTTGTCTGTTTTGCCAACACCGGCAAAGAGGATGAGGCCACATTACAATTTGTTAATGATTGCGCTAAGGCCTGGAACGTCAAGATCCATTGGCTTGAATATCAGCCGGCGGAACTGACCAAAGATCGCTGGAAAGAGGTGGACTTCGAGACAGCCAGTCGGGATGGTGAGCCGTTCTCAGCCCTAATTAACAAGCGTAGCTACCTGCCAAACCCTGTCGCGCGCTTCTGTACGTCTGACCTGAAGGTTATCCCCATCCAGAAATACATGTTGTCTAGGGGCGTAGAAGAGTTTGAGCAGATGCTTGGGATCAGGGCGGATGAAAAGCGCAGGGCTGCCAAGCTCAGGCAGGGTAACCGCACCCCTTTGATTGATGCAAACTTTAGCCAGTTGGATGTACAAGAATTCTGGAAGGCCAACTCATTTGACCTGGGGCTTAAGTTTCAGTCTGGTGTTACCAACCTTGGCAACTGTGATCTTTGCTTTCTCAAGGGGCCCAACCAAGTGCTTAGCATTATTCGAGACAATCCAGATCGAGCCCTGTGGTGGGCAAAGCAAGAGCATGATATTGGCGGCACGTTCCGTAGTGATCGCCCTAGCTATTCGCAGATGATGAAGTTTGCCACTGAGCAAAGGGATATGTTTGACCCTGCTGAGGAAACTATTTCCTGCTTCTGCGGCGACTAATTTACATGGTAATATTTCCATGTATAGGTATTTACCCTAATACTGTCACCTAGTTGACAGGTAAATTTATTCTGTGATATAAACGAGGTGTTGCTGTCGGAGGCAATGATTGAGGCCGTTTACACATGCGTTCCGCTTTACTTAATGCTTTCTGTGGGGAGAGATATTAAGCAAGGCTCCGACCGGACGCAGTTGTAAACGGCTTTTTTGTTTTTGAGACTGGGATTGTTTGTCGGGTTAGCGTCGGCAACTCCTAAGTGGAATGCAAGTTTTGAAAACACTGCTTCATGTGAGCAGTCCCAGTCTCACCTCCTGCGACAACTAGCGACAGAACTCTATCGGGTTTTGGATTGGCATGAGGGAAGCGTTAGAGGCCGTAAGGCGTAGACCGCAGTCCACCAATCCTACGACGTTCTTATCTGTTGTGAAGTTGCGCAAAGAAGATGCAAGCGCATATGGGGGAATTGCCTTTGTTGCCCGTGGGTTCAAGTCCTGCGGCTTACAGTGAAGGTTCGAGCGGCCATGCTAGACACAACTAAGTTGTGCAAAGTGCTCGATGCTGATTGGACTTAGAAGAAGATCAGCCCACAAGATACTCAGCCAGTGGCTCCGGGAATGTGGAAGTATGCCAAAGGGAGAACGCCTCTCCCCTAGGCAGAACCATGTCCACAGAGCCTAGCAGTCCACCAAGAATGTAGCACCTACATTTATTTTCATATACCTGTTGACGGCGCACTTTTTTGCAGTAATATACGTATCCCAACTTAAAGGAGATTTTATGCGATATATGTTTGTAAGAGCTGATGTAGAACTTGATTGCACGCTGGATTACTTGCCGCCTGAGATTGGTTCTACTGAGAACGGATTAAAGATTGAGCCAGACATTCCTGAGGCGATGGAGCTGGTGTCTGTTACGCACAAGGACATAGAGATGATT
>Ga0209550_10002416_pt1 | contig 17927 bp, 18 predicted proteins | sample LauGreSuBDMM15SN_2_FD_187567 | JGI IMG/M metagenome (GOLD analysis project Ga0209550, IMG submission 187567) | Freshwater lake microbial communities from Lake Michigan, USA - Su13.BD.MM15.SN (SPAdes) (version 5) | ecosystem: Environmental > Aquatic > Freshwater > Lake | place: Lake Michigan...
ACCCCATGGATTTCCAGCTTTTTCTAAATTACGAAATGTATTACCAAGCTCTGTTGGAAATTCAGATTCAACTAAAACTTGAAATCTTCGCATATTAACAATGTGATCAACATGTTCAATATCAACTGGGCACTCTTCAACACATGCGCCGCAAGTTGTGCAGGACCATAAAACATCTAATGAAATTGCATTCTCATGAGCATTGCCAACAATCTTGGTGGCAGATGCTGCATCAGTTCCAACCTTGGCTAATGCGTGATCTCGCATTGCCATGATTAAAAGCTTTGGAGATAGTGGTTTTTCAGTGTGCCAGGCTGGGCATTGTGTTTGGCATCTGCCGCACTCAGTGCAGGTAGACATATCAAGTAAGCCCTTCCAAGATATATCAGCCGCGCTGCCGATGCCAAAAACATCATCCTCTTTTGGATCTTCAAAATTAATCTCTTTGCCATGGGAGAGCATTACGGGCAGTGGACCTAATGCATTTAATTTACTTGGATTTCTTTTAAAGAAGATATTAAAGAATGCTAAAAATCTATGCCAAGCAATTCCCATTGTCAGATTAATTCCAACCACAATAAACCAAGCCATTGAGACGGTGATTTTGGCAAAGGCAATTATTTTAATTAAGTTTTCAATCTGAGCAGTTGAGTAATCGCTAAAGAATAAAACGGCAGGATATGAGAGTGCATAATGCCAATTCCAAGATGTAACACCAGCTAGTGCGCCCTCTAAGCCGCGGAGTGAGATAACACAAAAGACAACTGCCAAAATAGTTGCCTCTACGTAGTAAGCCTTTTTATTACCAGAGCCAAAAAATCTAGATTTTCGTCCCTTTCTAAAAACTCTTGTAAATTGCCTAATGCCAATTAAAGTAACGATGCCAACACCAGTTGCTGCGGCAATAAACTCAACAAATAATTCATAACCAACAAAATGTCCTATTAACGGCAAGGTCCAGGCAGGATTTGTTAATTGAAAATATGCAGTTATTAATGTGCCAAGCAGTGCGCCAAAGCCAATCATCACAAACCAGTGAGCCAAACCAGTTGCAGTGAAGTTAAGCATTTTGGTGTGGGATAAAACCTCCACCAACATATTTTTTAATCGCATGCCTTTATCATTAAAACGAGATGGGTCGGCTTGACCTGCTGATATTTTTTTGAAAAGCAAAAAAGCACTGTAACCAAAACTCATAACCGCAAGGGCTGTAATGAGAGATATAAAGATTATAAGCATAAATTAAGTGTAACGTCTCATGAAGTTGGAATGATCAGTATGCCAAAGTCGATTATTTCCATTTAAATTACTAGCTGACTAAAAAAATCCATGTCGCTCTGTCCCTTATCATCGACATAGATATCTCCTGCGGGCTTACCAAAAAATATTTTATGGTACTTAACACCCCACTCATTTAGTTGCGTAATCGTGAAATCTTTCCATTTTTCGGTTGCAATTTGAGAATTGTTATTGCTAGATCCCATACCCCTGGCTGTATTTAAAATAATAATATTTCCAGCATCAAATAGTCTATTTACTGCTCTTATTCTTAATTCGATCGGTTTGGCAACTTTATAATCACCATAAGTATTTTCACAAAGTGTTCCGTCAATATCAAATACATAAATCTTCATGCTCTATTTCTTACCATAGAATAATTCAAGAATTCAAACATCATTTTAGACCAAAATGCACTGCATTAATCAAATCCTGTTCAGAAATTGATTTCTCGTTTGCAAACCAATTTAGATTCATGGCACCAGCTATGTTACCTAAATAACCAAGAACTTCGAGATCATCTACAACAAGTGAAAAAAGTGAAATCATTGCAAAAACTGAATCCCCGGCTCCAGTTCGATCAACAATTTTCCCGCCGAAAAGCGCAGGAACATGAACCACACGTTCACCGTTAGTTATGATCAAACCGTTGCTTCCATCTGTTATTACAACAATTTCAGCGGACATTATTTTACGTATTTCAACAGCCGCCTCGAACTTGTCAATACCCTTTTGCTTTAACTCTAATTCAACTTCATCTCCGTTTAAAACAACTAAGCCTGCTGAAGAGTATTTACTTATACTACTAAATCCTTTATTTCCAGCATTTTTTTGAACATTAACGGCAAAATTCTTGTAATTATTGCTCATTAAGGATCTCATATTTGGCGTTATCAAACCATGACCAAAATCAAGTGCAATTAGCATGTCAACTTCGTTTACAGATTTTGTCAATATATTCAATAGTATCTGTTCATTTCTATTCGCAATATACTGGTCATCCATCTGGTATGTTTCAAACAAAAAAGTATTGGTTTTATCATTAACATATCTTGTTTTTTTGATTTCAGTATAGTTATGATCCAAAATAATCTGATTTATAAAATTATAATTCTTAAAAATAATTTCTGAACTATGAACACTAGCAACAGTCAAATTTTTTGGTTTTAAAAAAGATGCAAATGTATCTATTAAAGGAACTATGCCCCCTAAAAACTGTTTTCGGCTAATTTCCTTCTCAGCTACAAGTGGGTGCTTGCCTGATTTACCCAAGCTTTCAGTAAATATGTATTCATCTAAAATAACTTCACCAATTAGTAAAATTCTTTTCTCTTTGATTTCTTTAATCAAATCAGTTAAAGGCCTCTTACTAAAAAAAGATTTCAAATGATCTGTGGTAATCTTTTCTTCAGGTGAGACATTTTTCATTTCATTAATAATTGAAGAGGAACTCATAACCGGTTCGGAGGTAAAATAAATCTCGCCTCCATATTTATTAAGAGCCACTGTTTCTGCATTCAAGTTTCCGGCATAATCAATGTTTTTATCCTGCGAATCACCACGATAATCATCACCCTTAAAATATAGGTTTGGTTGGATAAGATTGATGTTATTTTCTGAGGATGAAAAATCCGATTCGATGACAAAATCGATGTATTCAATTCCTGCGATAGTTGCCATTCTGTCACTCAAAGTATTTATTGGCCTACTAGGCCCTTTGTTGACGAATCTATCAGAGGTAATCGAAACAATTAGAACGTCAACAAGCGAAGAAGCTTGTTTAAAATGATATATATGACCGGAATGTAATACGTCAAACACCCCATGGCACATTCCTATTTTTGCATTTGGGAATTTGTTTTTTAGGTGCTCAATTAAATAACTATTACTCATCATTTTGCTTTCGATATTACGCTTTTTAAACATTAGAAAACCAACTTATCAATGTATTCAGGGGAATAAGAACTATTCTTAGCAATATATATTTGGTTGTTATCTGGGAAATTATGGCAAATCTTTTCATTCATCTCCCTTTTAGCTAAGTACTCATATTTTGAAGTATAACGGTCTACTACGTCAAGAATAAAACTCAAATCATTTTCAGATTGAATTATTTCAGACCCATTTTCAGATATAAGAGTTGGCTTATATCTGTAAAATAATTCACTGAAGAGCATTTGAGCGTCAACAAACTCAAGTTTACTCTCTGCATAAATCCATTTTCTAGGTAAACTCTCTACATTGAATTGTAAATGTGCAACACATGAACTATTTATAATTAAACCTGGCCTGTTTAAAGCACTAACCAAACTCCAAACCCCACCTTGATCACCAAGAACAAATGCACATTTAGAGACTGCAAAAACATCTAATATTTTGGAATCACTTTTACCAAGATCAAAATTTATAATACTTTGTATACAGTCTGGTCTTTTTGCATGCACGGAATTTAAAAAGAAGTCTCTATCGCCCAAGAGGTAAATTTCGTAACCCTGTGAATACAAAAATTCAACTACAGAGAAATAATAATTGGCTGTTGAATGATAAGGTGCATTTCCCCTACGAATTGTTAGGCAGACAAATAATTTTTGGTCAAAGTTAGTATTTAGTTTTTTTCTTACTGAACTATCTAAAAACTGATCTAATACTTTTATATCACGAAGCGGTTGTTTAAGTAAAAAATTTATTGTATGGGGACTTTGGTAATGATTTTCTGCTAACTTGAAATCTTTATACATTTCATTTAAAATCTTTTGGGAAGTTTCAACACTAATTTGCATGTGAGTGGCAATTCTTTTCGGTAAAACCTCCATATTGATTTTTTCGTTGTGTTCATCAATTACTATTTGATCGTTTCTTATTACAACACAAAATACTTTCAAGATGTATTTAGTAATAGGGTGTATAAATCTCCAGTTTTTTTTTCTAAAAAAAAGAGCGGGGATATGCAATTGGATAATTGAATACTTATCAAAATAATATTCAAAATATAAATTTCTTTCAGCTCCAGGGCTTTGACCCATATTTGTTCCTAGGGAAATCACGACACTTTTTTCACCATAGTGTTCCAAATAAGCAATTGTGTCTATTACTGAATGCCCAAACCCTTGAGAGTTTATAAAAATTCTATTTGCGCGTTTGATTTTAACGAAATTTGTTACAAGGACTTTTCCTATAATAATACTAGGAAAAATAAATTGAACGATTACCGTGATTTTTTTCTTCATTACATATTTATGGCCAAATAATGGCAAATACTTAAATGTATATCTTCGGTTTGACCATATTCTCCATTGTCCGAAGGCACTAAACAATGATAACTAGAAATTTTACTCAGAGTCCCTCCATCAAAACCAACCAGCGATACAGATTGGGCTCCAACATCAGTTGCATATTTTACTGCAGAAATTAAATTACTGGAATTACCTGAAGCCGAGATGCAAAATACTAAATCTACTTTACTTAATATTCCATTCAATTGTGATTTAAAAATGTCCTCAAATTTTATGTCATTACCTATTGCGGTAATGGTCGCAGAATTGTCTGTAAGCGAAAAAACTTTTATCATTATTTCGCGTCGTTGAGCTATAATCCTTAAATCATTGGAAAAATGAGACGCCGTTGAAGCACTTCCACCATTTCCTATTACATAAATTGTCCCTTGATTCGCAACGGTATCCTTCATTGCAGTCAGCAGATTCTTTATTTCGTCTTTCTTTATGTTCCGCAATAGTTCACTGACTCTGTTATGGTATGTTTCGAAATTAGTGCTAGCCATTTGTATTAGTATAGTTACTAATGAACGTTTAGGAGTTATTTTGAAAAAATGCCTTGTCATTGGTGGCGGCTTTGCTGGGTGCGCAGCAGCACACCAATTCACTCTTGCGGGAGGTTGGGACGTAACCCTGGTGGAGGGTGCGCCATTTTTAGGCGCAGGAGTCAGAACGCAATGGTGGGGCGGGCATCCTTACACTTTCGGCCCGCGCCATTTCCTCACTCAAAATAGAGATGCGTTTGATTTTTTAAATAAATATTGTCCAATTCGATTATGCCCCGAACATGAGTTCATCACCTATATTGAGAAGGATAATGAGTTTTATAGTTATCCGATTAATAAGAGCGATATACCAAAGATGCCCGATTCATCCTTAATCTACAGTGAGCTTGCTTCAGTAAAAGGAGTATCTGAATCGAAAAATCTAGAAGATTACTGGATTGGGAGCGTGGGTAAAATTCTTTACAGCAAATTTATTGATTCATATTCAAAGAAAATGTGGCAAGTTTCAGATAATCGAGAAATTGATACTTTCAATTGGTCTCCGAAAGGAGTTGCACTCAAGGAAGGGGGAAGGGCGGCTTGGGATACTGCGATTTCTGGCTACCCGTTTGCGCCCAATGGCTACGATGATTACTTTGATATCGCGGCAGAAAGTGTGAAAGTTTTGTATAACACTAAAATTGAAAAGTATGAGATTCCCTTGAAGAAAGTAAAATTTAATGATGAGTGGCATCAATTCGACGTTATTGTAAATACGATTTCACCCGACACCCTTTTCGATGAACACTACGGCGTGCTGCCTTTTGTAGGTAGAGACTTTCATAAAATCGTGTTACCCCAAGAAAATGCTTTCCCGGAGAATGTTTTTTTTATCTATTATGCAAACGATGAACAATTCACAAGATTAGTTGAATATAAAAAATTCACAAAGCATAAATCTCCAAATACATTAATTGGCATGGAGATTCCCTCAATGAATGGTAAGCATTATCCAATTCCGATTAAGAATGAAATTGAAAAAGCAGAGAAATATTTTAAATTAATGCCAGATGGGGTTTTTTCAATAGGGCGAGCTGGGAGCTATAATTATTCGGTAGATATTGATGATTGCATCGTACAAGCTTTAGATATAGCAAAAAAAGTGCTAAAGTAATTGTATTTTTAAAATCAGCTTCGGAATCCTAGTCAGAATAAACGCTATTCAATATAAGTTTATTCTTGGTGATATTCCACTTGGCTGAATTATCTAGGGTATCTTGCCAAAGGTATTCACGGTCGTTCTCGGGAGAAAATGGCCCTTGAGTTGTTTCTAAATGTACCGCTGTTTCAGTCAGGGCAAAATCACAATGGAAAACTCCTGCCGGGACTCGAACAGAAAAGACTTTATCCCTAGATTCAGGTTGAAGAGTCCAGGTTTTAGTAACTTCACCAACTTCATTAAAAATACTTACCAGCAATGTTCCTCTAAGTACTAAAAAAGTTTTATCTCGCGCAGGGTGTCGCTTAGGCGGGTGCACTTGGTCGCGTCTTTGACAAATAATCATTTCATGAAGTGCCGCATTTGGTTCTTCATGCAAACATACCCTGGCATTAAATTTGGTTTCTAAAGATTTTTCCTGAAGACAATCTATCAATGTTGTCGATATTTCAACCGGCGATACAGTGGGAAACCAAGACAGGCTCTTTGCAGACAAGTCCTGCTTCCATCCCCTAACACCTAATTCAATTCTTTTCATATTAGTCGAGTATATTCCAACATAGAGTAATTATCATCTATCCACTTATCAATTCCCATTCTTGGCGTAGTGAATTCAAAATCTATAGCCCTAGACAATTTTTCACCATTTAAAGATAAATCCATAGGCCTGTTCTCGAGAAATTTTATGTCACTTAATAAACATGGCTGAACCTCACCAAAATTTCCAATGGCCTTTGCGAATAATTCAAATAAATCCCATCTACTAATCCGACAACTAGAGCTTACATGAAACACACCCGACAAATCTTTTTCTATTAATTTAAAGACTGATGTTTCAAAATCATCTTGTAACGTCGGACAAAAATATTGGTCTTTAGCGTATACCGCTTTCTTATTGCTAACAATATCATCGAAGAATGAATACAGGATGGATTGATCACTCTTTTGCGTAGAATACATCTTAGACAATCGTAATATTATAAAATCACTAAAGTTATTCAGTATGAACTTTTCAACCTCTAGTTTTTGTCTACCATAAATCAAAATCGGTTCAGGCGTGTCAATCTCAGAGTAAAGCTTCCCATTTCCATCGAAAACCATTTCCGTCGAAAGAAATATCGGTTTTATTTGTTTTTCTTTTAGTATTTTTAATAGGTTAATCGTAGAATCAACATTGATTGAGTTACTTAATTGTTGATTTACATAACATTCATTGGGGTCAGAAATAGCGGCAACTATAATTGCGAATCTGAAGTGTGAAACTTTCTTTATATTCTGCACCGATTCTTGATTAAGCAGGTCAAAAAAAATCTCATATGGAAGTAAATTAGCTCTTCTACTCGTGCCCATAGCTCGGAATTCTAATTTTTTCATTAACCCAGATCCTAACTTTCCATCCGATCCGAGAATCAGCACATCTTTCATTTTAAGGATTTTGAGTCATTTATGCTAAAATAGCCATATTTTAAAGTTGAAGTCCATTCAATTATTATATACACCTGAGTAATTTTAATAAATTTACATTAAGGTATTTTAAGTGCCTTTAGAAAAATTCAAAATTGGTCGAAATGGAACACCTTCCCTCAAATCCTCAATTGCTTCATTGATACCAGAAAATGGGTAAACCTGAGTAGGAAAATACTCTAAATTGAGTAAACCCCCATCAAGCATATTTAAAATCTCGGGTATATCTTCCTCGGGCTTAGACGAACCGCCTTTTGAGCCGGATAGCGATTTACCCAGATGTAAAGGTAAGGTGTAGAAAGATGCTTTCTGACCGTAGGCTGGCACTCCAACCAGTATTATTCTAGATCGTTCCGCAGTTGATTCGTAGCAAATCTCAATACAATCGATTTGACCAGTGGTTTCAATTGCTACACTGGGTTTTTCTGATTGTGCGAGTATTTTTTCAAGTTTTGACAAAGTATCTGACTTTGATTTATAAACTATAAATGAATCAGCTCCACTCTCAAGTGCCAGGGCTCTTTTTTTCTCATCAATATCAACAACAGTAATTTGCTTAGCTCCCAGCATTCTTGAGAATTGCAACACAGCATTTCCAACTCCACCAAGTCCAAAAATTAAAACATGATCTTCAGTATCAACTTCTGCTTCGTTTTTTAACACACCAAGAGCGGTGGTTAATGCACATCCTAAAAGTGGTAAGAAATTTTCATCGTAACCTCTTGGTATTTTAGTTATCCTATTTTCTGAAACAACTGCATGCCGATTAAATGTTGTTACCCAACCAGCGTTTAAAACTCTCCCCCCCCAGCCGTAAAGCGGAGCAATGGATTGATCACCACTACTAGGCCTCCAATGAAGAACAACATGATCACCTTTTGAGACCTTACTTACTTTTGGTCCAACTTCTACAACTTGGCCATAACCTTCATGCCCTAACAAATGAGGTAAAAATCTATCCGGCCCCTTTACGGCATCAATTTCATTTATTTGCGCTCCGCAGATCCCACTGGTTATTAATTCAACCAAAATTTGATTATCATACAATCTGTTCGGAAGATCAATCGTTTCAATCTTAAGAGGTTTACCAGATTCAAATAATATTGCCGCTTCGGTTGTCTTTATATCCATGCTAAAAGTATATAAATTCGTAATCGCCACTATAACCAGATTGGTTAAACATCCATTTCCAAGAATTTACATTTATTAGAGTTTCTGCAGTTAGAGCCCAACATTCAAGGTTAAATTGCTCTTGTTCATTTCTAAAACTTTCAACCATAAGATAATTTTGCTGACCAACTCTACTCATTTCTTTTAGAGCATTATTTAAGTCAGGTAAGTGTAAGTTATGAAAAGTTCCTAATGAGAATGATAAATCAAAATAATTATCAGGCCAGGGAAGACTTTTCTCACATCTTAGAATTCTTAAGTCAGCGGATAGCTCAGGATTCTTAGAACTCAGGCCATGTTGAGAAATATCGATACCATATAATTCCATTTTAGGTTCTAATAGTTGTATTTCGTGCAATAAAAATCCTTTACCACAACCTATATCTAAGATTTTACTTCCAGGCCCAAGATTATAATTTTCAATAAGTGCTTTCGCAACTGGCTTCCATCTGCCCGGTATGTATCTGTATCCTCCATAACCGTAACGCCTGTCTCCATCCCAGTAATCTACGCCGTATTCTTTCGCCTTTATCATCGCTTCTACTTTATTGTCATTCATACGAGAAAGACAATCTCGCACGGTTGCTTTGTGAAGTGGCGTTACAAATTCTACTAACTTACCCATATCTAAGCCCCCATTTTTTCAACTATTGCGTTTATTGTAATTCCCCAATTATTTAAGTGGTCATTCTGATTACCGTAGTTCCTTATAAACGTGCCTGGTAAGGAAATAGTATCAAGATTTCTTGCATCAATATTGTTACCATGAAAATAATGAAGTATCTGAGAGAACAACCCCCCTATGGGTTGATGTTCCTCCATAACAATTATTTTCTTTTTCTCCTTGATTATTTCAAGAAGGCTTGTTTCGCCTAATAAGTTTAATCTCGGCAAGTGCACTACAAAGGGCTTAAGCGGTTCACTTAAGCATTTCATAGCCTCTACTGCTATCTGAGTAAGTACCCCAGTTGAAATTATTGCATATTCAGAACTTAAATCACCTAGAATTTTGAGGAAAGGACTTTTATGTGATCTGAAATCATTTGAAACAATTTTTTCTCCACCTTTCCCAAATCTTATATATGATGGACCATTTCTAACCGATTCATTTATTACTAACTCCTCCATTTCAATCGCGTCGCATGGCGAAAAAACATTCATGTTTGGAATTGCGAGCATATGCGCAAAGTCATCTGTTGCAGTATGAGTTGGGCCAAGAGGAGCATAAACCATTCCTCCTCCGCTAGCCAGAAATTTTACAGGTAAATTATGCAAAGCCACATCGATAATAATTTGATCTAGAGCTCTCCTAGTGAAAAAATTTGCGATAGTGTTAATAAAAGGTATAAATCCTTCTTTAGCTAAACCGGCTGCAAAACCTACTATGTGTTGTTCGGAAATGCCCTCCATGAAGAATTGTCTAGGAAGTTCTTTCTGCATATCTTTAAGTGTTCCATGCCCAAGATCAGAACCAATAAACACTATTCTAGAGTTCGATTTGGCAAGTTCATAAACTGTGTTCAGCGCAGTTTTTCTCAATACATACTCCCCAACAGCAAAGTAACCTCATCTTTGGTAATTTTTGCTTTATGGTGCCATTCAGGAGAATTTTCTGCAATACGAATTCCTTTCCCTTTTATTGTATGGGCAATAATTGCTAAAGGTTTATCTCCTTTTGGCTTAAAGTTTAGTGTCGAATTAATTTCAGTTATGGAGTGACCATTAATTTCAGTTACCGAAAATCCAAAAGAAGTTAACTTATTTTGCAACTCATTTATTTCTAATACTTCATCCAAAAAACCATTTGCTTGCATTTTGTTAAAATCTATAATCAAACAAAGATTGTCTAGTTTATGCTTCGCAGCATGGAGTGCGCTTTCCCATATAGAACCTTCAGCTAGTTCTCCATCCCCTACCAAGACATACACACGCCTACCTTGTTGCTGCTTATTTGAGAAGGCAACAGCAATTCCAACCGCAACCGCTAGGCCGTGGCCCAACGACCCCGTAGAAAATTCAATCCCAGGTAGGGTATGCCATTCCGGATGTCCACCTAACCGCGATTCAAATTTACAAAAAGTTTCAAGTTCGTTCACATTGAAATACCCACTGTCTGCAAGAACACCATATAAACCAAGCGCACCATGCCCCTTACTTAAAATAAAGATGTCACGATTTATAAGGTCTGGTGCTTTTGGATTGTGTACCAGCACAGAACTATACAAACAGCGTATTATCTCGAGAATTGAAAGCGCTGGCCCAATATGCCCCCTACCTGCACTGCCAGCGGCTTCTAAAATAATTTTTCGTAGTTCTCTCCCCCTAGCATCTATTGGCTCTGAAAGTGCCAGGGATCCGTAATCCATGGAAGTTATTGTTGCACTCTTTTGAACTCTGGGAAAGTTAATAGCATGTCTATTCCTGAAATTTCTCTTAAATACTGTGAATATTCCAAGTAATCTTTAATTTGCTCAATTATTTGAGCTACCAAATCTTCGTGAATTAATATTTTATCAGAAAGCCGTCTAGAAGTAATTAACGCCCACTTCATTGCAATTTGTGGGACTATATTCATTAAATGTTTAAACTCATAATCACTCAAAGATAGTTTTAGGGCCATAGACAAGATTTCCTCTCCCGTAAAAATCGTTTTTGGGTGCGAAAAAATATCAGCTAGCATTTTTACTTTACTGTCAGCGCCGAAAAATTCAAAATCCAAGAAATAAACTTTTGAGTCAGAATCTATTAGCATATTATGAGTTCCAATGTCAGAAAAAGAAAACGTGTTTATTGGGAAAGTATCAGACAATAAAACATCTTTTACTTTCAATACTTGAGATTTCTTAATTAATTGCCAAATTCTAGGGTAATCCTTAAGATAAGTTTTAACCGCAGGCATTCTATGCGTAATTTGTTCATTCAGTTCAGCAAGGCTTGAAACAGAGTCAATAGCTAAAGGAAAATTAGGGTCAAAATCATGTATTGATTTTAAAGAAACTAAAGCATCTACAATTTGATTTTTTACAAAGTAATTTCCGTCAGGGACAGACCCATCAATCCACTCATAGCATATAGACGGCTGTAGTTTATTAAAAGAAATCAATTTTGTGATACTCCTAAAATTATGCTCATAAAGAAAATTAATAGAATCGATTTCTCTCTCCATACTTCTTATGCAGCGCGTAGTCTCTCCTAAGTATTCTTTTACTCCAATAAAGGACCCATCAAATGTTACACATTTATAAATTATGCTATTCCCACCATTATGAGTAGATACAATATCTTTTTCATCGATTCCATAAGCAGCTAAAGTTGAGTACATTTTTGAAATCATTGGATGTGATCAAACAATGAATCAAAACTGTCTAAACGGACAAGCCATTCAGGTGACTCAACTGCTGGTTTGAACAAGAAGGACTTGAGATCATGTCTAGGGTAATCATCCATTAAAAAGATTTTTAGTAGATCATCAACATAGTGAGATAATTTGCGTTCTCTAATCATAAAAATTTTTTCTTCAACCGATTCAGCGAAATATATGTTATTCAGATTTGGGAAATACTTAATAATTTTACTATTCTCTATCCACTGAATAGCAGCAGATTGAAATGGCGGACTGCCATATTTGAGTGGTCCAAACTTTGTTTTATGGCTAATTATAGAAACTTTGTAATTTGCAGCAATCAATTTTTCAATGGCTTCCAAGGCTCCGTAAGAAATCGCCGCATTCGCCAATCCGGCCGTATAAATCCATGATTGAGCTTTAGTCCAATAATTATTACCATGTTTGGTTAATAAGTAACTTCGCAATGAATTGATCGTTTTTTGGTTTGGAATTCCAATCTGCTTAGAATACTCAAGTGCACTCAAATCGTAATTAATTAATGTGTTATCAAGGTCAAATCCAAAATGTAAACTCATCAAGCTAGTTTTAACTCTTTCATTTTTGAAATATTTATATATTTTGAGTTGTTAAATGATTTATTGTAAAGACCGTTATTAAAAGCATTTTTAATATCTATTACAGCATCTGCAACGCGCCGTTTTGGGGCAAAACCAATGGCATCCTTAATTTTCGTAGAATCAATTCTGTATGAACGTAAATCATCGGTATGGGATTGCTCTATCGCAACATCAAAATCCATTTGACTCTGCACAGTGCTTGCTATTTGACTCATTGATAGATTCTCACCGCCAACATTAAAAATGTTACGGTGGATTAATAAGTTGGGGGCATCGAGTATTTTGACATATGCATCAACCATATCTTCGATGTGAAGATTTGGTCGAAATTGAGATCCCCCAAAGACAAGAATCTTTTTGTTAATCATCGCGTGAGCAGTAAGAATATTTACCGACAAATCAAATCTTTGCCTTAAACTATATCCACATATCGTAGCGGGACGGAAAATTACAGTGGTAAACTGATCATCTATTTCGTTAAGTAAAATTGTTTCACATTCAGCTTTATATTTTGAATAATCTGTTAGTGGGTTAAGGGTAAGCAATTCCGTGACTTTATCCTCTTGCTTGACACCGTATACTGAAGAAGTTGATGCATAAACAAATTTTTGCAGATTACTTTTTTTTGCGATTTCAATTAAAGGTTGGAATGGATCTAAATTTATAGATTTTCCTAACTTTGGATTTAAATCAAATGAAGGATCATTCGAGATACACGCAAGATGGATTACAGCGTCCTGCTTTGTAATATTTTCGTTCAAGCTCGCTATATTTCTGATATCACCTTTTACAAGATTAAGGCCGCTATTCAAGTATGGTTGAAAATGTTGTGATCCAAACCAAAAAGTATCATATACGGTTACTTCATATCCAAGCGAAATCAAGCGGGGAATTAGTTGAGATCCTACATAACCACCACCACCAATAACCATCACTTTTTTTATTGACATAAGCACTCCTTATTTGAATTTTAGGCCCTACGGCACCTACGATTGCAACTAATGATAAATCATCGTGTTTATCATACGGCATTATTGTAAAAAACTTACGAAAGAAATTTAAACCAACTTTCAGTAGCCTTATGAATAGATTCTTCATTCCAAACTGGAGCACCCTCCCAGTCATCTATATTTTCTACCATCTCAGCCACTCCAACTTCAATCGAAATTTTAGATTTCCAGCCAAGCTTTTCTGCAATCTTTGTTGTATCAGCATGGGTTGAATTTGGTTCCCCCGGCCTTTTCGGGATAAAAACTTTTTCACCGCCTATTAATTCAACAATTTTATTTACAGAGACAGGATTACCAGTTCCCACGTTAAAAACTCCTTGCTCATTGGAAATTAATGCAAGGTACATAGCCTCTGTTACATCTTTAACGTTGGTAAAATCTCTGGTTTGATTTCCATCGCCAACAATCGTTAAAGGCATGCCTGCTTTTTTCTGTGCTAAAAAAACACCAAATACTGCACCATAAGTTCCAGAGGTTCTAGCCCTTAACCCATAAACGTTAAATAAGCGTAAACTGATGCCAGATAATTTATAGACATTAATCCAGTGCAAAAAAATTACTTCGCCAAGATATTTAGTCAATGCATATGGATATCTCAAGTCTATAGCAGAATCCTCCGGCGTAGGGTATTTATTTGGAATGCCATAACAAGATGAAGAAGCGGAATAAACCATTCTTGAAATCTTAAATTTTTTTGCAGCATTGACTATATTAAAAGTTCCAGTAACATTTGTCGAAAAGTACTCTTCTGGATTCTGAATTGACGGAACTATATCAGCAAGTGCAGCTAAGTGAATTATCGCGTCAACTTTGCTGACTAATTCCATTACTAGATTAACATCTCTCACGTCCCCAGTAACAAATTCGAATCTTGAATTTGTTAGACAAGCCTTGATATTATCTATTTTCCCAACTGATAAATTATCAAGACCAACAACATCTATTTGATGACTAAGTAACCTTTCCAATAGATGACTTCCAATAAAACCTGCGACCCCAGTCAATAGCACCCTCATGATAAAAGACTAACATAATGGGATATATAAATTAAGCAGTATTGCAAAAACTAATCATCCATTAACTTTTAATCTATTATAAAACCGGTAAAGTACAATAATCAACCGAAGGTCAAACACTCCAAGCGCTAGATTTTTTCACCAAGTTAACTTATTTATATAATCTTCAGAGTAGCTTGCATTTTCGGCGATTTGTAGAAATACATTTTCCCGGCAATTCTTCGTTACAATTTGCGACATCTTATTGGGGGAAAGGTACACAGAATTTTCAAGATATCTTTTTAAAACTTTCATTACTTCATCATTATCATTTGGTTGACTAATCAAACGGTCAGGTGCTTCTACGTCTAGAGCATAGCTTTGTTGCTCTTCAAAAGTTTTAAAAATTTTGGATTCTTGGGTCCACTTGAAAAATAATTCACCGAAAATTATTTTCGCATCTAAAAACTCACGTCCATTTATCTGATAAACCCATTTTTTAGGAAAACTCTCTACGTTATTCTGCAGTTGACTATTTGGGGAGGCATTTATAAGGAGTCCGGGCTTATTGAAAGCCTTGACTAAACTCCAAACTCCGCCCTGATCTCCAATTACAAATTTACAATTTTCAATTGCGAGTAATTCAAATATTCTCTGGTCACGTTCGTTTAAGTCAGAATTATTTGTTTTTTGTAGAGTTGAATAATCACTTTTTCTTGCCATCTCAAGAAAATTTTTTCGATCTCCAATTATACTTACCATAAATCCTGCGGAATGAAGGGTATCTATTGCATCAAAATAGTAATCGGAATCAGAATTATATGGGGAATTACCTTTGCGTATAGCTAAACAAACAAATGAATTATTTAAAAGTCGTTCATTTATTTTTTTCTGTAAAGATTTATTAGCTCCCATGTATATAGACGTACTATTAATCTTAGTATTGTTCAAGAGAAACGAAAGACGACCTAGAGGGTGCAAAAAAATCCTTCCAGTATAGACTTTAAAGTCCAACTTATTGACAATTGTTGTGGCATCCTCAGAGGATACGTCAAGTTTTTTTGGAATAATTTTCAAATAAGCTGTGCGTAAAAATTCGTTTTTACTTACATAAATTAAGCAATCTCTGTTTGCCAAAGCAAATAAAAAAAATTGAAGTATTTTTCTTGAAAGGGGATTGATTAAACGCCATGTGCCATTCTTAATCATACACTTCGAGAAATAGATTCCTATAAGTCTTTTTCCTAAACACTTATCAAAAAACTTATTTCGCGTCGAGATAGGTTGGATATCAAATTCTGTGCCCAGTGAAACTACTAAGCTTTTTTGACCAAATGATTCAATAAATATTAAAGTATCTGATACGGAGTGTCCGAACTGATCAGAATTAATATAAATATGTTTTGCTTCTCTGATATGTTTTAAATTTACTAAAAATTTAATAGATATTTTAAAGCTTATCAAAATTAATCTAAGAAATTTAATCATTTGATTAATAAACCCTAAATATGCGAATTATGATTAGCCCATCGCATAGTTTCTTCATCCATTGTTATAAATGAAACTCCTTTTGATCTAATATAACTATTAATAACATCAATACCGACAGTAATTTTCGGATGAATTAAACTTTCCGCCGTAATTTGTTTATTCTTCTTTGCATTGGCTCTTTTCCGCCTTAAGTTATTTAATTTTATCCTCAAAAGATTACTAAATTTATACTTCTCAATAGCTTTAATTAAAAGAATTTTACCTTTATTTGAATTAGGAAAAGCATTAGCTGATTCAAAAAAATCAGTAACTTTATGTTGGTTATTTTTAATTTTCCACACCCATACTTTTTGATAGTTACTCCTAGTTGATACATTATGAATTAGATCTGTATTCCGATTAACTATACTCAGGTTATTTTTGTAAGTTCCGTACCCCAGGCCTTCAGCCATAGCATATTCAGCTCCAAGATTGAGAGATTTTTTCATTGTAAAAGAAAGCGATAAAGGTGTCATCTCTTGAATTACATGATTTGCAACAACTATTTTTCGCTTAGGCAAAGTGTTTTTTGCCTCGGCCCATACCCACCATGGGATTTGCAAAAAGTCTGAATCTGGGTAAGTGACTCCTATTTCAGCAAACTTTACTTTAAAGCCAGCAAAGTTCCACAGAGCATTTTGATAAGTGATCAAACTCTTAGTAACATCTAAACTTGAGTACTGCCAACCAGAAATCCCACAAAGTAGACCTAGATAACCGCTTCCGGATCCAATTTCTAGCACCGATGGTTCTTCATTCAAACTTGTGTAATAAGATTTGATCGCACGGAAACTAATTAATGATCGCGTTAAAGAATTTATTGGAACTAATCCCTTGTGTATAGATGTGGTGAAATTAATGCAAATATCAACTGCCTCTTGAAATATTTCAAACTCATTGGCTGTAAATCCTCCATTAAGTAAAGACAAATTATCAAAATATCGACCTTCATGTTGAGTGTCAATATACTTCCAAAGCTCACCTTCGGATTTAATTTGAGTCTGAAAACCTAAGTTATGAAAAGTAACCGGGGAGAATGCTCTTAATAAAAAATTTGGGTAGGAACGAAAACTTTCCTCCTCAACACGATTGTAGTTCTCTAAGAAATCAGAAACGTTCACTTCTTATGAACCTTTTAGTACCAACGAGTAGCGAGTGAGAAACCAATACCCACAAAGCCAAAACCAACCAACATGTTCCAGGCACCAATACCAGGAATTGGGTAGTTAGTTCCACTGATGTAGAAAACAACGATCCAGATCAAACCAAAAATGAAGTTTGCCACCATTACCGGGGCAAGCCAGCTCGGAGACTCTAATTTCTCATCCTCAGCAGCCATCTGCTCAATTACGGGAGCACTCTTCTGCCTCTTTTTGACCTTATCGCGAACCTTTGACTTCGGCATGGCAGCATATTACTACACAATTGGCCTATGAGCACCTCTGCCCGCAAGATCCTAGTTATCGATAACTATGACTCCTTTGTATTTAACCTAGTTCAATACCTGCAGCAATTAGGAGCTGATTGCACAGTAGTTAGAA
>Ga0209550_10002417_pt1 | contig 17923 bp, 13 predicted proteins | sample LauGreSuBDMM15SN_2_FD_187567 | JGI IMG/M metagenome (GOLD analysis project Ga0209550, IMG submission 187567) | Freshwater lake microbial communities from Lake Michigan, USA - Su13.BD.MM15.SN (SPAdes) (version 5) | ecosystem: Environmental > Aquatic > Freshwater > Lake | place: Lake Michigan...
TAATAGCATAACTGGGGCCATTGTTAAAAATGCTTATATAGGTATAGAAGTAGATTCTATGCCTAACACAGGTAATTTCGGGCTTGTATTAAAAGAATCAATGATACTCAATATGAGTGCTTGTGGTTTGCTCAATTATTCCTCAAAGCTATATGCCGAAAATAATTTGGTAGCCAATTGCGGACTATTTGCTTTTATTGGAGAGTTGGGCGGAACCTATGATCTTTTGAATAATACCTTCTCTTGCCAGAGTCAGGTTACAGGCCGAAAAGACCCTGGTTTCTACCTAAGCAATGCGCCTGGAAGAGACAATGCTGGAAACGTTTTGTATAAATTCCCGCTTAATTTTAATGTAAGGAACAATATCATTTATGGCTCTTTGGAAGATGAATTTCTTATCAATGAGGATCCAGACGGGGTTCCAATAACAGTTGCAGCTTTAAACAATTGCCTCATTAAAACTAAAAATTTAAGCTTAGGCATCAATGGAAATATTTTGAACAAAGACCCTAAATTTAAGAATATATCTTTACTAGATTTCGACTTAGAATCTAACTCTCCATGCCGCAATACGGGCGGAAAGGTAGGCATTCCAAGGGACCTCAAAAACAGAAACCGCAATGTTGATTCGCCCAGTATTGGAGCGTATGAGGTTCAATAATATAGCTAGTTAATTTAGGTTTGAACCAAAATTAAATTTGCACATCCTTTAAATAAATTTATATTTGTCACGCTCTAGGTTATTCAATTAGTAGAACCAAAAAATCACAAAACCTCTGTGTCTTTGTGCCTTTTTGGCCACACTTTCTGAATATTAAAAGGGAATCGGGTGAAAATCCTGAACAGTTCCCGCTGCTGTAAGCACTGAATGAAGCAATTCATTCAATTCTTTTTCAAACAATAGTCACTAATTGCTACTCAGCAATTGGGAAGACTCGAGAAAGAAGGTGTAAGTCAGAAGACCTGCCAGAGCAATTTAATTCAACACGGCTTTCGGGAAGAAAGGCTAGGTGAACCAAGTTGTGCAAACTGCATTATTTGCTGCTACCTATTTTTTTCTCTGGCCAAAACGTAAATTGTTTTGAAGAAAAAATGTTTGTATGTGGTTTTGTTAGTGCTTGCTAATGCAATGGCTAGCTATGCCTTTACCCTTACAAATAAATTAGGCTTTGGTTCAAACCAAAACAAAGCTGATACAAGTCGTTTGATGCAAACATTGCAAGTTATAGGCATTAGGTACCCAACTTTATTTACTGGGTCAAAATTGAATTTTATAGACTCCACCATTCTGCAAAATTACCAACAAAGCTCATTGGCAAATTTGCTTAGTAGTCAGAGTCAGATTTTCATAAAAAGCTATTCCCCCGGAATGTTGGCAACACCAAGTTTTAGAGGAGGAAATGCAAACCATACCGCAGTTATATGGAACGGGTTTAACTTACAAAATCCAATGAATGGCCAGATAGATTTTTCAACTATTCCAGCCTTTCTTTTAGAGCATGTGGCCATTCAATATGGCAGTCCTGCGGCATTATTTGGTTCAGGAAACATTGGCGGAGCCATACACATTGGAACGGCAAAGCCAAGTGGAAAAGGGCTGCAAACAGAGTTTATGACGGGAATTGGCAGCTTTGAAACTTATAGTAGTGGTATAAAATTATTTTTAACGCAAAGCAAATGGAGCATGCAGCAGAAATTATTCTGGCAACAATCACAGAATGATTTTACCTATAAAAATGTTGATTTATTGCAGCCACAAACATACCCAACTTCAAGTTATAAATCATTGCCTACTGTCAGAGCTGAAAATGCACAATTCACCACCATTGCATGGCTTCAAGAATTTCAATTTCAAATTTATCCAAAACTAAAAGTTGGCATAAAATCGTGGCTTCAAAAAAACGAAAGAAATATCCCTGCAGCATTAAATACAGCAAACATAAAAGCGAAGCAAATTGATGAAACCAGAAAGGTAATTATAGATTACCAATATAAAACTGGAAGCTATGAGATGCAAGCTAGATATGGTTACTTCAATGATGTGATTAACTATTCGGATAATAATAACACGCCATCTATAAGTACTTCTCACAACCAAGTTTTCTTTTTGGATAATTTTATAAACAAGGAAAATTACCAAATTCAGGGCAGTGTAATGACTCAAAATACAAAAGCCAATTTAAACACAATTCAAACAAATTGGTTTCAAAATAGAATAGCAGTTTTCGGCACATTTAAATGGCTTTGGTTTGGCCATAAATTACAACAACAAATAACATTACGACAAGAATGGGCAGATGGAAAAGCGGTTCCTATAATTCCTGCTTATGGATTTAATTTAGCATTGGGCAAACAATTTACCTTGTTTGGAAATATTGCCAAAAGCTACAGGCTACCTACCTTCAACGATTTGTATTGGCCAAACATGGGCAATAAAGAACTATTGCCTGAAGAAGGCTGGAACGAAGAATTAAGCTTAAAATACCAAATTAGTTATAAGAAAATCAGCATTAGTTCAACTATTACTGCATTCAATAAAAACATTCAAAATTGGATCATATGGGTACCTAATGGAGGCAATTTAAGTACGCCAAAGAATATATATCAAGTATGGAGTAGAGGCTTAGAATATGATTGGCGAATAAAGATGAACACAGGTAAAATATTTTATTCCTTCAGAGGCTTGCACGATTTAACTGTTGCTACCAATGAGGAATCCTCCATACCCTATGATGCCTCGCTTAATAAGCAAATTATATATACACCAAGAGTAAAAAACATGTTGCAATTCTCATTACAATATAAAAGTTTAAGTTTTGACTATACTTTCAATTACGTTGGCACAAGATATGTGAGTGCCGACCATAGCAACTGGCTAAATCCCTTTAATTATAGCGGTTTGAACCTAGGGAAAAATTTAATCATAAAACAAAAAAATATACAATGCCTGATTGGCATCAACAATATCTTTAACCAAACATATCAGGTAATGGTAAATAGACCCATGCCACTTATTAATTATCAAATCACTTTAAACTTTAAACTATAACATGAAAAACAATTTACAAAAACTAAGCTTTGCAATTTTATTACTTTTGAGCACTCAATTAGGGGCACAAACAAAATCAACCTTTGAAGAAAAATCATTGGCACCGAACTCCTACTATAATGGGAGCGACTTTGCTGGAGGATTTAACAGTGGAAGTGCCTATTTTACCAATGATTATGATTCGTCATTTGGTGGATTTTGGTATGGCTTTTCAATTTCAAATGTGAAAGATACTTTAACTCAAGGATTCATGAACCAATATGGATCTATTACCAATGGTGGATATGGATCCAATAATTATGGCGTTATGTATGGCGATGGCACAATTAGATTAAAAGATGCAGCAATAGGAAAAATAACTAATGGGTTTTATATTACAAATAATACTTATGCCTATTATGAAATGAAAAACGGGAGTAACTTCTCTAAAAAATTTGGTGGGGCTAGTGGCAATGATTCAGATTATTTTTATGTTACAATTAATGCATGGAAAAATGGAGGACAAGGCGCAGATACAACTTTGGAAGTTTATTTAGCAGATTTCAGATCAAAGGATAACTCAAAAGACTATATCCTTAAAACATGGAAGTGGGTAGATTTAACGGTATTTGGTGTTGTTGACAGCTTTGCGTTTAATTTTGAATCATCTGATACAGGCACATTTGGAATAAACACCCCCACCTATTTTTGTATCGACAATTTTAATGATCAAAGTGTAGGCTTAACGCAATTGAAAAAATTAGAGAATATTACAATTTATCCTAACCCAGCATCAACTCAATTAAGTATTTTAAGCAACCAAAATTTTGATGAAATTAATATCATAGGTATGAATGGTCAAAACTACTTAACTACAACAGAAAAGAACATTAACATCAATGAATTGCAAAATGGATTGTATATTATCCAGCTAAAGAATGAATACGGAATTAGTATTCAAAAATTTGTTAAACAATAATTAGATGTTATTGTCACCTAAATATATTTATACCAAACTCATCATTTTGGTGAGTTTGGTATTTACCATCTTATCATGCGACAAAACACCAAGTAATTCGCCATTAAGCACAGTGCCAAACGACACCACTGCCCATGGAATATTTATTTGCAATGAAGGGAATTTTCAATGGGGAAATGCCAGTTTGAGTTTTTACAATTCAACTAATTTAAGTACACAAGAAGATGTATTTAAAAGTAATAACCAGAGAGCATTAGGAGATGTATTACAATCTATGAGCATTTTAGGTGAAGAAGCATATTTAGTGGTAAACAACTCTCAAAAAATAGAGGTTATGAATGCAAAAACATTCAAAAGCACTGCAACAATTACTGGCTTTAACTCACCCAGGTACTTGTTATCATTAGATTCAGACAAAGCTTATGTAAGCGATTTATACGAAAAAGCTATTTGGATTGTTAACTTAAAAAGTAAACAGATAAATGGAAAAATTAATATTCCTAGCTGGACAGAAGAAATGGTTTACAGAAATAACAAAGCGTATATATGTGGTAGAACTAGCAAATATGTGTATGTTGTTAATACCTTAACCGATCAATTAATAGATAGCATTGATATTGGCTATGGTGCTCAAAACATGGTGTTGGATCAAACAGAAAAAATATGGGTATTAACTGTTGGCAAAGCTGCTATTGCAGCTCAGTTGCATTGTATTGGAACTTCTGGGGATTTGGTAAATAGCTTTACCTTTAGTAATGGAAGTATCCCTAATAAATTAATTTGTAATCCAAGTAAAACAAAAATTTATTGGATCAACAAAGACATATATGTAATGAATATTGATGCCAATCAATTACCAGCAACACCGATTATTTCGGCTGAAGGAAAGAACTTTTATGCCATAGGTTATAACCCAAACCAAAAGGAAATATTAGCTTCAGATGCAAAGGATTATGTGCAGAAAAGTGAAATATATAGGTATGATACCGTAGGGAATTTAAAAGGAAATTTTAAGGCGGGAATTAATGCAACTTACTTTTATTCAAAATAGGTATGAACCCTAAAGAAGTGAAAATAAATAGTGAAAACGCCTCTGAAAAAGGCAAAATTAATGGGCAACAATATTACCTAGAAAATGGGTATGTGGTTTTTACAGAAGCTTATCATTTGCAAAGAGGAACCTGTTGTGGCAGTGGTTGCAGGCATTGCCCATATAAAAAGAAAAAATAACTAGAATACCATTGCCAATAGTTTTGGCAGAAAAATAATCAATCCTATAATAAAGGCCACAAAGGCAATAACTAAAACCGCTGCAGCTGATAGGTCCTTTATTTTGCCAATACGACTATCCATATTTGGCATCACAAAATCTGCTAAATGTTCGACAGCAGAATTAAAAATTTCAGCAGCAATCACCATACCAATAAGTAGGACAACTATTATCCATTCTGTGGTTGAAATTTGAAAATAAAAACCCAGTAAAATTGCCAAAATTGCGGCAATAATATGAATGCACAAATTGTGTTCATTATTCCATAAACCTTTTAATCCATTGAAAGCATAGGTAAAGCTTTTCAATCGTTTATTTAATGAAAATTTATTAGGTTCAGGCTGCATAAATTACTGCTAAAATGCTTCCGACAAAGTAAAATAAAATCCTTTGATTTTACCCTCACCAAACCCAAAATCTATTCTGGCATTGATATGTTCTCTGCGAATTGTAGTAGCTCTAAACCCAAAGCCATAATTGGGTTTAATGTTCTGCGTTAAATTAGCTAAATCTGAACCTACGTTGCCCACACCACCAAAAACAACTGCACCCAAAGGTCCCCAAATTGTTTTGCGAAACTCAGCTTGTGCAGCAACAAAGTGATGGTCGCGGAAATGGCCATTGTAATACCCACGCATAATCATTTCATTGCCCATAGTACCCATTTGCCGGTATGGCACATCTCCTTTATTAATGCTCGCAAAACCTTGAATTGCTAAAACGTTTTCCTTCCACAAACCAAAGAATTTTCTTACATCAACAGTTACGCTTCTAAATTGGTATTTACTAATTTGAGATGGGAAGAAGAAGTAATTGCTAATCTCTAAATAAGCACCTTTCAGAGGATAGTATATATTGTCTCTATTATCATAAGCCAAAGCAAATCCTGCACCAAAAATAGTGTAGCCATTTATTCCAGCAACCCCACTAGTGGGAGCTTTACTTAATTCTTTAAACTTAATATTATAAAGCTGCTCGTACATAATTTGTCCGCCCATGTACAAATCTTTAATGAATTGGCGAGTGAGTCTGGCGTTGATTTTATGTTGTTTAAAATCATATAACTCTTTAGCAGATTCTGGAGCGGCATTACCTATCCCCCAATAGTACTCATTAAAATTATTGAATACATATTGTGCCTTGAGGTTGTATTTGTTTTCGAAAAAGAAAATATCGGCACTTGGTCTAATATTAAACTGTTTATTTTGCGTGTAGGAGGTATTAAGCCTAATGAGGGAAGGACGTGTGTTTTCCTTTTGGCCATTCCTAAACATATACCCCAAACTCAAACCTAGTTTAATACCAGTTTCAGGCGCCACCGACCAAATGGGAAGGGTAAAAAAATAGTTCTTTTTAGGCTTAACAGAATCACCTTCCATGATTCGGTAGAAGCGATTGACCAATCGGTTAATACCATTATCTTTTTGGGCATAAACCTGCTGAGTACTAAAAAAAAGTAAGAAAAAAAATGCTAATAAAACTAATCTAATCTGTGGCAAGCTCACTAGGATTTAAGGCAATAATCTACCATACATTCTAGGGAAAGGAATACTCTCACGCACATGAGGTAATTTACAAACCCATGTTACAAGACGCTCCAAACCTAAACCAAATCCTGCATGCGGCACGGTACCATATCTACGTAAATCTAAATACCATTCAAATGCTTCCATTGGCAATTGGTGCTCATTGATTTTCTCAATCAATAATTTCTCATCGGTTTCACGCTCGCCACCCCCAACAATTTCGCCGTAACCTTCTGGAGCTAAAACATCCACTCCACGTGCAAATTTTGAGTTATCAGGATCACGTTTTAAGTAGAAAGCTTTTACCTCATGAGGCCAGTTATAAACCATAATAGGCACATCAAATAAGCGCGTTATTACCGTTTCATCGCTACCACCTAAATCATTACCATAAGTAAAATTACGCGCACTGTTTAGCCATTGAGGAATGTTTCTTTCGTTCTCCTCCAAATCACCTAACTCTTGTTTGAGTTTATCAATTTGTGCTTGGTTAAAACCAATTTCACCCTTTTTCATACCAGGTGTTTTTATTTTCTCTTCGCGCTCAACAATTTCGGTTTGAACCAAACTCATTCTGGTTTTTACGGATGATAGCTCATCTTCGAGCGAAGTAATTGCATTTTTCCCGTTCACATCTTGCTCGCCTTTGATGATGCGCACTGCCTCATCATAAGTTAAGCGAGGAAACGGCTTAACAATATTTTTAAGAATTTCCGTATCTCGTCCAATAAGAGTCAATTCCTTTTCGCAACCTGCCAAAACAGAACTTACTACCGAACGAAGGAAATTCTCAATTAAATCCATGTTTTCGAAAATATCATAGAAAGCCATTTCTGGTTCTATCATCCAAAACTCACTTAAGTGGCGTCTTGTTTTAGATTTTTCGGCACGAAATGTAGGGCCAAAGGTATAAATTTTTCCCATAGAAAAAGCCATGGCTTCACCATATAATTGGCCACTCTGACTCAAGTATGCGGGGTCGCCATAGAAATCTGTTTCAAAAAGATTACTGGTGCCTTCACAAGCATTTCCTGTGAATAAAGGAGCATCCATTTGCACAAAGCCCTCCTTTTGAAAGAACTCATGGATTGCAAAAATGATTCTATTTCTGATACGCATGATTGCCCACTGGCGCTGACTACGTAGCCATAAGTGACGTTTGTCCATCAAGAAATCTACTCCATGTTCCTTTTTAGCAATTGGGTAATCGTTGGATTCACCAATTAATTTTATGCTACTAGCTTGTAACTCAAATCCACCCATTTGGCGGTCATCTTTAAGCACCTTACCTGTTATTTGTAAAGAAGATTCTAGGGTAACCTTACGGGCTTCCTCAAAAAGTTCTTCTCCAACTTGCTCAAGACTTACAACACATTGGCACCAACCAGTACCGTCACGGAGGATTACAAAAACAAGACCTTTACTCTCTCTTTTGTTACTAGCCCATCCCATGAGTGTAACCTCCTGACCTTCATAATCTCCAAGATTATTAATCAAATATTTCTGCACAATAAAATACTCCTATTTTTTTAGTTATGAAAGCGCAAAAATAGTGCTTTTTATGCTCATCACAAAGTAGATAATACGTTTTATAAGAGGTTTACAAGGTATTAAATCAAATAAATATAAAATTAATAACGAGAAAAATTCGAAATTAAATTAAATTAATACCGTAAAATGAAAGTAAAACTTTCATTTTACGGTATTAATTATTAACTTTGAAGTATGATAAAGCGAATAATTGAAGAGAAAATTGAGAAACTAATGAAGCAGTTTCCTGCAGTTGCGCTAGTTGGTCCAAGGCAATGTGGTAAAACAACCTTAGCTAAAATTATCCAAAAAAAATCTAAAATTGAAGGAGTCTATTTTGATTTAGAAAGCCCTCAAGATCTTCGAAAATTTGAAAATCCAGAATTATTCTTAACAGCACACGAACAAAATCAGGTAATCATAGACGAAGTACAGCGGATGCCTCAATTATTCCCCATCATGCGCTCATTGATTGATAAAAAACGAAAAGTTGGACGATTTTTATTGTTAGGTTCAGCTAGTCCAGAATTGGTAAAAGGCTCATCAGAATCATTGGCAGGTAGAATCTACTTTTTAGAAGCCACTCCGCTCCTGTTAATTGAGCTACCCAACAAAAGCAATACTATTCAAAAGCATTGGTTTAGAGGGGGATTTCCCGCAGCTTGGAAAGCCAAAAATGATGATGATTACTACCAATGGATGGATGGATTTGCAAGAACATTTATTGAAAGAGATTTGAACAATTTATTTGGAACTACCTTTTCCCCAAATCTTATGTTCAAGCTATGGCGCATGTTAGCCCACTATCATGGGGGTATCTGGAATTCGCAATCCTTTTCAAAAGGCTTAGATGTTAGTTCTGTTACCGTTAACCGTTATTTAGACCATTTGCAAGGTGCGTTTATGGTAAGAAAACTTTTGCCATACTACCACAATACCTCCAAGAGATTAGTTAAGAGTCCGAAAGTATACATCAGAGACAGTGGTCTATTACATTATTTACTAGATATTCATCATGCTAAAAACTTGCAATATCATCCTATGTTAGGTTATTCATGGGAAGGTTATGTTATTGAGCAAATTATTTCATTGCTTCCTAATAATATTCAACCTTACTATTATAGAACACAAGATGGTGCTGAAGTTGATTTGGTTTTGGTAAAAGGTATCAAACCAATTGCATGCATAGAAATTAAATACTCTGAAACTCCTTCACTATCCAGAGGTTTAGCTGAAAGTATCAAGGATTTAAAAACGAAGAATAACTATGTTATAACAACGGGTAATGACCAAATATGGCCAATTAATAAATGGATAAATGCAGTTGGATTAAGAAGTTTTCTTACAGATATTTTGCCAAAAATTATTACAAAATAAATTAAATTAACCCCGTAAAATGAAAGTTGAACTTTCATTTTACGGGGTTAATTTATTGCTTAATAAATTGAAATGTTTGATTTTTCCCTTTAATTATAAGGAAGTAATTACCATTTGGCAACTCTTCAACTACTATAGGTTCTGTGCCTTTCAAATTCCCTTTCAACATTTCCTTTCCATCTAAATTAATGATTGAATAGGGCAAAATTAAATCAGGGGGAACTCCTTTTAATTGAATAGCATAGCCTGTGGGATTAGGATACAAAGCAATTTCATCAACTTTAATTTTATTAAATCCAGTTTTAGGATTGAGCGATTGAACAAAACTACCAAATACACCAGAACCATAAGTAGATACAACCATTCGACCATCAATGGTTCTATGATCCATCATGGTCACAATTTGGGAACCTATTGTATTTGCACCTTGGCGAGTCCAAACTGTTTGCATGCCATTAATCTTTTTTGTTGCATATAAACCAGTGCTGGTTCCAACAAAATAAACTAAACTATCAAGAGTGGGTGCAATGGTTAACCAGCGACAACTCGGACCATTACCAGCGCCAGAAGTATTTTGTTCAAGGTTGCCGCTTATTGCTACCCAACTTACACCACTATTGCTACTTTCAAAAATGCTCAACACATTATAATTGGTGAAGACTGCATAGATTTTTCCAGTATCAGTTGGATGTTGTGTGATGCATTGAATATAGCCTCCAGGGAAATTTGCACCATTAATTAACTCGGGTTTGCTAGCAGTGTCAGAAGCACTTCTTAGCCTATACAAACGCCCCTTCTCAGTACCATAATACAATACATCGTTCTGAATTTTTGAACTAAACATCGCTGAAATTTGGTCGCCTGCATTGCTCAATAAAGTATTGTTTAATTGTGTCCAATTTACATTGATTGCATTGCTATCCAATTGGTTTTTTAAAGGAATTGCAGTAATATCACTATTCCTCCAAATTACATTGCCTGCAGGCGTATATAGCACCTTAAAATCATTTGCATCAGGGGTAAAAGGATTAATAAATTGGTAAACACTTTTATCAACGCCTTTAGGATCAATCCGTGTAAATTTATTGGGAATACCATTGGCATCTAACAACATTCTTTGCATTCTCCCTTGCTGAATCGACAAATAAACTTCTCCCCCACCTGGCTTAACAAAGCAATAAGCACCATCATAACTCAATGGCTGTGTCCATGGATTTGCAGCTATTGAACTTGCTGTTAAATATGTGCCATTGTCTTGCAAACCACCAACAGTTAACATTGAATTACTTCCATGGTCGAGGGCAACAGTATAAAATTGAGAGGTTAAATAACCATTATTTAAAGATTCCCAACTAACAGAAGTTGCCAGATTATTTTGGGTTACAGAAATACCCCCATCATGAAATGAAATCATTTTTGATGCATTGCCTGGATAAAAAACCACCCCATGGTTATCTGGGTGGTGATTGGGATAAACCTTAAAATCGGGTAAACTGGTTCCATTACCATAACCGCCTATCCATGTTGTGTTATTATTAGTTTTGAACCCATCTGTTGAGCGGTATAAATTGGTTCCACCCAAAAACACAGTATTGGCGTCATCTGGTTTCACATTTATTTCTAGGCAATAACCTCCTTGTGAAATAAAATCACCAAATGCTCCGCCAAGTGTTGGAATGTTTGCACTGCGGTCTTCTAAAATCCCTCCAACTCCTGAACCATCTCCGCTTACATAGGTATATTTCCAGAGACTATTGAACTCGCTCCTACCTTCAAAAGTTTTACTTTCTTTTCCAAATCCAGGGGTGTTTGCTACAAAATAAACTTGCTTTTCATCACTAGGTGATATACCAATTGAAATGCGATCGAAACTAGATTGAAAATTACCAGGTGTTATATTTGCCCAAGTTTTTCCATTGTCTGCCGAGCGCCAAAAACCTTGTTGTTGGCCGCCACCTGATAAAGTTGCATAAACTACTCCAGAAGGTGTAATTGCCACATCCGTAAAATAACTATAAGTAGTTACTAATGAACCTCCCCCTCTTACTTTAACCCAACTTAAACCCGCATTGATGCTCCTAAAGATACCGTCAAAATTTGCAGCAAACAATACATCGGCAGTATCTATGGTATGGTTAAAGGCCAAGCGATGTATTACAGACCAAGGACCAGATAAACCTCCCAAACCACTTGCCACATTGCCTGCTTTTACCCATGTATTTCCACCGTCTGTAGATTTGTATACGCCACTTCCATTATAAAATGCACCAGGAATATTTCCACCATATAGCTCACCTGATGAGGCATACCAATTCTTTAATTTTCCTGGTCTGGTATCTTGAACCAAACTAGTTATGTTAGCTGTAGGAACACTTGAGATATTGCAGGCATACCATGATATTCCACCATTGGTACTTCTCCAAATTCCGCCTGTAGCTGCACCAGCTAATAATACCTCTAAATTGCTTTTATCTATTACCACGCAACGTGTTCTGCCACCAACATTTGATGGCCCTATAGATTGCCAAGTAGCAAATTTTTGTAGGCCACCATCGCTAGGCAAGGTTTGCGAAAAGGCCAATTCCTTGGCACGCATGTCATTTGGAATTAATCCTGTAGCAGGATCACCCAACATTTTGAGATTCCACTTTAACCTACCAGATAAATTTTGGATCATACCTTCACCTGCTGAACCATTTGGCATTAGGGCAAAGTTAATGATGAAAAGTGCTAATATAGCTAGTGCTAAAATGCTGCTGTATTTTTTCATTTATTTTAAATAGTAAAATCAAAAATACAAAATACAATCCAAAGGAATGAGGTTAATTTAAAAGGATTTTCTTCACAAAGGATGAATTTCCTATTTGAACTTTAACCAAATACACACCTGCTGCAGCTTCATTTAATGGAATTTCAATTTCCTTTAAACTTTCATCCTTGTATTTATTTGTATAAACCTCTTTCCCATATATATCTAAAACCTTTGCCTCAATTTCTTCACTTGAACTACTTGATAAAATAACAAATAACAATTTATTATTTGGATCAAACCTAAGACCTATAATTTGTTCTAAATTATTCTGTATTAAACCAGAAGGAGAACACATGCATTTTATTATTCTGAAACTAGTATCCTACACATTAGATGAAAGGTCGCGCACAATATAAAAAGCCTTAAAGAAACCTGCTTTATCGCAGAAGGGTTTCCCATTGGAATTTAAGGGCAATGTATTACCTACAACAAGAAAAGGTCGCATTTCCATATCTGTATTCGCATTGTCCTCAAGTGAAACTGGAGGATCCCAGTATTCATTCTTGCATGGAACATTCATTGAGTCTACGCCAAGTGTATTTACTTTAGGTTTTAATGTATCAACTGGCATCAAAAAAGTATGAAGAGAATTTGAACCATTAATTGAATAGGCTCTTACTTCTTTTGAACCAAAAGTAATTAAGATAGAAAACAATAATATAGAGGTAAGAAATCTTTTCATATTTAACATATTTTAATGTAAATATAAAAGAAAAGATTGAGTGTTCCTAATTTTTATAAATTAGCCAGTTGCTTAATTATCGTAACCCAAATTTGGTGCTAACCAACGTTCAACGTATGCAACGCTTTCATTCTTGCGTTTGGCATAATCTTCTACTTGGTCTTTGCTAATTTTACCTACTGCAAAATATTTACTATCAGAATTCGCAAAATAAAATCCGCTAACCGCAGCAGTTGGATACATAGCAAAGTTCTCTGTAAGGGTTATTCCTGTTGCCTTCTCAGCTTCTAACAAATTAAACAACTTGCGTTTCTCGGTATGGTCAGGACAAGCAGGATAGCCCGGTGCCGGACGGATACTATCATATTTTTCTCTGATGATTTCTTCATCCGTTAAGCTTTCGCCTTTTGCAAATCCCCAGTATTCGGTTCGAACCAACTCATGCAATTTTTCTGCAAAGGCTTCTGCTAACCTATCAGCCAAAGCTTTTATCATGATACTGTTGTAATCGTCGTGGTCTTTCTCAAATGCCTCAATTAATGGTTCAATTCCTATACCTGCAGTTACAGCAAACATGCCCATATAATCTTGCTTACCTAATTCTTTAGGAGCAATAAAATCTGCTAAACATATATAAGGTTGATCAGCAGCTTTTTCATTCTGTTGGCGCAAGAAATTAAAAGTTACTTCACTACCATCTGCCTTTTCTAACACTACATCATCGCCATTGGCCTTGGCCTTATAAAAGCCAAAAACTGCCTTGGCTTGCAATAAATTATTGGCAACAACTTTATCCAATAATGCATTTGCATCTTTAAACAACTTAGTTGCTTCAACACCTACTACTTTATCTTCCAATATCGCTGGATACTTGCCTGCCAATTCCCAAGTTGAGAAGAAGGGAGTCCAATCGATGCGCTTACGCAATTCCGTCAATGGGTAATGTTCCAATGTTTTATTACCAAGGAAAGTTGGTTCAATAATATTGTCAAAACCTACTTGTATTTTATTAACCCTTGCCTTTGCCAAATCCACAAAATTCTTGTCCTTTTTGCGGTTCTTATAGTCAATTCTAAACTGTTCGTAATCTGCCTTAAATTTATTCTTGGTTCCTTCTTTTTGGTCTTTGCTTACCAAACTTTGAACCACAGGTACGCCCTTACTTGCATCCAAAACATGTACTACCGCTCCGCTATAAACAGGATCTATTTTAACAGCAGTGTGCGCTCTAGAAGTGGTTGCGCCACCAATTAACAATGGAATTTTCATACCTAATCTTTCCATTTCTTTGGCAACATGCACCATCTCATCCAAACTAGGTGTAATTAATCCACTTAAACCTATTACATCTACATTTTCTCTGATGGCAGTTTCCAATATTTTTTCTGCAGGCACCATTACCCCAATATCAATGATATCATAGTTGTTACATGCCAATACAACACCTACAATGTTCTTTCCAATATCATGCACATCCCCTTTTACAGTAGCCATTAATATTTTGCCTTGTGAGGTTGAAGTATCGCCGGTTCTTCTCTTTTCTTCTTCCATAAAAGGCATCAAGTAGGCTACAGATTTTTTCATTACCCTGGCACTTTTTACCACCTGAGGAAGAAACATTTTACCCGCACCAAACAAGTCGCCCACCACATTCATTCCTGCCATCAACGGACCTTCAATTACCTCTAGTGGCTTTGCATATTTTTGCCTTGCTTCTTCGGTATCCTCATCTACAAACTCAATAATTCCTTTTATCAAAGCATGACTCAAACGCTCTTCCACCTTGAGTTTGCGCCATTCATCGTCTACTACTTTTTCTTTACCTTTTCCTTTTACGGTTTCAGCATAGTCTAATAAACGTTCTGTGGCATCGTCTCTCCTATCTAATAAAACATCTTCTACACGTAGCAACAATTCTTTGTCAATTTCATCGTATACCTCCAACTGACTAGGATTTACAATACCCATATCCATTCCATGTTTGATGGCATGATACAAGAAAGCTGAATGCATGGCCTCACGCACTTTATCGTTTCCTCTAAATGAAAAAGAAACATTAGAAACACCACCACTAATCTTAGCACCAGGTAAATTTTCTTTGATCCATTTGGTGCCATTAAAAAAATCGAGGGCATTTTTTCTATGCTCTTCCATTCCAGTTGCCACTGGAAAAATATTAGGATCAAAAATGATATCGCCAGCATTGAAATGCACTATTTCTGTTAAAATTCTATAGGCGCGTTCAGCAATTTCTATGCGGCGTTCAAAGTTATCGGCCTGACCAACTTCATCGAACAACATCACAATCACGGCAGCACCAAAACGCTTGACAATTTTTGCCTGACGGATAAACTCTTCTTCTCCACCTTTTAATGAAATGGAGTTCACCACGCATTTTCCCTGCACGCATTTTAGTCCAGCCTCAATGATCTCCCAACGGGAAGAATCTATCATGATAGGCACACGAGAGATATCGGGTTCTGAACCAATTAAGTTCAAGAAACGCACCATTGATTCAACACCATCAATCATACCTTCATCCATGTTGATGTCGATGATTTGCGCGCCGCCTTCTACTTGCTCGCGGGCCACGCTTAAAGCAGCTTCTAAATTGCCTTCGCGTATCAAACGCAAAAACATTTTTGAACCGGTAACATTGGTTCGCTCACCAACGTTTACAAAGTTTGTTTCTTTGGTAATCACCAGTGGCTCGAGACCACTTAATCTTAGAGTATAGTCGTTCTTCATTGTTTTTTAGCTTTTGGCTGTTGGCAACTGGCTTCTGGCAGCTGGCATATTTTAAATGGATGCAAAGCCTATAATTTATTATCTTGTTTTATTTTCAAAATCAAATTATTTAACTGCTTTTGAATTTTATTTATTTCAATTATTAATATTTCTACATTTTCTTTGTTCACAAATCCAATTTCTTCGCATAATAATAATTGGGTTTCTAATTCAAATGAGGAACCAATTGCTATTTCCAAAAATCTTTTGAATTCAACATCACTATGTCGACTTGTGCCTTCAGCAATATTTGATGGTATAGAAACAACTGCCCTAAACATTTGAGAAACCAAACCAAACTTCTCCTCTTTGGGTAAGCTTAATGAAAATTGATAAATTTGCTTTACCATTTTCATACTATCCTTCCAAACATCATATTTTTTAAAGTCTCTCATGGATTTTTGCTCCAGTTCATTTTTCAACAATAAAAATCTAAAATTCTGATTCTAAGAGCTAGTTGCTAGAGGCCAGAAGCAATTTTCTTGGTTCATACTTAGCGGCCATGTCGGCGATGGCTTTGATGTGATCTGGGGTGGTGCCGCAGCAGCCGCCTAAGATGTTTACAAGTCCTTCTTTGCAGAATTCTTCCACTTGCTTGGCCATGGCGTTTGGACTTTCATCGTATTGTCCAAACTCATTTGGAAGGCCGGCATTTGGATAAGCGCTTACAAAGAATGGTGAATGCGTTGACATCACTTGTAGGTATGGACGGAGTGCACTTGCACCTAAGGCACAGTTTAAACCAATACTTAGCAAAGGCATGTGTTGCATGCTAATTAAAAATGCTTCTGTGGTTTGACCCGACAAGGTTCTTCCTGAAGCATCGGTGATGGTGCCGGAGATCATTACTGGCCATTTTTTACCCAGTTCTTCAAAAAGCTCATCTACTGCAAACAAGGCAGCCTTGGCATTGAGGGTATCAAAAATGGTTTCAATTAGCAATACATCTACGCCACCCTCCAATAATTTGCGGGCTTGTTGTTTGTAAGCTACAACCAACTCATCAAAAACAACTGCGCGGTAACCTGGGTCGTTCACATCTGGGCTAAGCGACAAGGTTCTATTAGTGGGACCAATTGCACCAGCTACAAAGCGCGGCTTGTGAGGTTCTTTGGCAGTCATTTCATCGGCCACTTCGCGGGCAATTTTAGCCGATTGAAAGTTGATATCATCTACCAAATGCTCGAGGTGGTAATCCGCTTGGGCAATGGTGGTACCGCTAAAGGTGTTGGTTTCAACCATATCTGCACCAGCCTCAAAATACTGGCGGTGAATGCCTTTGATAATTTCTGGTCTGGTAATAGACAATAAGTCGTTGTTACCCTTTAAGGGATGTGGATGGTTCTTTAGTGAAGCATTTCTAAAATCTTCCTCTTCCAATTTATGGCGCTGAATCATGGTGCCCATGGCTCCATCGAGGATAAGGATGCGTTCCTTTAATATACTTTGTATGTTCATAATATGCTTTTGGCCATTGGCTTTTGGCTTCTGGCCTCTAGCTTCTGGCTTTTTTATAAATTAAAATATGCTATTGTCCATTCCGATGCATCGGAAGCTAATGGCTAATAGCTAATTTATCCTGAAAGAAATTGCTGGCTTGTGTTTGAGACCTCGATGGAGGCATTCAATCACTTATCAGCATTCGGGGGAGAAACCACGAATAAGGTATTAGCACTATGCGCTAGCTGGTGAGCTAACGAACTTGCCAAGACATCATAGGGCCTATTCCCTCCGTCTTTCTGGATAAGTGGGGCAAATATAGGGCTTATGTTTGATGTTGCAAGTTTTTTTTGCCCTATACCAGGCTTTCATTGATGCAAAATATGTCGCAGGTCGCAAGTCGCAGGTTTTGTTATAGATGTTACATTAACCGGGGTTATAACCCGTAGAGAGGTCGATTCATCGCGTCTCCTTTTCCGGCAGGTCGCAAGT
>Ga0209550_10002418_pt1 | contig 17918 bp, 18 predicted proteins | sample LauGreSuBDMM15SN_2_FD_187567 | JGI IMG/M metagenome (GOLD analysis project Ga0209550, IMG submission 187567) | Freshwater lake microbial communities from Lake Michigan, USA - Su13.BD.MM15.SN (SPAdes) (version 5) | ecosystem: Environmental > Aquatic > Freshwater > Lake | place: Lake Michigan...
TCGCTGAGGTGGTCGGTAATTTACTACGTGAACTCGGTGCGCGCCATCAAGTCTTGTGCGTCACACACCTGCCTCAGGTCGCTGCGCGTGGGCAACAACACTTTCAAGTCAGCAAGCAAAATGTCAAAGGTAAAACGCAATCAAGTATTGCTTTGTTGCAGCCACCTGAACGCATCGAAGAGGTTGCCCGCATGTTGGGGGGCATCAAAATTACCAACACCACGCGCGAGCACGCTAAAGAACTGTTGCAGCCTTAGTCAACGCTCGGCTTCATCAGGGCGCACGAGCCTGAGTCAACGCTCGGCTTCATCAGGGCGCACGAGCCTGAGCCAACGCCTGGCTTCGTCAGGGCGCACGAGCCTGAGCCAACGCCCGGTTTCATCAGGGCGCACGAATCCCAAGCGGGCAACTATCGACCCGTACCGTGGCAGCTAGTACAGACCCCATACAACACCATCGCATGGCTTTCTAAAATAAAACCATTGTCTCGCGCGACCTTATGTTGCCGTTTTTCAATATCAGAGTCGGTAAATTCAGCCACCTTGCCGCAATGCGTGCAAATCAAATGATCGTGATGATCACCATCATTGAGCTCAAAAATCGCTTTGCCGCCATCAAACTGGCTACGCGCCAAAATACCGGCCTGCTCAAACTGCGTTAATACCCGGTAAACGGTGGCCAGGCCAATATCGATACTCTCTCCAATTAAAGCCCGGTAGACATCTTCGGCGCTCAGATGACGCGCGCCCGATTTACGAAAAATATCGAGTATTTTCAGACGTGGAAACGTCGCCTTTAAGCCCACGTTTTTAAGATCGTTGGGGTCGTTTTCGGTGTACATCGGCAATTCCTTGTTTTGGCTCTGTATCCCTGCGCGTTTATGGCGAAATCACCAAAAAAACCTGCAAGATCTTGTGAGAGACCAACGTTTAACCGCGTAAACCTTTATGATAACGTCTTTGCCTGTTTATCCGATAGAGGTTCGCAGTGGTCAAGTTTCATACTTTCGCTTTGCACCTGCGCGCTGGCTTGGCGCTCGCCCTACTGGTCGCAGCCGCCGCCGGTTGCAGCTCAAACCGCTGGGGGTTTCCGTATAAAGCTAGCGTTCAACAAGGCAACTGGATCACCAAAGATCAGGTGAGCTTGCTGCGCCCTGGCATGACACGCGAACAAGTGCGTTACGCCTTGGGCACACCGATGCTAACAAGCGCCTTGCACAGTAACCGCTGGGATTATCCCTACTTTTATCGCGCTGGCACGGGCAAGATCGAAGAACGCACGCTCACGATTTTTTTTAACGGCGCTCAGCTTGAAAGCTGGCGTGGCGAAGAGCAACCCGAGATGCAACCGTTTCAACTTGCCCGCGAAGAAGTGCGTACCGTTATTCTTGAAGACAAGCAAATTAAACTTGATAACGAGCGCATGAATAACGATGGCAGTGCCGCCGTTCAGCTCATCCCTGGGGTCAGTATCGATCAGATGCAAACCAGCGGACCGCCTCTGAGCGATCCACAAGCGTTGCCTGGCGCGCCCGAAGATGCGCCCGTGCAGCTGCGCTAACCAACGACTTTAGGTAAGCTCGATATGATGCGAATTGCAATTGCTGGTGCCAGTGGCCGCATGGGTCGTATGCTGATTGAGTCAGTTTCTCAGTCAACCGATCTCACATTGGCTGCGGCACTTGATGTGGCCGGCTCTCCCATGATTGGCCAAGACGCCTGCGCCTTTTTAGGCAAGCCAAGCGGCGTGCTCATCACAGAGCATCTGTCCGTACTCAAAGGCGCCGACTGCCTAATCGATTTCACTCGCCCAGAAGGCTCGCTGCAGCACTTGGCAGCCTGCGCGCAATACGGGGTCAATATGGTAATCGGCACCACAGGGTTTGACGAGGCTGGCAAAGCCGCAATCGCTGAGGCTGCCAAAACAATCGGTGTGGTGTTTGCGCCAAACATGAGCGTTGGCGTGAATGCAACACTTAAGCTACTAGACATGGCAGCACGTATTCTCAACTCGGGCTATGACGTCGAAGTGTTTGAAGCCCACCATCACCATAAAGTTGACGCCCCGTCAGGCACTGCGCTAAAAATGGGTGAAACCATTGCACAGGCTTGGGGCAAGCCCCTTGACGACATCGCCACCTGGACACGCGAGGGCCACACCGGGCCGCGTGAGACTGGCACGATCGGATTTTCAGTGGTGCGCGGCGGCGATATTGTGGGCGACCATACTGTGTATTTTTGCGGCATCGGTGAGCGCATCGAGATCACTCACCGCTCGAGCAGCCGCGCGGGCTACGCTGAAGGCAGTCTGCGTGCGGCACGGTTTTTGAAAGATAAAAAAGCGGGTCTGTTTGATATGCAAACCGTTCTTGGGCTCTAAACAAATATGCAGACTGTTCTTGGGCTCTAAACAGCTGAGTTCAAGACTCAGCGCCGGCGCAGTACTTCACGAGAGCCTTCCAAAGCTTGACCTCGTGCCCGCCTTGAGTCGTTGACTACCGCTTGCGTAGAAAGTGCGGGTTGGGTACACCAGAGACTAAGCGCTAGACAGCGACGTTTCAGTCACTCAAACGATCACGGGCTCAATCTCGAGCAGGACACCAAATGTTGTCTGTACAGCCTCACGAATGGTGCTTGCTAAGGCGAGCAACTCGTCTGCCTGGGCATGACCATAGTTCACTAGCACCAAGGCCTGTTGGGCGTGCACCCCGACCGCGCCTGACCGCAGGCCTTTGAAGCCACAGTATTCGATCAGCCAACCTGCAGCGAGCTTAAAGCCCCCCTCTGGCTGTGGATAGGCGACAAGCTTAGCGAAGCGCGCTTGCAACGCTTGATATTGCGTGGCCGACACCACTGGATTTTTAAAAAAGCTACCAGCGTTGCCCAGCACTGCAGGGTCTGGTAGTTTGCGGCGTCGAATATCGCACACGGCGTCTAGCACAGCCTGCGCGGTCGCGGCTTGTGAGCCCAGCGCAAGCTGCGGATGGCCTGCCAGATCAGGATAAGTCAGTACGGGTTGCCAAGCTTTGGGCAAGGCAAAGCGCACCGAAACGATTAGCCATTCACCACGCTTAGCGCGCTTGAAAATACTATCGCGATAGCCAAAGTCACACTCTGCGCGCGACAGAGTCACATACTTTTGTTCGGCGACGCGCCAAGCCGTTACCGACTCAAGACGCTGACACAACTCAACACCATAGGCACCAATATTTTGCACGGGGGCCGCGCCCACTGTGCCTGGAATTAACGCAAGATTTTCAAGGCCCCACCAAGCTCGACCCGTAGCGATGACAACCCAGTCGTGCCAGTTTTCACCGGCAGCCACATCGATCAGCCAATGATCGGCAGTGCTCTCAACAAGCTCGATACCTTTGAGCGCAACACGCACCACTAAAGACGACAGCGTACTGGGTAAAATCAAATTGCTGCCACCGCCCAACACTAAACACTCAGGCGCTCGCACAAGCTCACGACCGAGTTCGTTCATTTGCTCGAGACTTTGCAGGTCGACCACTTGCTCGGCCTGACACTGCAGCCCCAAGGTATTGCATGAAGATAAGTCTTGAGCCTGCACGATCAACGAATGTTGCCCCTTTTGTAAGAATCGATTTGACATGATGGGGGATAGGTGTGCTATAGTCGCTGACGTTGTGAATGATACAGCAGTACACAAGCGGGAGTAGCTCAGTTGGTAGAGCGCAACCTTGCCAAGGTTGAGGTCGAGAGTTCGAGACTCTTCTCCCGCTCCAGATTTTTTCTGGAACTAGGTCAGCAGCAGTTTTCCGTTAGTCGCAAAAGTTATTTTTACAAAACGGCACACGTCACTGCACAGAGGCGATTGAGTTGAGTCCTTTGCCCAAGCCCTCCTACAAGCACACTGCCCAATATAAAAAGCCTCAAAAGAGCTCGCCTCTACAGTGCGCCTTGAAGACATCGTTATTCGTCGCATTGGGCTTGCTGAGCTCAAAGGCGGTTCAGGCTGAATGGGTTGAAATCGCCTCAAATGCCACGGTCAACAAAACCTTATATATCGACCCCTCCAGCAAAAAAAAGAACAGAAAATTCGTCACAATCTGGGCAATGTACGACGACGCCAAGCCCCAGTTAATTAACGACAAACCCTCTCTGTCTTCGATTCACGAATATCAAGTGGATTGCAGCATCTCGTCGCAACAGTCAATGCGCCGAACGTTTTATGAAGGCCCTAAGGGCACGGGCGTAGAAGTTGGCAGTTCGATCGACACCAACTGGGTGCCGATCAACCCCACGACCGTCGCCGAGGCGATTTACAAGGTAACCTTGTCACAGGCACTCATTCAAGCGGCCTGCTCAAAAGACTAGTGGTAAAGGCCTAATCCAACTTTGCGCCTGACGCTTTGACCACTTCGGCCCAGCGTTTGATTTCAGCACTGACAAACGTGCCAAACTGCGCGCCTGTTACGTCTGGAAACTCGGCGCCGTTCGCAGCCCAACCGTCTTTTATCAACGCATCTAACGGTAATTTTTTAATCTCGGCCAACATACGAGCCTGCGCCTCTGGAGGCGTGCCCTTTGGCGCCCAGAGTCCGTACCACGTCGTCACGGTGTAGTCAGGAAAGCCTAGCTCGGCGGCGCATGGCACATCAGGGATGGCAGGATTGCGCACGCTGCCAGCGACCATTAAGGCATTGAGTCTGCCACCTTTAATATGTTGCGCAGACGAACCTAAACCGTCAAACATCACATCAACGTCACCGGCAAGCAAACCTTGCAAGGCTGGGCCCGCCCCCTTGTAGGGAATATGCGTGAGATTAGTTTTTGACTGGATTTTAAAAAGCTCACCGGCCAAATGGTGCGAGGTTCCGCTACCGGCAGAACCGTAGTTCAGTTTGCCTGGATTGGCCTTGGCCATTTCAAGAAATGCTTTGAAATCACCAGGTACCTTTTTAGGGTTGACCACCAACACTTGTGGCACGCGTGCCACCATCGCAATGGGTATGAAGTCATTTTCGATACTGTAATCAAGCTTTGGGTACATCGAAGGTGCAATCGCGTGATGTACCGCACCCATAAACCAGTTATAACCATCGGGCGCCGCACGTGCGGCCAACCCCGCTCCCAAATTACCACCTGCACCGCCTCGGTTATCAATCACCCATTGCTTGCCGAGCGATTTTGAAATAACTGCCGAAATCGGTCGCGCAAAGGCATCGGTTCCGCCGCCGGCCGGAAAAGGCACAATGACCGTCATTGCTTTTGAAGGCCAATCAGCCTGAGCCCACACCGGCAAGCCAGCTAACCCAACCGACCCCACGCCTACTTGCAAAAGCGCCCTACGCTTATTGTTTATCATAACAATGCCTCAATATTTTTATGCTTAGCCCTTCACTGAGCGATACGTTCAGGAAGGGCAAAACGTTGTTCTTGTCAAACACCCACTCGACACATCCGAAACCGCCTTGGCTGTCTTTGCATACAACCCAAACTGGATCAGTCTGATTCGGACGTAGCCCAAATCGTCTAGGCTTTGGGTTATTGTTGTACTGTAATGCAAACTCAATAAAAGGAAAACCCCCTTTTGTAGTATGATCGCCCTCCGGCAAGCTCAGCATTGACGGCGCAATGGCAGAGTGGTTATGTAGCGGATTGCAAATCCGTCAAGCTCGGTTCGATTCCGGGTTGCGCCTCCAAAAAACGGTTTGGCCCTGTCGACTCAAATTTATGACAACTACAGCGGCACCTAGCTTACAGCCCCCCTCACCCTCCTACTTGACGGGGTTCTTAGGCCTCAGGATTTTTTTAGCCTTCGCTTCTGGGTATTTTCTTTCGTATGCATTGCGCGCGGTCAACGCCGCGATCGCCCCCTTTTTAGCCGATGACCTGGGTCTGTCAAATAGCGCCCTAGGGTGGTTCTCTTCAGCCTACTTTTTGGCCTTTGGGGTGATGCAGATTCCGGTAGGCATTTGGCTTGATCGCTACGGCGCACGCCGAACTGAAGCTGCCCTCTTGCTGGTTGCTGCACTTGGCTCGCTCTTGGTCGCTGTTGGGCAATCCCTGTGGATGCTGTTCTTAGGTCGCATCCTGATTGGCATTGGGGTCTCAGCCTGTTTAATGGCCTCGTACTCGTATTTCAGGCGGTGCTACCGGCCAGAGCAACAGGCGCGCTTGGTGATGTGCATGTTAGTCGCGGGTACAGGCGGGGCGTTAATTGCCGCCCAACCAGCCCTATTACTAGCCGAGGCTTTAGGCTGGCGACACGTATTTAGCTTAGCCAGCTTTGCACTGCTGGTCTCGGCGGGCTTGGTGTTCTTTTTGACCGGTGACTATGACCGTCAAACCATCAATCAAACTAGCGCCTCGGCTCACTCAGACAGCTTCTTGTCTTTATGCAGGCATCCGATCATGCTGCGCGCGATACCGCCCTCTATTCTGATCATCGGAGGCTTTGTCGCCTTGCAAACCCTGTGGGTGGGACCTTGGCTGACGCAAGCGCTAAACATGACGGCCGAGCAGGCCAGTCAAGTCTTACTTTACCTAAACGCCACGATCCTGGCTTCATACCTGGCGATGGGGATTCTGAGCCCGTGGCTGGTCAAGCGCGGGGCCTCGTTATTCAAACAATCCTCGATCGCGCTGCTTTGGCTCACGCTCTGTTTCACCGCAATCCCTCTGTGGCAAACTGAAGCCTCTTGGATACTTTGGCCACTCATTGCGTTGGCAGTACCCGCAATGTTTTTGCTACAAACCCAAACCGCACTCGAGTTTCCTAGCGAGGTCGCTGGTCGCGTGCTCACTACGCTCAATCTGATGATTTTTGCCGGCACCTTCATTGTGCAATGGGGGCTGGGTGTCATCACTGATGTGTTTGTCGTAGGTGGCTTTGATCGCACGCAGGCACTGACTTACGCTCTACTTGCCTTGGCGGCAACGCAGTGGTCTAGTTTGCTTTGGTTCTGGATGAAAACACCGCATGGATCAATCCGTACTTAATGCCCAAATTCGCTGGCCCGATGTGCCCGCGGCGTATGGCTGGCTCTCCCTCTCTGCGCGCGGTGAGTGGCGCCTGCATCCACTAGGCGATGCCCACGCAGGCGGCCAAGGTCAGGGGATCAGTAACGTTCAAATCCTGAGCTTCATTGGCAGAAACTACGCGTCTGAGCCAAACGGCATATGGTTTTTTCAAAATGGCCCACAGCGGGTGTATGTGCGCCTAGATGCCGCACCCTTCGTGCTGCGCTTAGATCCGAGCCTAGGTACCCTAGTCAGTCACAATGGGCAAACCATTGCGAGCGTCACTCAGTGGTTGCTGGATGAGGACGGGCAACTCTATGCCCAAACCAACCTAGGCGCCGCTAGAATCGATGACCGCGACCTAGGGATCTTAGCCAATTGCCTGAGTACGTCAGATTCGCGCAACCTGCTAGAGGTGCTTGAACAAAGCGATCTTCATCAAACGCCTGCAAACGGGCTCAGCTTTTTTGACCAGACCGAAGTCTTTGCTGCACTCGCGCAACCCGCTTCTTTTTTGATCGTCCTAAGAAAAGAGCTGCCAGGCCTCCTAAATTTCGTTGCAAATCCGACCGGTGCACCTATTCAGTAAGCCTCTTTGGCCTTAAAATAGGAGCCTATGAGCCACCCATCTGAGTTTTATTTTCCGGCGCCGCGACAGCAAAAATTTTGCAGTCAATGCGGTACGCTAAACGTTCGCAAACTTCTCGAGGGCGACAATCGCGAGCGAGACCTTTGTGAAGCTTGCGGTGCCGTGCATTACCAAAACCCACGTTTAGTCGTGGGCACGCTGCCAATTTTGGGTGACAAAATCTTATTGTGCCTGCGCGCGATTGAACCGCGCGCCAATACCTGGACCCTGCCCGCAGGGTTTATGGAGCTTGGCGAAGCGATGGATGAAGGCGCTGCACGAGAAACCCAAGAAGAAGCCGGCGTACGTATCGAACTTGGCCAACTCTACACTGTGATTGATATCCCGCATGTGGATCAGGTTCATGTGTATTTTTTAGCCAAGGCTTTAGGCCCCGAACTTGATCCAGGCCCTGAAACGCTTGAGGCGCGCTGGTATGGCCTAGAGGACATTCCCTGGGATAACCTCGCCTTTAAATCTGTTTCAACCACGCTTAAGCATTACCTTCGCGAACGCGAAACCGGTCACTTCGAGACGCATCATTACTCGCTAGGCCTGACAAAACGTTAAGGGTCTGAGGCGATCTTGGGGTCTTTGCCGCTAACCTGGCTTGAGCCAGACTCACCGTTTCCGCCGGCCTCTCAGGCGCTAGCCGAACCTGCAGGTCTACTGGCGGTGGGCGCAGATTTATCCATTCCACGTTTACGCTCGGCTTACACCCAAGGTATTTTTCCTTGGTTTTCACACGACGAGCCGCCCTTATGGTGGTCGCCTGATCCGCGCATGGTTCTCAAATGTGACGCGCTTCATGTGTCGCACTCTTTACGCAAACGCTTACGTCAAATTGCCACAGCCCAACGCGCTGCAAACTTTGAGGTCGTCGTAAAGGTCGATACCGACTTCGCTGCGGTCGTACGCGGCTGCGCCCGCGCTGCAGCCGGCGGCCAGCCTGGCACTTGGATCACCGCCGAGATGCAACTGGCCTATCAGGCGTGGCATCTGGCGGGGCAAGCGCATAGCATTGAAACATGGATCAATGGTCGCTTAATGGGCGGCCTCTATGGCGTGAGCATCGGTAAAATGTTTTTTGGTGAGTCAATGTTTAGTCGCGCAACCGACGCTTCAAAAATTGCGCTGGCACATCTGATCTGGTTTTTACAGCAACAGCAGGTCAGCTGGATTGACTGTCAAATGCAAACCTCTCATTTAGCGAGCATGGGGGCGTGCCCGGTGCCACGCGAACAATTTCTTGCGCACGTGCGACAGCACACAGCTGCCCCAGATATTGCCTGGCAAACTGGCTGGCTCGATGATACGGGCGTTTTACACCGCCCCCACTCGTGCCAAGTGTGACGATCTGTACTATTCTTGCAATCATCACACAAGCGCTCTTTAGACATTTCGCATGAGTCAAATTAAAGAACTACCGTTCGCTGCGCTTCAGTTTTACGCGACTGCACCCTACGCCTGCAGCTACCTTCCTGAGCGCCAAGCGCGCTCGCAGGTGGCAGCGCCCAGTCACCTGATCAACAGCGACACATACTCACAACTCGTTGACGAAGGATTTAGGCGCAGTGGGTTATTTACGTATCGACCTCACTGTGACGACTGTCAGGCGTGTATACCGGTTAGGGTAGACGTCAATGGCTTTGAACCTGGCCGTACCCAAAGACGTGTTCTGAAACGACACCAAGATCTGCGCCCATTGGTCGCCAAGCTGGCCTGGTCGCAAGAGCACTACTCGCTATACACGAGCTATCAGGCCGCGCGCCACCCTGGCGGGGGCATGGATGAAGACAATCAGGCGCAATATGGTCAGTTTTTATTAGCCAGTCGAGTTAACACCAGGCTGGTTGAGTTTCGCGACGAAGACGGCAAGTTGTGCATGGTGTCAATCATCGACGTGCTTGAACAAGGCTTATCGTCGGTATACACCTTTTACGATCCTGCACTAGCAGGCAGCTTGGGCACCTACAGCATCCTGTGGCAAATTCAGCAATGTCGTCAACTGAATTTACCATGGTTGTACTTAGGCTACTGGATCGAACAGAGCCCTAAGATGGCCTACAAATCAAATTACATGCCTGCGCAATACCGCTACCGAGGCGCCTGGCATGACGAACCACCCGCCTCTGTACTCGAACGGTAATTTTTAAAATCCTTAGTCTTTCGGTATTTGATCTCTCGATTTTTTACATCTAGATTTTTTACGCCTAGATTTTTTTATAGCTAGATTTTTTTATAGCTAGATTTCTTTATAGCTAGATTTTTTTATAGCTAGATTTCTTTATAGCTAGATTTTTAAACCTATATTTTTAAACCTTTACATTTTCACACTGCTTATGTCATTCCTTTTTCAAGCTTACCCACTTGCACGCCAAGCACTTTTTGCGCTTGATGCCGAAGCTGCCCACGAGACCACTCTGCATGCGCTGCAAAAGGCCTACGATTGTTCGCTAACCCGCGGAATGATGCATAGCAGAGTGTCCGATCCCGCCACGCTGATGGGTTTGCCGCTGCTCAATCGCGTTGGGTTGGCTGCCGGACTCGATAAAAATGGGGCGCATATCGACGCGATGGGCAATCTGGGTTTTGGTTTTATCGAGGTCGGCACGGTGACACCTCGAGGGCAGACTGGCAACCCAAAGCCACGCATGTTCCGGCTCCCGCAAGCCCAGGCCTTAATCAACCGTTTAGGGTTCAACAACTTAGGGCTTGATACGTTTTTAGCCAACGTGGCGCGCAGCACCTGGCGCAGCAAGGGCGGAATCGTCGGGCTCAACATCGGAAAAAATGCTGATACGCCGATTGAACAAGCCGCCAGTGACTATTTGATTGGCTTAGCTGGTGTGTACCCGCACGCCGATTACATTACGGTGAATATCTCTTCGCCAAATACAAAAAACTTACGTGCGCTTCAGGGTGAGGACGAACTCGATCAACTGTTATCCCAACTCCAACAACGTCGGCTTGAGCTCACCGAGCAGCATGGTCGACGCGTCCCCTTGGCCGTCAAGATCGCACCCGATTTGAACGAAGATCAAATCGATATCATTGCCCAAGTGCTACCACGACACGGTATTGACGGTGTTATTGCCACCAACACCACACTTGAGCGCTCGGCGGTGCAAGGCATGCAGCACGCAGACGAAGCCGGCGGCCTGTCAGGCGCCCCCCTACACGCGCGGTCACTCGAAGTGATCGCACGCTTGCGACAGCGCGTAGGGGCAGAACTCGCGATTATTGGGGTAGGAGGAATTGTTGCTGGCCAACATGCCGCTGAAAAAATCGCCGCCGGTGCTGATGCGGTACAGGTCTATACCGGGCTGATCTATCGCGGGCCAGCGCTGGTAAGTGAATGCGTCAAAGCGATGGCTGCTGCACGCCGCTAAGCGCCAAGCTGACACGCGTCACTCACGAAACGCACCAAACACACGAAACGCACGAAACGCATGAAACGCACGAAAAAAAGCCGTTTGCCCACTAAGGTGTTGCAACCAGATCCACGACGACTAAAACAATCGGGACTAGATGCAACACCCTAGCGGGCAAAAGACTTTTAAAGCTTACCGAACTGCATCACGACTCAGCTCAAACAGCCACGACTCAATTCAAACAGCCCTTAAGCAAGGTTTTTACGCTGTTTTACGACCACGTGTTGAGGCTTTCACTGTTTCAGCGGCGTCGCCAGCTGCTTTGAACGTTGCAGCGGCGGCCGCTGTCAGGTTCTTTTCAGCGGTTTCGGCGGCTTGTTTAGCAGCTTTGGTCATTGCGTCATAGGCGGTTGTGGCTTGAGCCAGACCGCTTTTAATCATAGCGACAGCGCTTTCTGAGCCAGCTGGAGCATGCTTGCTGAACTGTTCAATCGCGTCGTGCACATGCTTCTGACCTTCAGCGGCATGAGCCTCACCAAGCTTGGTGAGGTCGGCCTGAACACCAGACACGATGTCATACACATGCTTGCTGTATGACATGGCTTTCTCAGCTGCAGGTTGAGCCAGATTTGACGACAAGGCAACAGCCTCTTGTGCATCTTTGATACCGGCAACTTGTTGTGATTTTTGCGACACTTCATCTAAAGTCGCTTTCATGACTTTCAGGTTCAGGTCAACGAATTTTTCGAAACCAGTGAACATGCTGGTTTGAACGGCGACAAACGTGTCAATAGCAACTTTTTGGCTGTTAAGAACTTGCTGGGGAATAGCTGACATGGTGGGCTCCTGGGGTTAGGATCAAAGCGTTTTGCAGAATTTGCTGCACTGCACAAGCTCTATTTTAAGCAATTCCACCTATCTGTCAACAATTTTTTGTTGCGTCGCACCAAAATACAACAAATTGATCGACTTTGGCACATTTCTCGCCTAGACTAAACACATTGACTCAAGGACACCGCATGATGGCTCAGCTCGCTAAACTCTCTCAATCCGCTACCCTCAGGCGCCTGCTTTGCGCAGCTGCCGTTATTAGCACACAACTCTGCGTGGCGCCTCTTGCCCATGCCCAAGCCGCCCAAACCGCGGCCGAGTACCCCACTAAGTCAATCAAAATCGTTGTCGGCTTTGCGCCAGGTGGCGGCTCAGACTTCATTGCGCGACTTGTGGCGCAACGTCTGACCCCAAAACTAGGACAAACTGTTTATGTTGAAAATCGGCCCGGCGCTGGGGGCAATTTGGGTGCTGAAGTCGCTCTGCGAGCACCTGGCGATGGTTACACGCTTTTTTTAGCTGCGACCAGCTATACCGTGAACGCCAATCTGTACACGTTGCCTTTTGATCCAGTCAAAGACATTACCGCGGTCGCGCGCTTGGCGAGTGGCCCATTCGTGGTGGCCACCAATCCCGGCACACAAATTAAAACTCTGAAAGAGCTTGTTGAGCGTGCCAAAAGTGAACCAGGCAAACTCGCTTACGCCTCATCGGGTGCAGGTAGCATTACGCATATCGCAACAGAATATTTTTTAAGCGTCGCGGGAGTCCAGGCGCTACACATCCCTTACAAAGGGACCTCACCAGCCTTAACCGACACGATGTCTGGAACGGTGCAGTTTATGTTTGGAACAGTGGCCTCGACAGTTCCGCACGTCAAGTCAGGCAAGCTACAAGGCTTGGCAGTCACCACCAAAGAGCGGCTCGGCGCATTACCCGACTTGCCAACTGTGATCGAGTCTGGCTACCCAGGCTTTGATGTCGCGGTTTGGCACGGCTTGATTGGCCCCAAGGGTATCCCCAAGGGCATTGTCGACAAGTTAAATAAAGCGGTCATTGAGGCGCTGAGCGACCCAGCGACTGCCGAGCAGTTGGCCACCGATGGCTTGACGCCGGCCAAAGACTCACCCGAGGTTTTCAGCCAACTGATCGAGGCTGAGGTCAAGCGTTGGGGTGAGCTCGTCAAAGCACGCGGCATTACCTTAAAGTAGCAGCGTTGCAGTCTGACCTAGCTTAGGCGCCGCTGGCTTCATAGCCAAGCGCCTCAGAAATGCTGCCCGCAGTGGCAACTAACTGAGGGATCCAAGCGTCTTGCAAGCGCCCCGATGGTGCTGAAATCGATAGCCCGGCCACCAGCTTGCCCGTATCATCATAAATCCCGGCGGCGATACAACGAACACCCAATTCAAGCTCTTCGTTATCTCGGGCGTAACCAAGCTGGCGGACCAACGATAATTCTTGCTCGAGTTTTTCGAGCGTCGTGATGCTATTTGCGGTGCTTGCAGCGAGGCCAGTTCGCGTGGCGTAAGTACGCACTTGCCGAACGTCCGCCGCCGAGAGAAACAACTTACCGTTTGAGGTCAAGTGCAAGGGCGCGCGACCACCAATCGCTCGTACGACTTGCATGCCCGAGCGTTCGCTCCAGGCGCGGTCGATGTAAATAATTTCATCGCCCTGCTGTACCGATAAATTGACGGTTTGCCCAGTCAACCGATGTAAAGCATGCATGGCCTCGTGGGCCGCTTCGCGAACGTTCAAACGCCCTTTCACCAAAGACCCCAATTCAAGCAAACGCATGCCGAGTTGATACATACCATTATCAACCCGATCGACGTAGCGCCCAATCACCAAATCACTCAAAATACGATGTGCAGTTGAGGTGTGAAGACCCGTTGTTTTTGCCAGATCTTTCAGGGCAACTGGATCGGGCTGCGCCGCCAACGCATCGAGCAATTGCGTCGCCCGCCCAAGCACCTGGATCGCCATATCCATGGGCTCTGACGGGGGTTGGGCGGGCACGGAGGCCGCCGATGAAACGTGACGAAGCATGTTGACCGAAAAGATAGACGAAGCGACCACAATTTGGCGCGCTGCAACATTCATTCTATCCCATATTGTGAAAAATTTTTTCACGCCTTGCCCATCGAAACTCTGAATTCAAGCAAGTCTGGCCTGAATTCATCGGGTTTTCATGTCTTTTTGATTACAGCATGGCTTGGCGCAAGTAATATCGAGCCCTCGACAACAGCGACTCATCTCCGGATCCCTTAGACATGCGCAGTGACCTTGAAATCGCCCAGGCAGCGAATAAACGCCCAATTCTCGAACTTGCGACAGACCGACTCGGAATCCCGACAGAGCAACTCGAACCCTACGGGCGTTTCAAAGCCAAGCTATCGCTTGAGTACATTGACACGCTCGCCACACGACCGAACGGCAAGCTTGTGCTGGTCACCGCGATTTCGCCGACCCCTGCGGGCGAAGGCAAAACCACCACCACCGTTGGGCTGGGTGATGCCCTGAACCATATTGGCAAGCGCGCCATCATGTGTTTACGCGAACCCTCTTTAGGCCCCGTCTTTGGTATGAAGGGCGGCGCTGCGGGCGGCGGCATGGCGCAAATCGTGCCGATGGAAGACATCAATTTACATTTCACGGGCGATTTCAATGCCATCGCCCTAGCCAACAATCTGCTGGCTGCGCTGATCGACAACCATATCCATCACGGCAACAAACTTGGCATCGATGTGCGACGAGTGAACTGGAGACGCGTCGTTGACTTAAATGACCGTGCCCTACGAAACATCGTGGTGGGCTTGGGCGGAACCGCAAACGGATTTCCGCGCGAAGATCATTTCGATATTGTTGTGGCCTCAGAAATCATGGCAATCTTTTGCCTGGTCAACAATCTAAAAGATTTGAAAGACCGCTTAGGCAATATCGTGATCGGCTACTCGCTGACTGGTAAACCGATTTTGGCGCGCGATTTGCAAGCACAAGGCGCGATGACTGCGCTGTTAAAAGAAGCGCTCGCGCCAAACCTTGTACAGACACTTGAGAATAATCCTGCAATCGTGCACGGTGGCCCCTTTGCCAACATTGCGCATGGTTGCAACACGGTACTCGCTACGGCGACCGCTTTAAAACTAGCGGATTACGTCGTCACCGAAGCAGGCTTTGGTGCAGACTTAGGCGCAGAAAAATTCTTTGATATCAAATGTCGCAAAGCTGGTCTCACACCCTCAGCCGTGGTGTTAGTCGCCACCGTGCGTGCACTCAAGTATCACGGCGGCGTCGAAGTCAAAGACGTCGGTACCGAAAACCTTGACGCACTGCGCGCTGGGCTGGTGAATCTTGAGCGCCATATTCATAACATCACGCAGAATTTTGGCTTGCCTTGCGTGGTGGCCATCAACCATCGCACAGAGGATACCCCCGCCGAGATCGCTCTACTGCAAGCGACCACCGCCGCACTAGGTGTTGAGGTAGTGCTCGCCAAGCATTGGGCACAGGGCGGCGCAGGTGCGGCTGACTTAGCACACGCTGTCGTCAAACTCTGCGAGCAGCCGAATCACTTTAAATTTTTGTACCAAGACTCAGACTCGCTGTGGGACAAAGTGCAAGCCATTGCAACCAAGACGTATGGTGCAGCCAGCATCACGGCCGACGCAAAAGTGCGCGCGCAAATTGCGCAGCTTCAAAGCGATGGCTATGGTGATTTACCGGTGTGTATTGCTAAAACGCAATATTCGTTTTCGACTGATGCCAAATTACGAGGCGCACCGAGCGGTCATGTGCTAACGATTCGTGAGGTCAGGCTCTCGGCCGGAGCAGGCTTTGTGGTGATGGTGTGTGGGGATATCATGACTATGCCTGGGCTACCTGCTGTGCCTGCAGCAAATGGGATTGATGTGAATGATGCCGGGCAGATCACCGGGTTATCTTGATTTGTATCTCGAGACTGCGCAAGCCGCGGTGGCAGCGCGTTACTAACGAGGCAGCGGTAGCAAAGCGCGCAAGGCCAGTCACGCATGACGAATGGCGAGCGTCAACGACCCATTAAACAAGAAACTAGCATCTAAAGATCACAGCTGCCGCGCCTTTTCTGGTGCTGGGCGGGTGGCTGTGGCCGGGTGTTTGAGGCGCCGAGGATTTTGCGGGATTGGCGGATGAAGGCGGCCCTTGTTTGAGCGAAGCGAGTTTGGGCCGCCGCTGCCAAGACAAAAAATCGGAGGGGAGTCTGCGCAGCAGACCGACTCGGTCAGCCGGCCACAGCCACCCGCCAAGCACCAGAAAACGCTACCGAGCCCGAAGCCCCCCGAAGCAAAGCCCTACTTCACAACCACCGGAATCCCAGCAATCCGCGCCGACCACTCTTTTGGCCCCGTCGTATGCACCGAAATACCATTCGAATCCACCGCCACCGTCACAGGCATATCCACCACATCAAACTCATAGATGGCCTCCATCCCCAGATCAGCAAAGCCAACCACCTTGGCAGCCTTGATCGCTTTGGATACCAGATACGCAGCACCACCCACAGCCATCAAATACGCAGACTTGTGCTTACGAATCGATTCGATCGTTGCTTCGCCACGCTCTGACTTACCAATCATCACCGCCAAGCCCGTTTGCTCGAGCATCATGTCGGTGAACTTGTCCATACGTGTCGAGGTGGTTGGGCCTGCAGGACCAACAACTTCATCACCAACGGGGTCGACTGGGCCAACGTAGTAAATCGCCTTGCCACGAAAATCGACAGGCAATTTTTCGCCCTTAGCCAACATATCTTGAATACGCTTGTGCGCTGCGTCGCGGCCCGTGAGCATTTTTCCGTTGAGCAACAAGGTCTGACCTGGTTTCCAGCTGGCGACTTCTTCAGGCGTGAGTTTGTTTAAATCAACTTGACGCGACGACTTGTAATTTGGCGCCCAGTTGACATCAGGCCAGTCTGACAACGAAGGGCGATGCAAGTGTGCAGGGCCCGAACCGTCAAGTTCAAAGTGCGCGTGACGCGTAGCCGCACAGTTGGGGATCATTGCCACCGGAAACGATGCAGCGTGTGTCGCAAAGGTTTTAATCTTGACGTCAAGCACAGTTGTCAAGCCACCTAAGCCTTGCGCACCTATGCCTAAACCGTTTACCTTTTGATACAACTCAATCCGCAATTCTTCAATTTTGTTGCTCGGCCCACGCTCAAGCAGCTCGTACATATCGAGATCTTCCATCAGCGCTTGTTTAGCCATCAACACAGCTTTTTCGGCCGTACCGCCAACACCAATCCCCAACATACCAGGTGGACACCAACCCGCACCCATCGTGGGCACCGTCTTTAACACCCAGTCAACGATGGAGTCGTTAGGATTCAACATCGCTAACTTCGATTTGTTTTCAGAGCCACCGCCCTTAGAGGCCACTTGTACGTCAACCTTATCGCCTTGCACCAGTTCAACGTTCACAATGCAGGGCGTATTATCTTTGGTGTTTTTGCGCAGAAAGATTGGATCATCCAACACCGAAGCACGCAAAGGGTTTTCTGGATTGAGGTAGCCGCGACGCACGCCCTCATCGCATAATTCTTGAATATTTTTCTTGGTATTGAACCGAACATCCATGCCAATTTTTAAAAAGACATTGACGATACCGGTGTCTTGGCAAATCGGACGACGACCCTCTGCGCTCATGCGCGAGTTCGTCAAAATTTGCGCCATCGCATCTTTGGAGGCCGGGCTTTCTTCACGCTCGTAAGCACGGGCAAGGTGCTTGATATAGTCAGCCGGATGGTAATAGCTGATGAACTGAATCGCGTCAGCGATCGACGACACGAAATCTTCTTCTTGAATAATGACTGACATAGAGGCACCTGCTAAAAAAAAGGAACTAAAAAAATTAAATTCTTGATACACCCTGAATCATAGGCGATTCATGCACAAAACTGGCCAAGACACCGAAACTTTGGCCCAAATCATGCCGCCCCGACGGCTTGCCACCAACAGGGTCTGCCCCACGGTAAAATGACCGATTAAATTGCCCTTGCCGTGTTCACACCTTCATGCTCACTTTTCAGCAAATTATTCTTCGCCTGCAAGAGTACTG
>Ga0209550_10002419_pt1 | contig 17913 bp, 16 predicted proteins | sample LauGreSuBDMM15SN_2_FD_187567 | JGI IMG/M metagenome (GOLD analysis project Ga0209550, IMG submission 187567) | Freshwater lake microbial communities from Lake Michigan, USA - Su13.BD.MM15.SN (SPAdes) (version 5) | ecosystem: Environmental > Aquatic > Freshwater > Lake | place: Lake Michigan...
TTGGCTAAATTTTTCGGCATATCTGGATTAATTCCTTTCGATATAGACAATTTATATGCCAATAATTGTAACGGAATAACACCTAACAAATCACCAAATGTCTTATTTTCAGGAATAAATAGTACATTTTCTTTTTCTTTATGTTTATGGGTATCACTTTTGTTTGTAATAAACAAAATGGGCGCGTGTCGCGATTTTATCTCTTCATAAGCATTTTCGGCCTTACTATAATTTAGGTCATCATGTGCAAGTATAATAACTGGAAAATTCTCGTCTAACAATGCAAATGGACCATGTTTCAAAGAAGAAGTGGAATAACCTTCGCTATGAATATAGGAAATCTCTTTAATTTTAAGTGCCCCTTCTCTCGCCACCGACTCTGATTTTCCTTTTCCCAACAAAAAACAATGATCTTTATCTTTAAATAATGTATTCATCATTTTATCTAGCGCTGGGTTATCATTCATCTCCAACGTTTTTTTAATATCCGTTGATAATTGACGAATATCATGAATATATTGTTTACGTTTATGTTGGTTTGTGTTTTTTTTCTGTGAAAACCATACGGACAACATGGACAATAATATTACTTGTGCTGTGTAAGCTTTAGTGGACGCTACACCTACTTCTCTTCCCGCGTTTAAGTAACAACCACAATCTACTTCGCGCGAAATAAGAGAATCTACTACATTTACTATACCTATTAAAAACAAGTTGTTACGTTTACCTATTTCAATACATCTATGCAAATCTTTCGTTTCCCCAGACTGTGAGATGAGTAAAATAGCCGTTTTACCTTTTGTAGGAATATCTTGTTCACCAAATTCAGCACCATCAAATAATTGAACGGTTACAAAGTCGCATAATTCCTTAAAAAAATATAATCCGTGTTGTCCAGCAAAATAAGAAGTTCCACAACCAAGTAAAATTAAATGATCGATATTTATAAGCGTATCCGTATGTTCCTCAAGTCCACCCAATTTTACTTGATCGGTATCTAATAATCGCCCACCCATGCTAATAGCACGTAATGCAGATTCTGGTTGTTCGTATATTTCTTTTATGGTCCAGTACGGAAATGGGTTGGGGGTCAATGAATAATTTGTTTTCGTCAGAACCTTTGCAACATAATTATTTTTTGTATTTATTTTTATCTCTTTCGCAACCTTTTCTATAACACAAATGTCGTAATTTTGCAATACAAAATAATTGGGAATTTTGTCGCAAAATCCACCTTTTTCTGAAACAACAATTGCACAATTGTCATCGTGACCCACTAATAACGGGCTACCATGCCGCGTACAATAAATAGTATCTGGAGTATCCGTACAAAGAATAGCTAGACCCCAGGTTCCTTCTAATAAGTGAATTACTTCTTGAATACATTCAACTACATTCGTGTTTTTAGAATATGCAAAAGATAATAATTGTACTACAACTTCAGTATCCGTCTGAGAATGAAATATGTATCCACTTTGTTCTAACCAATCCTTTAATTCTTTATAATTTTCAATTATTCCGTTATGTACCAAAGCAAATTTATTACACATACTAATATGCGGGTGTGAATTTGTATCTGTTTTAGCTCCGTGTGTTGCCCAGCGCGTATGTGCAATTCCTACTGATGCATTTGCGTGCTTTTCTAAAGCACCTGATATTTTGATGTATGGATCTATTTTGTTATTGGAAGCATATTTGTCAATAATAATTTTATTGTCGCCATTTAATGTTGCAATTCCCGCAGAATCGTACCCTCTATTCTTAAGTTGAATTAGTCCATCAAATAATATATTGGTACAATTTTCTGAAGAAACGCAAGCAATTATTCCACACATATAAATAATGTTACAAAATAAAATATATGATCTCGCCTATAGTTATGATATTTAAAGACGACTCTAATAAATTGGTTATGATTAATATAAACGCAATGTGTTATTACGGTGATGCGAAAGATTATGATATTGGATGGAGATGAATTCCACACAGCATACGAATTCATTGAAATCGTCTTTTTGAAAAACGGGAAAAGAACTTATTTTAATTGACGAAAAATACTTTCGACCCTCAGAAGTAGAAGAACTGTTGAGCGATTCCACAAAGGCGAGAACGGAACTAGGATGGATACACAAATATAGTTTTGATAGTGTTTAGTAAGTCATCCAGATGGTCGTTAACTTTTTTGTTTAATCAAATATTCAAAATAATGAATTGTTTCACTTAGTCCGTCTTCTAAATTATAAGTTGGTTCCCACTGTAGAACTTCTTTCGCTCTAGATATATCCGGTTTTCGATTAGTCGGATCGTCAGATGGTAGTGATTTATATATAATTTTGGATTCGGATTTCGTCAACTGTATAATAATGTTGGCTAAATCTTTCATAGATAGTTCACGAGTATTGCCTATATTTACAGGATAAATATAGCTAGAATTCATTAATTTGATTAATCCGTCGAGTTGATCTTCAATATAACAAAAACTACGCGTTTGTTCTCCGTCCCCATATAGTGTTATATCTTGTCCTTCTAGTGCTTGATTTATAAAATTAGATACTACGCGTCCATCGTTATTATCCATTTTAGGGCCGTATGTATTGAATATGCGAACGATTCGTGTATCTACGCCGTATTTAGTATGATAATCCATCATCAATGTTTCTGCTACACGTTTTCCTTCATCATAACAGCTTCTTATTCCAATTGTATTTACATTTCCTCTATAACTCTCGGGTTGTGGGGATATTTCAGGTTCTCCGTAAATTTCGGAGGTGGATGATTGTAAAATGGTTGCCTTTTTATCTTTCGCTAATTCTAACATATTTAAAACGCCTTGAAAATTGACTTTCAATGTATAAATAGGATCCTTTTGATACTTTGGTGGAGATGCAGGACAAGCAAAATTATAAATTTGGTCTATATTGCAATCGATTATAAGTGGTTCTATAATATCGTGATTGATAAACTGAAACTGATCGTTACTTAATAAGTGATTTATATTATTCATACTTCCGGTATATAAATTATCTACGCAAATGACTTTGTTATTATTTGCTAATAAACGTTCACACATATTAGATCCTATAAATCCGGCGCCCCCAGTGACCAAAATGGTTTTGTTCATATACATATAAATAATATAATTGTCTTTCGATAAAATGTTGGTTATATTATATGAAGATCGGTATTATCGGAAACGGATTTGTTGGAAAAGCAACGAATCAACTAAAATGTAAAGATATAGATATTTTGGCCTATGATATAAATCCAGAACATTGTATACCTAAAGGGTTAAGTTTAATAAATATGAATATATGTGATATTATATTTGTTAGTGTGCCTACACCCATGAGTAAAGATGGGTCGTGTCATTTGGGAATCGTGAAAAGTGTATTGAATGATTTAGAAAAAATAAACTACGGGGGTTTTGTTGTCTTGCGCTCTACCGTTCCGGTCGGAACAAGCGATGAATTAAACTGTTATTTTATGCCAGAGTTTTTAACCGAAAAGAACTTTGTAGAGGATTTTATTCATAACAAAGATTGGATCTTTGGTGTTTTAGGGCAAAATGCGGAAAAAGACGTACAATTCCAAAACAAAATAGGAGAGTTGTTCGGGTTAGCTCATCAAAACGATTGTATCAAACATAATACGCTGCATTTTCTCTCGAATAAAGAAGCCGAGATGGTTAAAATGTTTCGAAATTGTTTTTTAGCAACCAAGGTTTCATTTTGTAATGAAATATATGAATTTTGCCAAAAGAAGGGGTTAAATTACGAGAATATGCGAAAGGTTGCCGCAAATGATTACCGTATATTACATAGTCATACCGCCGTCCCGGGTCACGATGGTAGACAAGGATTTGGTGGTACCTGTTTTCCAAAGGACGCGGCTAGTTTGAAATGCGAAATGCAAAAATGTGGAATGAAACCTTATATTATGGAAGCCATAATAGAACGAAACGAAAAGATTGATCGACCCGAAAAAGACTGGGCGAATGATAAAGGAAGGGCAGTGATTTAAAGAATTATTCTTATATTTAATAAACTCGAGAGAAATGAAAATCACTTTTGTAATGTATATAATTGATACGCGCGAAATCCCATATTTAAATAATGAGTTATATTTCCACCCGTTTTAAAATAATTATTTTGAAAAACGGCTTGATTTTTTCCTATATAACCAATTTGGCCTTTATTATCAAATACAAATTCCTGCTTTTTTGTAAAATGTGTGTTAAACCGTTTGGCCAAATATTGACCTTGTTGGTATGCTACTTGCGCGGTTGGTGGGTTACCGGAAAACGCACAATCACCCATAGCAAACGCATTACTAGTATTTTTAATCTGTAAATAATTATTTACTGGAATACCTTTATTACAATCCAATTTCAATATTTTATTTATTTTTTCCGATAAAGGAGATATTTTTATACCCGCGCACCAAATAATCATATCAAAGGATAACGCTTCTTTCTCATTTTTAAACTGTATAGTATTCTTCTCTATTTTTGAAACAATCGTATTTAAATATATTTTCACCGAATGTTGTTTCCATAAATCTAGTGCCATATTAGATATTGTTTTATCAAATGACGCCAGGGGCAATGGTAGAGCATCTATTGCGTATACCTTAAATTTATTATAATCTATCAATGTTCCTATTATTTCACTCCCGGTTAACCCGCAACCAACTACTATAATTTTTGAATTCGAGGGTAACTGTATCAATTGTTGTTTTATTTTTTTACTATCCTCATCTGTTTTTATAAAGTTACAATGTTCTTCTACCCCTTCAATATTAAATGTATTCACACACGAACCGTGAGATAAGATTATATAATCGAATGTTGCGTTTGTATTGTTGGTTGAAATCCGGTTTTTTTCGAAATCAATCGTAGTTACCTCGTCTTTTATTAAATGTATTGCCTTATTATGGTTTATCACTTTATGAATATCAAATGTTGTTTTATGACTATGTTTTATATTTTGTGCCAATAATGGCGTATAATAAAATGTATCGCTTTTGCTAATAATATAAATATTATACGCAGTTGTATCAATTTCTTTCAAAAAGCCTAAAGAAGCCCAACCGAATCCGACTATATAAATATTTTTTTTTGACATAATAACATTTATATAATTAATAAATTTACAAAACCAACGATTTTAATCCATCCATTAATTCTACCTCAATATTCCAACCCAAGTTCTTCAGCTTCTGATTACTTATATAATATCGCTGATCATTAAAGGGTCTATCCTCTACATATTCTATCCAGGCCTCGTAGTCTTCCGTGTTTTTTATCATTTTGATCAATATCTTTGCTGTTTCCAATACGGAATATTCCATCCCTTCGTCACAGCCAATATTGTATATTTCTCCGATTTGTCCCTTTTCTAAAATCGTTTCAAAGGCACTGGCGGTATCGCGCGCGTGTAAAAATGCGCGTACGCTCGTTCCTTTACCTTGTATAGTAACCTTTTTATTCGCCTTTAATAATTGAATGAAACGCGGAATTATCTTCTCGGGATATTGATTCGGTCCGTATACATTGTTCCCGCGAGTAATAATGATTGGCATTTTGTAAGAGTGATTATAGGACTGGGCAATCAATTCCGCGCCTGCTTTGGTTGCGGCATACGGGTTAGTAGGACATAAAATAGAATGTTCGGTTTTATGTTGTTCGTCTACGTCATTCATCGATTCGCCATAAACTTCATCCGTTGATACGTGTATAATCTTTTTAACTTTTCCATATTTTCTACATTCTTCTAGTAACACGTGTGTACCTAATACATTATCTTTCGTAAATATAATCGAGTCTTCAAATGAATTTTGAACGTGAGACTGTGCTGCAAAGTGAATAACGTGTGTGATTTTATGCTTAATTATTGTATTTCTGACCAATTCTTCTTCACATAAATTTCCTTCTACCAATATATACTTTTTGTTATCTCTTATCGCCTTATCCACGTTTGTCTTTGATGCGCAATAATACATTGCATCAAAATTGACTAGCTTATTTACGTGTTTTTTCGGAAAATAATGATTTATGAAATTGGACCCTATAAATCCACACCCCCCCGTAACTAATAAATTGATTTCTTCTTTCAAGGTCTCCTTATATTTAATTAAACACTCGCGTACAGAGGTACGAATATGTTTTACCATAGGATATAAACTTTCTAATCGGGTAGTATCCAAATAGTTATTGGATCTATCGGCGGCTAAAATGCTACGCTGTTCTTCTTGTGTGAAATTGTTCCAAGCAAAACTTTTATCCACGATTTCCTTATACATTTGTAGAATTTCATTATGAGTAATTAATCCTGGATTTGTTAAATTCATTGTACCAACCACTCCTTTTTCCATCATATCTAATACATAAGGCAACAATTCGGGTAAAACGGTCATAGAATTCGCAATCGAACATACTTTGGGATAGTTGACTATTTTAGTGATAAAATTACGTCCATTTTCTTCCCCGGTGATAGGCATTCTTATTCTTAAATTTAATACTTTATCAGCATACAAAGACATTAGTTGGTCGGTAAATCCTTTGACCACGGAATAAGAAGAACCGAAGAAATTAGGTAATGCGCCTTCATCAAAGCCATTGACCTCTTTTTCAAATGGATGGTTTTCATCAAATTTAAAAATACATCCAGTACCTAAATAAGTATAATGAATATTTTTTGAACTACATAATGCGGCTAATAATACGGGTGAATATAAATTATCACGAACATTTTCCACTAATTTCCCTTCTTCCTCTAAATAATCAATGGTAGTATAAACTTTATCGCCGATCTGACCGTGTGTTCGACCAATAAAAGAAATCACATGTGTAGGAGATACTTCGTCTAATTCTTTTAACAATGCGTCTTTGTCATTCGCACGTGATTTGCCTTCTATAAAATCAACCTTTTGGTTTTTCATTAGCTCTACAAATTGGTTTCCGATCCATCCTTTTGATCCGTAAATCAATACCTTCATATAATTAACAAAAGAAAACAAATAGTAAATAACTATAAAAAATAAAGTTGTTATAAATATAAGTATGTCCGTTAATAACAATAATAAAGCACAATCCGATACAATTCAAAACAAATTTGAACAGTCAAGACTAAAACAATTTTACGCTAGTTACAATGTTCAAACAAAGGACGTTTTAAAAAGTGATATTTATCAATTTAGATACATATGTTTTAAAATGGTTCCATTTATAAAAAACATTTTATTACCCAAAATAAACAAAAAAAGCAAGTATGAATGTGTTATGGTAGAATTTAGACAATTACCTCATTTAGAATTTATATTACGTAATGCAATATTAAAATTAGGAAGTCAGTGGTCATATACATTTATATGCGGTAATGAAAATCACCATTTTGTTTCCAGTATGTGTGAAACTATTTCGCCCAATATAAATGTTATAAAAATGAACAGAGACAACATGAATCAAAATGATTATTCTTTATTATTAATGTCAAACCAGTTCTGGGAAATGTTACATGGAGAGAAAATATTGATACACCAAGAAGATACCTTAATGTTTAAGGATAATATTAATCCGTTTTTGGGATTTGATTTTGTCGGCGCACCTTTTGCATCAGATAGTAACGACACTCCTAATAAAGTAGGGAATGGTGGGTTTAGTTTGAGAACCAAAAGCAAAATGCTCGAAGTGATATCTAAATGTAAATATGAAGACCTGATACTAAACTCTTCTACGGTGAGCTATATGACATATAGAGGGCTATCCGTTCCTCCCGAGGATATATATTTTTCAAAAAATATGCAAGAATTCGGTATAGGAATAGTAGCCGATTGGACAACCTCGAGCTGTTTTTCGTCAGAGATGATATTTAATAAAGATAGTTTAGGATGTCATAAATTATGGGTTGGAAACAAAGAATGGAAGACGCATATAAAGCAAGTATTTAATTTTAGACCCTATAAATCCCTATCACAGTTAAAGGGTTATCTAAAATATATAAATAAGCCAGAAATATTAGATTTAACTTCTGTAAAAACGAATGCGTTTGACATAGATTTCACGTTTTACTCAGCGGTGAATAACATAAATTATAAACAATTAACGGTCTTATTTAAATTTATGGAAAAGAATGGATTACACGGATTTATTTATCACCCAAAACAATTAATAAATATATTTCCTTCCATTACATTTTATTCGTTTATGAACAATATTTATACGGTTGTTTTGCAGGAAGACGTGTACCATACTATGCCGGTTCAAACGTTCGTAAATGACTATTTGTATAATTCGAGTTTTAATTATTTATGCAACATTTCCATAAAAGAAAAATATAGTAATCTGAACACAAGTTATGACAAACTTGTACTTGTTTTCATCGGAAACGCAGATATGGTGGAAGATTTGATTAATAAATTAGTAGAGTATCGGAAAATTGAATCAGAAATCAATGTTGCGTTTTGTTTTCATAAAGATATTTATAAAAAACAATCTTCCTTTAAAGAGTTAATTAAAAACAAGTTTGAGTTTTATTCGATATTTGTATCAAACGAATTTGGTAATGATATAGTGCCTACATTATTAATGTATCGTATTATATCGATGAAACATACATTTAAACATATCATTAAATTACATACTAAAAGTAGTAAGGCGGAATATGAAGCACTAACTAAGTACTTACTATCTGTTCCAATAAGCGAGTTAATTACTCAAAAACAAGGGTTTTGTAACTCGATTGGATCAAATTATTTAAAACTAACCGAAGACTTGTTTAATTCTGAAATTAATCATTTATATGCCAATGAAATAGATATGAATAAATGTTTTATTCCAGGAAGTATTTTTTATGCAGAAAACAACGTATATGATAAAATATTGATTTTTATACAGAACAACAATTATCGCAGTTTCTTTATAAATAATTTATATGAAACAAATATGATTAATAGTAATTTTTCAGCAGTTCATTTTTTGGAAAGATTGTTTGGGGTTATGTGTGATGACTTATTATATTTTTAATATCATTCAGATCAAAAAAATCGTCAGTCAGTCTTAATTTTATATTTTCTATTTTATCAAAATCGTAGAACGTATGATACAAATATCGGTCAGTTATTTTTGTATAGCTATCGTCCTCTTCAATAGACTTTATATTTTTTAGTAAATTGACATATAAAAAATTATACTGCGCAAAAGAAAAATTAACAAAACACTTTTTGTAATAATCCAACTCGTTTTTGCTAAAAAACTCTCTGGCGTGGTTTAATGTACTATCCGAAACGTTTGAAACTACCAAGTTGGGATAGGCAACATATGAGTTTGGAAACTGATCAAATAAAAGATTATACTCTTTGTCGAAAAAAGTAAGATTCGACATTCTTAGATAAAACATGCGCATGGCTCCTACGCGAGAATAGTAATTCGCGTGGGCACCAAATATGTTTTTTTGCCCTTTTCTCGGAACATATAAATTATTTTTGACAGATTTATGATTATGGCTTGAAAAATTCATATCGTGGGCTCCCAACATTAAAAAATCCAACGTTGGATTATTATCATATATATGGGAAAAATACTCGGTGAATTCTTTATGCATAACAATATCATCTTCAAATATAATCATATTTTTAATATTGTTTGATATTGCGTCGTGAAGACACCATAAATGACTTAAACAGCACCCTAGTTCTCCGCGAGTGATTCCATTACATTTTACCGTTTTGTGTAATTGCGGCGATATTCGCTCCACGACGACAAGATTGTAATTAATTCCATATTTTTTCATTAGGGTTATTATATAATTTCTTTTATGGACATCATCTAAAAGGTTTATAATATATATTTTGTTGACACGCTTATTGATCTCAGATTTTTCGTCGTTTATTATGCTTATATTTTTAACCTTATATTTTTTCAAAATGTCCATTAGTTGTTGTTTATCATTCACATTTGATTTAGGCACAGAATTGCTTTTAAATTCCAAATTAGACAAAGAGGTTGGGATTTCTGGTTCGTTTAATGTTTGTTTAGTAGTATCATTATTGCGTTTTAATCCGTGATCTTGACTAGGTATGAATACCTTAGTGGTTAGTCGTTTAGACTGATTTAATCGTTCAATTATATCTTTTTGGGTGTTAACGATACCAATCGGAGTTAAAATATTTGAGTCAACGTCAATGTTCTCCATATAAACTACAAATATATTTTAAATTTGTGCGTGTCTAAGTTTTAATGCTAAATATTTAAAAATTTTATTAAAAAAAAAATCTCTTTATTTAGTATAATGCCCACTTTCGAGAACGGACCTTCCGATAATTATGTAGATGAGCGCGCAAGTTTATCATTGCCAACCTACGATTCTAATGGCTTCATTAATAATGACCAGGGACCCTACAAAAATCTTCCTACCCCGGTTAACAACGTGCCACGTATAAATATGGCCTTTTTGACAAACAACCGGGTGAATTTAGACGATGATGTTATTATCAATTTAAACCCCTTGTCGCTGACGTGGTATGACTTCATTAACATATTTTATGGATATGATGGAAATGGATTTAATATAAATCCCTCAAATGCAGGAGCCAGGGCCATTAGTTTGTATAATCAAACTTATCAAACTACCGAAAACCCCTCCTTACCCTTCGTTTTAAGAGATCAATTATATAAGGCCTGGACCAAAAAATTCGCAAAACCGGAATCTGCTATATCCCCCCAAGTATCTATTCGCCTTAACCGATTCGGATTTTTAGCAAAATCGTTATACACAATCAAAGAATATATCATCGCTCTGTCTTTAGACGAAATGTTGTCAACTCTTCTTAGCGAGGGATCTATTTTAGTAGGAGATTTCGACGATGCCGCCGTTGTGGACGTAGTTATATCTGCTAAAATAAACTATCTACCATTGAATACTGCTATTTTGGTTAATTTTACATATAGAATACATATTCCTAATTACAAAAACGCTGATAAACACCCTAGCCCTTATTATAGCGGAGACAAAACCGATAACAGAGATGCGTTAACTTTCCGCGATAATGTAGCAGATATTTATGCTACAAAACGTGCATCTGGTCCGGCCGATAACAATAACCGCCAAGCCCCAGCGGATGATGCCGGCGGCTCAATAGATAGTACGATATTTAGTGAAATATCAAACTGGATTAACAAGGCAGAAAAGAATGGCAAAGATGACGCCAAAGATGAGGCTACTGAGTGGTAAACTGTCTAGATAGTATATAACATATATTAATTTATTAAACTAATATATGTCTAGTAAACAACGAGTTTTTGCTCATCAAAATGATAAATCGTATAAGGATTATATTGAAAACAAAAACGCAACAACAAAATTATCCGCCTTCAAACAAAGAACTCATCATTTAGACAAGTTTAGTAGCTATGCCGATTATATAAATTTATCAAAAACATTTTTTAGATACCAAATATGTAGCAAAAACTGTGAAAAAATACCGACGGAAAGTTTATATAATTCAAACACGAGTTTTCCAATATATTATGCCGACAAAATTCAATGTTCAAACACAATCTATCCGACCGCTATTTATTATGGTATTCCTCAAAACCCTCTTTACTTGTCTTCGAATCTAAATCTTCAAAATTGGGATCCGTGTCATTATAGATGTATCAACCCAGGACCGCACGATGACTTATTGATTCGCTGTAACAAATGTACAAGGCCAACCGATGAATTGCTAGGTGATAAATTGCTAGGTGATAAATTGCTAGGTGATAAATCGTTAAGCGACAATGGAAATAATATCAGAAAGCCTTCTCGTTGCAAAACCGGAATGTGTAAAAATGCTAAAACACTATTTATTTAATATAGTTATAAAATAGCTGGTATGACAACACATAGTTTGTCAGGATTTAACAATATAAATTTACATAATTTATCTGGTAAACCATTTTCTATAGGATACGAAACTTCTCCTAGTTACAAAATAAATAGGTTCAAAAAACAAGTTGTTTCGGATTATATTATTCCTCTGTTTTCCCATCAATTTGATATATTAAAAGAAAACACGTTGCTCATAGATAAAATATATAACAACCTGATTCTGTTTCATAACAAATATAAACAGCCCGATTTGTTAGCATATGCACAGCTACTTAAGGTAATAAAAATACTCGTTGATAAACAGAATTTATTAGACGCATCAGAGAAAGCCCAAAGCAATACGAGTGATCCTAATAAAATAGCAAATATGGTTTATAAAACTTCAATGATTAGATTATTACCCGAATATGAGATTTATAATAGTATTATAGGAAAACCTAGCAAAAATGCCAACGAATCGTACGACGAACATATAATAAACGAAATAAAGCGCCTTCTAAAAGAAGAAAATATATCCTATTCAAAAATTAAAACCATTATAACAACTAATAAGACACATTTTTAAAATTAAAATTTTCGTATAATAACTCCAATTCAAGCGTCATACTAAAGTCCATATTATTCAAATCGATTACATTACCAAACTTGTCTAATATTTTAATTTGCATTTTAGAAATATTTATGGGTCCGTTATACCTTCTCAACTTTGCCAAATTGTTATTGTTATTATTTACAATTAAGGATAACTTTCCATTTACCATTGGTATCTTGGCAATAACGTCTTCATTCAGTGAACTTTTATCAAAAAATACTATGTTTGATGTATTATTATTGTACTGATAATCATTCAAACACAGATAGACATATCTATCGCCTCCCGCATCAAATAAGCTCTCTGAAACAATATATTCCTTTATATCTATATAATTACCTAATCTGAAACCTATTATCCATCCAAAGGTATTCATTATATTTTGATTTATATCCTGTGAAAATTGAAGGGTAAACCGAAAATCATCCTCGTCTTCTTCGTCCTGATTTTTTATAACTTCAAAACTACTTTTTAAATTTTTATGATTGATTGAAAATTTGATTTTCTTTAAAGGGGTTTCCAATTCCGATTCATAAAAATAGGTTGTATTTAGATATTCTTCTAGCGTGTCGTTATTATAGTTACCATCCGGTATCTCCAATTCATAACAATCCTTATTGTTTATCACTATTTTGAATATATTATTTCGTTTTTTGCTTGAAAATAAATACCAAGAATTCGGAATTTCTATGGATACCAATCTTAACGATATTACGTTATAAATTTCATTCGGAAAACTATAAATGAAATCGCATGGGTTGCTTTTATAATAATTGTCGCGAAAACAACTATTTATATTTACGTTCAATAATTGGGTGATGCGTTTCAAAGAATTCAACTCTCCAGGAGATATTTCGTTTATCGCAGTATTATAAATCAAATTGGTATTGTTTTTGTTGTTTAAACTAGGGTTTGTACGTCCGGCTAATTCATGATATGGAGTATTTATATCCGGTTTTATATTAGGAATAGGCTGATCGTCTTTTATAATTTTATTATTATAAAAATCAGTAAACTTACTATTGCTTTCTATTAGTTCAGTAAATAACCCTACTTCATTATAATTTTCTAAATGATTGAATCGTTTGATACGATCTAACCAGCTATCGACGGTATCAACGTCTTTTATATGATCTCCTTTGAAAAGATCGTAAATAGATAAAAGTATGATTTTCCCTTTATAAAAAAAGGTGTATATGTTATTCGAGTAACGCGTTTTTATATTTTTTAATTTTTTATCAATTGTCTCTGACAATTTCTCTCTACTTTCAATGCTCTCAATATCATTTATTTTAAATATTTTTAATAAATCATCATAACTATAATTTGTTATATCTAGGTCTAAATCATTCATATATTTGAGTGTGAATAATTTAAATGAATTATTACTTATAGTTCGTAATCTTGTAATTAAACCGTATTGTAGTATTTTTTACATCGGTAGTGGGGGTTTTGAACACTATGTTTACAACACAAACCGGTATGATTTCGTCGTTCTTATTGTTTGTCGAACTAACAAATTTATAATTTTCAATAACTTCTATTACATTATCCCAAGATAAAGAAGACAATACGCTACAACAATTGATATCCAGCAACGATTTTATGGATATAATTTCATTGGTCAACTCTACCAAGGAGTCTTTGGTAAAACAATTTCTGGAGATATTCAGATTTCTCTCAATATTAGATATTATTTCTTCTAATAAATAAAATTTTTTGCTGGTGTTCTGTATGATTCTATGTTCTGGTAAAAACGAAATAAGATTGATTAAACATTTGTTACTCAGCATGAAATCTTTGTTGATACCAAAATTATCTTTATATGGATAAAATATCGCTTGGAAATGTTCCATGCTTACCGGAATATCTTCCAAGTTAATGATGTTATCGTCGCAACTTGTCTCTACATTGGTGTATTCTTGACACAAAACGGCTACATCTATAATAATCTTCTTATTGTCAATAATATTATTAGGCGCGCTTGTCCTATGTGGGGGTATAGATGCACCATCATTTCCATTGCCAAATATTTGATTGTTGATTAACATTTTAATAGGATTATCGGACAAGCTCTCCGGAATCTTCATATAAATATTGTTTGGATATACGCTCGGATTATCAATATTTGATTTATAATTAAAAATACTATTGGGATTTATGCTACGCTTATCGACGTTTGATTTGTAATTCGAGATATCTGCGGTATTTATCGAAATGTTATTGGAATTTACGCTCTGATTATCACCCTTTGATTTGTAATTCGAGATATCTGCGGTATTTGCTGAGGAATTTACACTCTGATTATCAATATTTGATTTATAACTCATTACATCTGAGGTATTCACTGAAATATTATCGGAGTTTACGCTCTGATTATCAATATTTGATTTATAACTCATTACATCTGAGGTATTCACTGAAATATTATCGGAGTTTACGCTCTGATTATCAACACTCGGTAACATACTAGATTCAAAACTAACTAAAGATTCATCGTCATACACTTTGTTTTTTAAATTATTATTCATATAATATTTCAGCTTTTATTTTTTTTCGTTTTATTTTTATTAATTCGCTTCTTCATTGTTTTATTTTTATTAATTCGGTGCTTTTTTATAAAAGATTTTATAGCGGCTCTATTATAATAAATGTCATCTACTACAACACGATAAAAATGTCTAAATGTATTTCTTAGTTTAGGAAGATCCTCTACACAAATCCACTTAATATGTTCCTTTTCAAAAATTTTTGTACGTTTGATTACATCGGGTATTTTTTTTTGTAAAAAACGCTGATTATTGTTATAGTACAAGGGTAACATAGGATCATAATTATATTTGAATATGTGCGTCCGATATGTAGTGTGTTCCTTAGAAGTAATATCTATATTATAAGTTCCGTTTTTTAATAAATTAGATACAGCTTCTTTATTTCCTAAAAAACCAGTCAACTCCTCCTCTGCCTCTCTTGTGGCGGTTTTTAACAAAGACTCGGTGTTATCAGTCCCACCTCCAAAATCGGAATATCCGGGTGCAGAATCTTCATATTTATTTTCTTTACCAAATAGTAAATACAACTTGTTTTTATATATAGCTGCCGGTAGTATGCCTGCACCCATTTAATATTATCTTATATTATATTATGGACAAAATCGCCAAAGAAACCGAGAAAACATAATGAATGCAATATGATCAAAAAACAAACGAAAATGATCAAAAACGAACGAACTAATCGTTTATATTATCCATAATCAAATCTACAATTTTCTCTCCACCAGATTCAGAAGGTTCAATAGAATAAACAAAATCCATCTTTTGATTCATTATTTTACTCACTTTTAAAACCTCATATATATTATTTTTTGAATTAGACGCGTACTTATAAAGCATGGCGTTCCATCTATTAATAATTCCGTGATACTTTTTATAAAACGATTCGGGTGGATAATATATATCAATTAATATTAATTTAGATAAATCCATTTTGATTTGAATGCTTTTCACTAATTTTTTATAATTTTGAAACATTTTGTTTAATGCGTCAGTGTTTTTAACGGGTGTATTTCTCTCTATATAACGATCTATAATATCATTTCCTCCGACAGATAAATAGATAGTTGTATGTTTATTATTTAAACTAGACGGTATTTTGTCCAATTGGTAAAAACAATCGGTAATTACCGCGCCGTCTTGTGCAAAGTTAACACACATTACATCATTTTGATTTATAAGATGTTCAATACTACTATTATTATTTACATACATGTCGTTTTTCAAAATACTATCTCCAATTAATACTATTGTATCTTCTTCTCTATTTCCGTTAGAATTAAACGACTCGTGGTTACTACGTAAATAGACGTTGACATAAGACATGAAAATGATAAAAACGATTAATAAAGATATGTATAACATAATATATTTCATATATATTTTAAGTATAATAATTTAGTTACGTTTTAATGTATATTTTACTTTATTTGATACTAAACTAGTAGGAAAAATAGGTGTCCTATTATTTATTGTAACGAGATACAAATCATATCTCCCTACAGGAAGCGCGATACCATTAGATATAGGTAAAAAGAAGGAAACGTTCATAGAAGATGCATAATTTAGTTTAATGTTTTGAATAGGACCAAATGTCGCGGTGGTTATTCCAAACGGAAAGAAATTTTCACCAGTAATAAATACCTGAGTAAATTTTCCAACCTGCGAAGAATAAGTAGATAGATTATAGATTATAGGAGTAGGGTTTGGATCAAAGCCCTTTACTACTCTTAAACGCCTTATTGCTACCGGGTTGACATTAGACCCTGGACACGAAAATGACATATATACTTATTGTATAATAAATATATTTAATTCAATGGAGCATTATCGTCCTTTTTAGGTTCAATGATACCACTGAGTTTACTTTTGGATAAGTTAAAAAACAAATATCCAACCAAAATACCTACCATTGATCCCACAATGACTTGTAAAACTGTATGGTGATTATGAAATACTCTTTGTGTCATGGTAACAATGGATGTCAATAAATACATAAATAAATGTTGTTGATTATGTAAGCTTAGAAAAACAAAAGTAGCCGAAAACAAACACGATTCGCTATGACCGGACGGCATACCGAAGATATCATAAGGAAACCCATTATTAAATATAAAACGTTTTCCGTGTTTCATTGCTACATTGAATTTGGTCGTATCGATATCAGGTCTTGGTTGCTGAATGATTCCTTTTAACATTAGGTTTATCACCATATTTAGTAAGAACCCAATAGTATAATAAATCAATAAGGTTTGTTTGTCATATAATAAAAAAATAGATGTAATGAATAATATTAAAGGACCGTTTTGTCCAAAAAAATTAAAAATCGTATAAATCATGTTTATCACCATATATATAATAAAGGACAAATTAATACTGATATAAACATTCACATACTAATGAAACTGCCCAGTCATTCCCGTTTAAATTCAACAAATTCCCCTTATCGTCCAATAATTTAACGGCCATTCGATCAATATCAACCGGGCCAAAATAGACGCGTTTGTTTTCCTGAATAGACCCGGAAAATTCAACCAATAAATTACCCGTTGGGACTCCTACGCTCGTTTTTACCGGTAACAGGGCTAATACATTTCCAGAGGTTGGTGCGGGGGACAAATAATTAATAGTAGCATTTTTTTGATTTTTTATAATTTGGTTAGTAGTATATATCTGAGCCTGGGTTAACTGTCTAGGCGCACTCGGCGTAATTTGTGGTGTTTTAGTAAACGACTGCTCATATTTTCCTCCAATTAGTAGTCCATTCAGAGGATTGGTAGTTTGGAAATTTAATAAAGAATTTAATTTAGTACCCGCGATTAATTCGGGTAGATTATTTGATCCGCCTTGGGTTGGAGGATTACACGTATAGGTCAAGTCGCCCGAATAATATTCTGGTATT
>Ga0209550_10002421_pt1 | contig 17904 bp, 11 predicted proteins | sample LauGreSuBDMM15SN_2_FD_187567 | JGI IMG/M metagenome (GOLD analysis project Ga0209550, IMG submission 187567) | Freshwater lake microbial communities from Lake Michigan, USA - Su13.BD.MM15.SN (SPAdes) (version 5) | ecosystem: Environmental > Aquatic > Freshwater > Lake | place: Lake Michigan...
GTGAAGTACAAATTTTCATAAGTTGCGAAATAGTTTGTTCTGCATCGCTCATGATCGCCATAAGTTGTTCTGATGGTGGCCGGCCATGGTGTTTTGATGCATAGATTTCCTGTTACATTGTTCTCAAGGATTTCATTGCCTTTCTCATCCACCAAAATAGGTTGAACTCCCGGCATTGGCAATGTTGCATAGCTGGGTTTTGAAGGAGTAATGCCTGCCATGTTGCTGATGAGAACGCCCCCTGTTTCAGTTTGCCACCAGGTGTCAACGATGGGACATCTCTTTTTACCGATGTGTTCATCATACCAATGCCAAGCTTCTTCGTTGATAGGCTCACCAACTGTTCCCAAGACACGCAGTGAACTTAGGTCTTTATTTTGAAGATGTCCCAATCCAAACGCCATTAGGCTTCTGATTGCGGTAGGGGCAGTGTATAAGATATTGACTTTGTATTTGTCTACTATGTCCCAGAATCTGCCTGCATCGGGGAACGTAGGGATTCCCTCAAAAATCAATGAGGTTGCACCTGCGCTGAGTGGACCGTACAAGATATAAGAGTGACCGGTAATCCATCCTATATCTGCCGTGCAGAAATGCACTTCTTGGGGTTTGTATTGAAATACGTTTACAAAAGTATAATTGGTGTAAACCATGTATCCGCCACATGAATGAACAACCCCTTTTGGTTTGCCGGTAGATCCGGATGTGTATAAAATGAAGAGCGGGTCTTCCGCTTCCATTACTTCAGCCGGGAATTCTGGATTTCCTGCAGTTTCCACCTTCCTTACTTCATCTTCCCACCACACATCGCGTCCTTTTATCATGCTCACAGCAGAGCGGGTATGGGTGTAAACGATGACTCTTTTAACAAAAGGGCAGCTAATCAAGGCATCATCAATGACATTTTTTAGGGGGATGTCTTTCGCACCTCTGAAAGCGCCATCGCAAGTAATGATGAATTCAGCCTGTGCATCTTGAAGCCTGTCTGCAATGCTTTGGGCACTAAATCCACCAAAAACAACAGAATGTACAGCACCAATCCTTGCGCAACCTAGTACAGCGATAGCAAGTTCAGGAATCATCCCCATGTAAATACAAACCCTGTCCCCTTTCTTAACGCCATTGTTTTTCAGCACATGCGCAAACTGGCTAACTTTAAGGTGCAGTTGTGCATAAGTAAGCATTCTGTGGTGTTCGTTTGGGTCGTTGGGTTCCCAAATAATGGCCGGCTGATTGGCTTTGTCAACCAAGTGCCTATCAATGCAATTTTCAGTGATATTTAGTTGAGCGCCATTGAACCATTTAACCGAAGGGTCTTTGAAGTTCCATTCGAGCACGGTTTCCCATGGTTTTTTCCATTGAAAATGTTGAGCGATATCTCCCCAAAATCCCGCTGGGTCTTCAACACTTTTTTTCCATGCCGATTGGTATTCATCGAAAGAATTAATCTGATAAGGGTAACTCATGTGTGTGATTTTTAAGCAATTCCAATCGGAAAGTTAAAAAAAATCAGATTCTTGCGGATATATTTTTATCTTGAAACCCAATTTAACTGTTTTTTAAACCAACGACCTAGCATGCAATCTCCATCAGAAAAAAAGGTAATCCGTAAAGTGATCTTTGCCTCATCGGTAGGTACCCTCATAGAATGGTACGATTTTTATATTTTCGGAAGCTTGGCTCCCATCATTGCAACCCAATTTTTCCCCAAGACAAACCCAACAGCAGCGCTACTTTCAACATTGGCAACCTTTGCTGCCGGCTTTATTGTGAGGCCATTTGGGGCATTGGTTTTTGGCAGGTTGGGTGATAAGGTTGGAAGAAAATACACATTTTTGCTCACCTTAGTTTTGATGGGGGGCTCAACATTTGCCATAGGACTCATCCCCGGATACGATACAATAGGATTCTTAGCACCGATATTGGTTTTATTGCTTCGCTTGATACAAGGACTTGCGTTAGGTGGAGAATATGGTGGAGCAGCTACCTATGTTGCGGAACATTCCCCTGAAAACCGAAGGGGATATTTTACGAGTTGGATTCAAACCACAGCAACATTGGGATTGCTTTTGTCGCTGGGAATCATTTTGATCACTAGAAAAAGCATGTCAGCAGACGCTGCAGATTCTATCAGGGCATTTGAAGATTGGGGATGGAGGATTCCATTTTGGTTTTCTGTGATTTTAGTAGGGATGAGCATTTATATTAGGTTGAAGATGCATGAATCGCCGATGTTCAGCAAACTCAAAGCTGATGGAAAGTTATCCATTAACCCCATCAAGGAAAGTTTGACCAAGAAGGCCAACCTTAAAATGGTATTGCTTGCTTTGTTTGGCGCAACCATGGGTCAGGGTGTAGTGTGGTATACGGGACAATTTTACGCACAAACGTTCATGGAGAATACCATCAAAATTGATTTTGAACAAACCAGGACCATCTTGATATGTGCCATTGTTGTGGCAACACCGCTCTTTATTTTCTTTGGAAATTTGAGTGATAAAATCGGAAGAAAGTGGATCATCATGGTAGGGTTGTTGTCAGCCGTACTGATGTACAGACCAATCTATCAACAGATGATCAATATTTCATCAGTAGCTGAAAGTCAGGTAGATAATTCAAAGACACATATTGATCGTGTGCTGAAACCCAATGCAGGTAAGGGTTATGGTTTGCAAAATACTACAGCATTTACTGTTTATGAAAATGGAATTACAGAGAAGAAAGTGCATGTAGATACAGTTTATTCAAGTGGAGTTGAGAAGCCACAATTGATCGACAAAACATCAAAAGAATTGCCAAGTGACAGATATTGGATGATGGTTGGATTGATTTTTTTACAGATATTATTTGTGACCATGTCATACGGACCCATCGCTGCTTTCTTGGTGGAGATGTTCCCAACAAAAATCAGGTATACCTCAATGAGTTTGCCTTATCATTTGGGAAACGGGGTGTTTGGTGGACTCACACCATTTATTGCGGTATTGTTAGGAACCATGTACACAGGAGATTTGTTGGTTGGACTTTGGTATCCTATAATCGTTGCAGGATTTTGTCTGCTGATCGGTACTATATATTTATCAAACAAAATTGACAATAACGTAAAAGATTAAAATTGATATTATGAATGCAATAAAAAAATTCTTTGGTGTTGTGTGGATGATTTTGGGAGTAGTAACATACGGCATTTTGTTAAAAACTGCACTGGAGGAAATTTCCAAAAAGCCAACGACCGACACCATTGTTCAATGGAGTATCTTTGTCATCATTTTTTTTCCAATCACCATTGGGTTCTTGATTTTCGGTTGGTTGGCATTTAAGGGAGCATACGATGATCTACCCACATCGAGTGATGAAATAGAGGGATGATTTGATGACAAATACGTATAAAAATTATGTCAATTAAAGTAGAAAATATTGTCAAAAAGTACGGAGAGCAAATTGCCGTAAACCAGGTCAGCTTTGAAGTAGGTGATGCTGAAATCATTGGGTTTCTTGGTCCCAATGGAGCAGGCAAATCCACTACCATGAAAATGATCACTGGTTATCTTCAGCCCGATGCAGGAAAGATTCATGTCTGCGGGATATTGGTAGAAGGAGAAGCAATAGCTACCAAACAAAAAATAGGTTATTTGCCAGAATCAAATCCATTGTACTATGAAATGTATGTGCGGGAGTATTTGGGGATGATGGCAGAATTGCAGGAAGTTGCTCGTCCGAAAGAACGCATTGAAGAGGTAATAAAATTAACGGGACTAGGATCTGAAGCGCACAAAGAGATAGGGCAGTTGTCCAAGGGATATAAGCAACGCGTTGGGTTGGCAGCAGCACTGATACATGACCCGGAAGTATTGATATTGGATGAGCCAACAACCGGGTTGGATCCAAATCAGATAATTGAGATTAGGGAGGTAATTAGGTCGTTGGGAAAAAATAAAACGATATTATTCTCTACCCATATTTTGCAGGAAGTAGAGGCATTGTGCGACAGGGTTATTGTTATCAGCAAAGGTAAAATTGTTGCTGACAACAGGATTGAGGAGTTGAGGGATGCGAAAACTGTGACCATCATCAATGTTCAATTCAAAGAAAAAGCGGATAAAGACCTGCTTATGCAGATCCCAGGGGTTTTGGGAGTAGAGAACATAGATGACTACAATTGGTCGCTAGAATCAGGCGATTCAGAGAAGCTTAACAAAGAACTAATTGGATTCACTTTGCAACATAGTTTGAATATCGTTTCTTTGCAAACGCAAACACGACGATTAGAGGACATATTCCGTGAGTTGACAGGAAATGTCAGTTAATTGCGTGCAGCAACCTCTTAAACAACAACCTTTAAAAATTCTATTTTATGAGTTTCATTGCAAACATTCATGCTAGACAAATCCTCGACAGTAGGGGAAATCCAACAGTTGAAGTTGATGTATTAACAGAAAATGGTTTCTTGGGCCGTGCAGCGGTTCCATCTGGAGCATCAACAGGAAAGCACGAAGCGGTAGAGTTGCGTGATGGAGATAAATCAGTTTATGTAGGAAGAGGCGTTTTGAAAGCGATAGACAATGTGAATAATATTATTGCAGGAAAATTGAGGGGAATACCAGCAACTGAGCAGGCGATGATTGACAGGATGTTGATTGAAATGGACGGTACTGCAAACAAGGCGAACCTTGGAGCAAATGCAACATTGGCAGTATCTATGGCGGTAGCAAAAGCTGCAGCTCAGGAATGTAACCTTAATCTTTACAGGTACTTAGGTGGTGTAAATGCCGTGACCTTGCCGATGCCATTGATGAACATCTTGAATGGTGGAGCACATGCCGACAATAAAATTGATTTTCAGGAATTCATGATTGTGCCAACAGGAGCAACTTCATTCAGCGAAGGATTGCGTTGGGGTGTGGAAGTATTTCATCAATTGAAAACTGTATTGAAGAAAAAAGGATACAGCACGAATGTAGGTGATGAGGGTGGATTTGCACCAGATATCCAAAGCAATGAAGAGGCCATTGAAACAGTAATGCAGGCGATTGAATCTGCCGGATACAAGTTGGGTTCTCAAATCAACATTGCGATGGATGCCGCAACCAGTGAGATGTTCAACGAAACCGATAAAACCTATAAGTTTTACAAGAGTTCAGGAAAAATAATCAGCAGTGATGAGATGGTAGCATATTGGACTGACTGGGTTAACAAATATCCAATTGTTAGTATTGAAGACGGAATGGCTGAAGACGATTGGGATGGATGGAAAAAATTAACTGAATCTGTTGGTGATAGGTGTCAGCTTGTAGGGGATGATCTTTTTGTAACCAATGTATTGCGTTTACAAGAAGGAATTGACAGGGGAATTGCGAACAGCATTCTTGTGAAAGTGAATCAAATTGGAACTGTAACTGAAACCATCAATGCCGTGAGGTTGGCCCAGACGAATGGTTATACTTCCATTATGAGTCACAGAAGTGGTGAAACAGAAGATACTACCATCGCGGACTTGGCGGTAGCATTGAATTGCGGACAGATAAAAACTGGTTCAGCATCTAGAACAGACCGTATGGCAAAGTATAACCAGCTTCTAAGAATTGAAGAGGAATTGGGTGTGAATGCGGTGTTCCCGAAAATGTGAGAAAAGTTTAAGGTTTAAAGTTTAATTGGAGTTGGGCTTTTGATTAAACTTTAAACCTTAAACTTCGAACTATGCAGTTTTTGGTTTAAGGTTTTTGGTTGAAAGTTTAATAGAAGTTGGGCTTTTGATTAAGCTTTAAACCTTAAACTTCGAACTATGCAGTTTTTGGTTGAAAGTTTTTAGTTTAAGGTTTATGAAAGCTGATGAATTGGTTTATATTCAATTAAACTTTAAACCAAAAACCTTAAACTAAAATGTATTTCCTCATAGCTCCAGATAAATTTAAAGGATCAATAGATTCAGTCTCCTTGTGTGAATTGTTACGCAAGGAGATTTTTTTATTATATCCTGAAGCCACCGTAAAAACATTTCCATTGGCAGATGGCGGCGATGGATTTGCCCAGATAATTCATCATTATTTTGCAACCGAGCCTGTGTTGGCAGATACAGTTGACCCACTGGGTAGGCCGATAACAGCAACGTATCAGTTCTCTGCCATGAATGAGACTGCCTTTATAGAAATGGCATCTGCCAGTGGGTTGGCCCTCCTTAAAAAGGAAGAAAGGGATCCGATGAAGGCAAGTACTTATGGAACAGGTTTGCTTGTATTGGATGCCATCAAAAAGGGAGCTAAAAAAATCATCCTTGGAATCGGAGGAAGTGCAACAAATGATGGTGGCATAGGAATGGCTGGAGCATTGGGCTATACCTTTTTGAATCAGGAAGGTCAAGTTATTTCGCCAAATGGGGAAGCCATGAATTCAATATTTGAAATAAAAAATCCGGCTTTCAACATTGTTGAGGGTATAGAATTTACCGTGGCATGTGATGTAAAAAATCCTCTGTATGGACCTGTAGGCGCGGCTTTTGTATATTCTCCACAAAAAGGAGCAACGCCAAATCAAGTTATAGAATTGGATAAAGGATTAAGGAACCTTGACAAAGTATTCCAACAATATTTTAATCGGTCAATTGCTCAAGTATCCGGAGCAGGAGCTGCTGGTGGCTTGGGTGCAGGTTGCATGGTTTTTTTAGGAGCAAGGTTAATCCCAGGAATTGATTATGTCATTGAGTCAATCGGATTGGAGAAGGAAATTGCAGCAGCCAATTATATCATTACCGGTGAAGGCGGCTTTGATACACAATCATTGCAGGGCAAAGTTGTTGGTCATATTGCAGACTTGGCAAGGAAATACCACAAGAAAATCCATGTAATATGTGGAGAAAGTTTGATTGATGATTCAGATCATACAGCACTTGGCATTGCAAAGGTTTCATCACTGGTAGCTTTAGCGCCTAGTAAGGAAGAAGCAATTTCAGCACCTGGAAGATTTATTTCTGCAGCTGTTAAGGCATTGTTTTAGAAACTGGCGAAAGCCATGTAGTTTTTTTATGGGAGTTTTAATTTTTTGAATTGCTTTTTATTTATTGATGAGAGAAAAATTAAACAAGTGGGGTAAGGAAAAAAAACCATTCATTTTCTTAATTGATTTTGAATGCAGGCATCCTATTGCATGGTTGGTTGAAGATTGTTCGGATGATTTTAAATACAACTTTCAAGGAGTATCCAACCATGTTGAAAAAAAATCAGTACATGATTTTCATTTTGACAAATTTCCAATCTCTATTGAGCAATATGCAGTGAAATTCAATAAAGTGAAGGAATGTATTTCTTATGGAAATAGTTTTTTGATCAACTTAACATGTTCAACACCAATAAGCACCGACTTATCGCACCAAGATATTTTTGAGGCTACTACATCAAAGTATGCTGTATGGTTTAAAGATAATTTTGTTAGCTTTTCTCCAGAGACATTCATTCAGATAAAAAATAACAAGATTTACTCATTTCCCATGAAGGGAACAATTGATGCCGATTTAGAAGATGCAAAAAAAATCATCTTAAGTGATTTGAAGGAACAAGCAGAACACGCTACCATTGTTGATTTGATAAGAAACGATTTGAGCAGGGTTTCAAAAAATGTTCGGGTATCACGTTATCGATATTATGAAGAATTGAAAACCCAGCACGGTAAGATAGGTCAGGTGAGTTCAGAAATTGTTGGTGATTTGCCAGATAACTTTAATGAATTCATCGGTGACATTATTTTTAGCTTATTGCCCGCAGGCTCGATTTCAGGTGCTCCTAAGGACAAAACAATTGAAGCAATACGAGCCATTGAACAAACGGAGCGCGGCTACTATACTGGCATTGCAGGTTATTTTGATGGAGAGAATTTAGATAGCTGTGTTCTGATTCGGTATATAGATGAAAAAAATAATTTCAGAAGCGGTGGTGGGATTACATTCCAAAGTAATTTAGGTGACGAATATCAAGAAATGATAGACAAAATTTATGTTCCAATTTATTGAATCAATCAGAATAAAAGAAGGATCTGTTGAGCGCATTAATTTACATCAATCCAGAGTAAACAAAACCTTTTTGTATTTTGGAAAGCCTGTTTTTTTTCAACTACAAGAATTAGTTAATGCAGATTCAGTAAAGGATAGGGGTGTTGTAAAGTGTAGGGTAAAGTATGACCTTAATAGGATTCATGAAATCACCTATACTGATTATGCTGTGAGGAAAATAGAAAGTATTTCCTTGGTTGAATTATCAGGAAGAAAATATGATTTCAAGTATGCTGATAGAGGTTGGATTAATGATTTGCTATCGAGCTCAGGAACTGATGAAATCATCATGACTGACCAAGGTTTAATAAAGGATGCATCGTATGCAAACCTTGCTTTTTTTGATGGAGAATGTTGGTACACACCATTGAATCCATTGTTGGAAGGTACTCATCGGTCATACTTGCTTGAAACAAAAATGGTTTACCCCAAGGAAATAAAAATCAGTGATTTGCACAATTATTCGAAGGTTAAATTTATCAATGCAATGATGACTTGGGAAGAATCGCCGACATTGCCAACCGCTATGTTAACTTAGTTTTTAAGATACAATCGCCATCAAAATATTTATCATGAAAAAAATTGTTTCATTCATTTTATCATTCACCATCTTTCAGTTTTCATTTGCGCAATCCATACCAAATCTTTTGATTTGGAAAGACATCAAGACAACTCCTTCAGATTGGTTGATTGATCAACCAAAACAAAAAGCTGATGTTTATATCACCACTGATAAAAAAAACATTGTTCTTTTTAATGGCTTGGTGAGGAGAAGTTTCAGAATTGAACCTAATATTGCGTGCACTGATTTTCAGAATATGTCAAGTGGACAACAGTTGCTAAGGGCAATCAGGCCAGAAGCAATTGTTACGATCAATGGACAAAAAATAAATGTGGGTGGGTTAATCGGGCAAAAGGAGAAAGCATACCTGACTGAAAGCATGGTAGATGGTTTTGTTAAAGGGAACGCCGATTTTATTTGTTCAAGTATCAAGGTTGATAGCATCAAACCATTTATCAACTGGAAAAAAAATACCTGGGGTGCGGTTGACAAGCCAGGTACAGGTAAAACAATTTCATTTTATTATCAGTCACCCAACGCTTCTCTTAAAGATGTTGAAGTTATTGTTCATTATGAACTATATGATGGAATACCATTGATTGTTAAATCGCTGGGTATTAAAAATAATTCAGGTCAATCAATTACCATCAATAAAATTGTGAATGAGTCGCTTGGACTTGTTGAAGAAGAAAGTGCCGTGGTAGGAAGTTCAGAAGAAATGAAAAAGCAACACGGAATTTATGTTGAAACAAATTATGCATTCAACAATGCCATGCGATATGATATCAGTGATCAAACAACGCATTGGTTGATAGATTCGAGTTATACTTCACAGGTAAATTATAATTATCAAACGCCATGTGTGTTGGAGGTTTTTCCTGAAAAAGTGAAAGCAATTAATTTACAGCCAGGCGAGTTTGTGAATTCTGTCAGAACCCATGAATTGCTCATGGATAGTTATGATAGGGAGCGAAGGGGCTTAATGATTCAACGGATGTACAAGACAGTTGCACCATGGACAACACAAAATCCCATATTTATGCATTTGGTGAGCAGGAACGACGAGCAAGTTAGGACTGCTGTAGATCAATGTGCTGAAACAGGATATGAAGCATTGATTTTGAGTTTTGGCAGTCACTGCAACATGGAAGACACATCAAGGGCCAATGTCGAAAAATGGAAGATGTTGGCTGATTATGCCCACAGCAAAGGGATACAGATTGGCAGTTACTCTTTGTTTAGCAGCAGAAGGATTGACGATGAAACAGATGTGATAGATCCCAAAACAGGAAAACCTGGGGGTGCTTTTTTTGGCAATGCACCTTGTATGGGCAGTAAGTGGGGATTGACTTACATTGATAAGTTGAAATACTTTATAACCAAAACGGGGTTTAATATTTTTGAGAACGATGGTCCATATCCAGGTGATGTTTGTGGATCTACGGTACATCCTGGACATACAGGATTAGATGATTCGCAGTGGAAACAAATGCAGTTGCAAAAAGGGTTGTATCGTTGGTGCAATGAGAATGGGGTGTATGTAAATGCACCAGATTGGTATTTTTTAGATGGCACACATAAAATTGCTGTTGGGTATAGAGAAGTGAATTTTTCTTTGTCAAGGGAGCAACAGAAGATTTTAAATAGGCAAAACATCCATGATGGAACTTTCGAAAAACTTCCATCAATGGGATGGGGATTTGTGCCTTTGACTAGATATCAAGGCGGTGGACCAGAAGCTGTTTTAGAACCATTGAAAGACCATCTCAACGATTATGAAAACCTGATGATACAATATTATGGTGCTGGGGTTCAGGCATGTTACAGAGGTCCTAGGTTGTTTGATACCGATTCAACCCGAAAGTTGGTGACCAACACAATATCTTGGTACAAAAAATACCGTGATATTTTAAATGAACCCATCATACATTTGAGAAGAGCAGATGGACGAGATTGGGATGGTTTCATGCATGCAAGTACAATATTTAAAGACAGGGCTTTCTTGATGGTGTTCAATCCAACAAAAGAAAGGATAACCCGAACCATTAAAATTCCCTTTTATTATACAGGGTTGAAAGGGAAATTCGAAATAAAGGAAAAGGACAAGGTAATCATGCAAATGCCCATTTCAAAAGAGCAATTTGCAAACATAACAATATCAATTCCTGCAGAAGGGTATAATTGGTTCATTATTCGGGAAGTCAACTAACCTTGATAAGTATAAATACTTAATTTGCACATAATGTACACGTTTAAAAAAACTAAAAAGCAAACAGAGCGTAATATTGCATAAATAAATTGGTTATTATGACTTACAAAGAAAAAACAGAAGATATTTACGACATGATTGCCGGAGGCAAAATGTTGGATGCATTCGACAAATATTATGGAGAAGGCGTTTCCATGGTTGATGTTGGCCATGGCCCTGCTGTTGTTGGGAAAGAGGCCAACCGATTAAGAGAAATAGCTTTTATAGAGATGATAGATGAGTTTCATGGCATGGGCGTTGATTCTATCACATCAGATGAAAGTGCTGGCGTAACAATGATAGAAAATTGGATGGATGTGACTTTGAAGGGTATTGGCAGGATAAATTATACCCAAGTGGCGGTTCAACGTTGGGAAGGTGATTTTATAGTAGATGAGAAGTTCTATCATAAGTGAGAAAGTATTGTTTAGCAGGAAAGGCCCCGTTATTTCAAACGGGGCTTTTTTGTGTTCCAAACATCGCCATCGTTAAGACAAATTTTTCAATAAAAGAAATTCATTTAAAAAGTTATTAATTAATTCATATTTAATTCTCTTAATCTTAATCAAGCGTTGGCAATAGGTCGAATCCCTAAGTATAATTTCGCTTTTGAATATTTTAACGAAAATTAACATTTATGAAATCAAATTTTAGCAAGTTCATGTTGCTTGTTTGTATTGTACTAACGGGTCTACTCCCCCAGTTAGCACAAGCACAAAAAGCAATTACCGGAAAGGTAATTTCATCTTCAACTGGTCAGACTATTGCCAGTGCCAGTGTAGTTGTAAAAGGAGCTAAAAATGGCTCTATGACATCTGCTGAAGGTGTATTTGTTTTAAACGCCAATGTGGGCGATGTGTTGATTGTATCTGGTGTGGGTATTAAAACTTTTGAATTTAAAGTAACTGCAGCTGGTACTCAAATAATTTCTGTTGATGCAGAAACTAAAGAATTGAGTGAAGTAGTTGTTACCGCTCTTGGTATCAAAAAAGAAGCGAAAAGACTTGGATATTCAATTCAAGAGGTTAAAGGTGCTGATTTAGTAAAGGCTCGTGAGCCAAATGCAGTGAATAGCCTTGTAGGTAAAGTTGCTGGTCTAGCAGTTGGACCTTCTGCAGAAATTCTTGGCCGTCCTCAAGTTTTGCTCAGAGGTATCGGTGTTAACTTTTATGTTGTAGATGGCGTTCCTATCAACTCTGATACTTGGAACATCAGTCCAGATGACATCGAAACTTTCTCTATTTTGAAAGGACCAACAGCTTCTGCTCTTTATGGAAACAGGGCTATCAATGGTGCTATCATCATCAATACCAAGAAAGGTACAAAAGACAAAAGAGGTTTCTCAGTTGAGTTTAACTCAAGTGTAATGATGGAAAAAGGTTTCATTGCCATTCCTAAAGTACAAGATGAGTATGGCCCTGGCGACCATGGCAGATATGCATTTGTTGATGGCCGTGGCGGTGGTTTGAATGATGGTGATTATGATGTTTGGGGACCAAAATTCGAAGGTCAACTAATTCCTCAGTATGACAGTCCGCTAGATCCAGTTACAGGTGCTCGCAAAGGAACTCCTTGGGTTGCAAGAGGTAAAGACAATCTTAACAGGTTTATTCAGCCTGGTATGATTAACACCACTAATATTTCAGTTGCTTCAAGTACTGAAAAATCTGACATCAGGTTCTCTTTGACTCATACTGGTCAGAAAGGTATTGTTCCAAATACTAAATTAGATGGAATAAATTTCAATTCATCAATTGGATATAATTTCAGTCCTAAGTTGCGTTTTGATGCAAACATCAATTACAACAGGCAGTTTACGCCAAACGTTCCAGATGTGCAATATGGTCCAAACTCAATGATTTACAACATCATCATTTGGGGTGGTGCTGACTGGGATGTTGATGACATGAAGAATTACTGGCAGCCAGGTAAAGAAGGTGTTCAGCAGATTTATGCAGAATATCAGCGTTATAACAATCCTTGGTTTTTGGTTAAGGAGTGGATGAGAGGTCATCAGAAAAATGACTTTTATGGTTACATGACTTTGAATTATAAGATGAATAAGAACCTTGAGTTTACAGGACGTACTTCTGTAACTTCTTATGACTTATTCCGTTCTGAGAAGTTCCCTTACTCAGCTACATCTTATGGTCGTGAAGAAGCTAGAGGTGACTATCGCGAAGATGACAGAAAGTTATTTGAGAACAATACTGAAGTACTTGTTAAATACAACAAGAATTTCTTAAATGGTTTAAATGTTTCAGCCCTTGGTGGTGCTAACATGAGAACCATGAAATACAATTCAAGCTTTGTATCCACTAACTACTTGAACGTTCCTGGTATTTACACTTTTGCAAATTCAAGAAACCCTGTAGTGGCTTCTAACTTTGGATCAAGCATGATCGTAGGAAGTATTTATGGTTCTTTAGACGTTTCTCTTTGGAAATACCTAAACATCAATGCAACCATTCGTAACGATAAATCGTCTGCGATCCCAGGTTCTAAAGGAAGTACTTATCCTTCATTGTCAGCAAGTACGGTATTGACAGACTATTTAAATTTACCAGAAGCTATCTCTTTCTTAAAGTTTAAAGCGGCATACGCAAACGTAAGAGATGGTGGAACAAGTTCATTCATAGGGCCATCTTCATACCCTGTTGGATATGGTGCTGCTTACACTACATCTTATGATGGACCAACTTACAACCTTGTAAACAATACGTATTCTACTCCATTAAACTACAACAACACAACTGCAGCTTATTATACAGACAATTTGTATGATGATATTAAAACTGCATCTCGTACAAATTTAGAAACTGGTTTCGAAATCAGGTTCTTGAAGAACAGATTGGCATTTGAACCAACTTTCTTCCAGTACATTGATGGACCTCAGATTTTTAGGAATCCGATTTCTCAAACTACTGGTTATAGCGGAATTTTTATCAATGCTGCAAAATACAAAACACGTGGTATGGAATTGGTTGTATCAGGTACACCAATTATGAATAAAAATTTCTCTTGGGATGTGAATTTGAACTGGGGTACTTACCGCCAGACTTATGCTGAATTACCAGCTGATTCAATTCAGGTTGGTGCATTGTATGTTAAGAAAGGAGATCGACTTGATATCTACCAAGGAAATAAATTTGTTCGTACTCCTGATGGACAAATCGTTAATGATGCAGGTGGACGTCCAATTATTCTTCCTAAGTCACAGTTCATTGGTTACTCTTCACCTGATTGGTCATGGGGTTTAATCAATAAGTTCCGTTATAAGTCTATTAACCTAACTATACAATTAGATGGTCGTGTAGGTGGTCAAATGGAAAACTACATCAGAAAGCAAACTTTCAGAGGTGGTCGTCATATCGAAACAATTGAAGGTGCTTTGGGTGCTGCTCGTTTCCAAGATTATAAGGGTCTTAAAACTTATGTAGGTGAAGGTGTTAAGATAGTTTCTGGTACTGCAAAGTATGATGCGGTTACTGGTAAATTGACCAACGCAAAAGACCTTACGTTTGCACCAAATGACATCAAGACTTTTGCCCAAGATTATGTTAGCCGTTACAACGGAAACACAGAAGGTAATTTGATGAATAAGACATTCTCTAAGTTGCGTGAAATTACTTTGGGATACAGCTTGTCTCCTAAAATGATGACAAGAACTCCATTTAAGACTGCCTCAATATCTTTGGTTGGACGTAATCTTTTTTACTTCAAAGAAAAGAAACACAGAGATGTTGACTTGGATCAGTATGCTGGTAGCCAGAATTCTACCTCTCTACAATCGCCAACTGTAAAACGTTATGGTGTAAACTTGAACTTAGTATTTTAATTAAATAAAAAGTAGTATTATGAAAAAAATGTTTCTATACTTATCATTAATAGTTTTGGTTGCAAGTTCATGCAGCAAGACTTATGATACATTCGAAAAAAATCCGAACAGTCCGGAATCAGTTCCAGCATCATTGATTTTGAATGGTGTTGAAGTTAGTATTTTCCAAGGTCCTTGGGGTTCTCAACAACGTTGGAACCAGTATTCTTGCTGCAACTATAACTATTATGGTAACCAAGAATATAACTGGGCTGGTGCTTCTTTGAGTTATGGTGTTTTGAAGAACGTTATTAAAATGGAGCAAGAGGCTATTAAAGCAGGTGCTGCCGCTCAAAATCCATACAGTGCAATTGGTAAATTTATGCGTGCTTACCTTTTTTATGAGATGACAATGTCGGTAGGTGATTTGCCAATGACTGATGCATTGAAAGGTGCTGAAGTTCTTCAACCTAAATACAATACACAAAAAGAAATTTTTGTACAGATTAACAAGTGGTTAGAAGATGCTAATACCGATTTCGCTTCATTGATCAGCAAGGCTGACAACTCTCTACTTGGAGATTTTTACTACAACAATGATTTGAAAAAATGGCAAAAGTTGACCAACACTTTCAGGTTGCGTGTATTGGTTAGTTTAAGTAAAAAAGAAGCTGATGCTGATTTGAAAGTTAAAGCTGATTTCGCTAAAATCTTAACTGGAACATCTACTTATCCAGTATTCACTTCAATGGGTGATAATTTCCAGTTTGTATTTGTAAATCCATTTAACAAGTATTCTTCAAACCCAGACAATTATGGTTTTGATGCTACACGTTATAACACATCATCTACATACCTTGGATTGTTAACTTCAATAAAAGATCCAAGAACTTTCGTTGTAGCTGAGCCAGCTGGTTCTAAGTTGAAAGCTGGTATTATGCCTTCAGATCATGCTGCCTATGTAGGTGCAAGTCCTGCAGAAGATTTAGCTGACATGTCAACCAAAGCCGGTGTTGACAATGGTGCAGGTTTTGTTCCTGGTCAGTATTCTTTCAATGGTAGAAAGAGATATTACAGCACGTATACTGCTGAAAATACCATCATGGTTGGATATCCTGAGATGTGTTTTAACATCGCTGAAGCTATCAACAGAGGTTGGGCTACAGGTGATGCAGAAGCTTGGTACAAAATGGGTGTAAATGCATCACTTGGTTTCTATGGTGTTAAAGAGGGTGCAAACACTTTCTTCTACCTTAAAGCTGGTGGTAAAGTAACTGAAAATGGAGATTATATTCCTTATCAAGTTAACTTCTCATCTGCTATTTATTTTGCTCAGCCTGCAGTTAAATATGCAGGAAATAATCCTACTGGATTAGGTCAAATTCTAAATCAGAAATACTTGGCTTTCTTTCAAAATTCTGGATATCAAGCATATTATAGTTTCAGAAGAACTGGAATTCCAGCCTTTGCTGCAAACGGTCCTGGTACTGGTAACAGTGGAAAAATTCCACTTCGCTTCCAATACCCAGCTACTGAAAGAACAACAAATGGTGCAAATTTAGCAGCTGCTTTAACAAGCCAGTTTGGTGGTTCTGATGACATCAATTCGGCGATGTGGATTATTAAATAATCAATTACATTCATTTGTCTAGATATGGTTGGCGAAACAATAACAATTGTTTCGCCAACTTTTTATAATAACCCGTAATTTGTAGTATGAAATATTGTAGATTTTTATTCTGTGTACTGTTTTTTACATTGATTAATTCGAACGTTCTGTTGTCTCAAAACATCACTACTTATCAAGTTCCAGCCGGTGAGAAATTTGCACAGATAAACGTAAATGATATTTCAATATTACCAAGCGGAAGATTTGTAAAACCAGCTGGTACCTTTCAGAGAATTACAGCTGATGCCTTTGGATTGACATTGTCGTCTGATGGGAAAAAAGCATTGACGTTGCATAATGGCGTTATAACCATTGTTGACATTGAGAAAAATACACATATTCGCGTCCCGGATTATGCTAAAAAAATCAAATCTCCATTTACCAACGGTTCTTTGATTGGAGCGTCCTTTCATAAAGATAATAAAACAGTTTTTTTAAGTGGAGGTGATAAAGGCACGGTGATTGCCTACGATTGTGAATTGTTGAAAGTGGTTAATACGTATCAACTGGATAAAAAATTTAAGGATTCGTTGTATCAAGACAGCTTTACTTCAGACTTGATTTACAATCCTTTAAAAAATGAATTGCTTGTATTAGATCAGGCTAATTATCGCTTGGTAAGAATAGATCTTGATACAAAAGAAATAACGGCTTCAATAGCTGTGGGAAGATTACCCTTCGGTTTGGCAATTAGTCCAGACGGAGCTACTGCCATTGTAGCTAATGTAGGTATGTATGCATACCCACTTGTTGCAGGCATGACAAAAGAGAATTACAATTCCAAGATGATTTCACATCATCCTTATGGCCACAATACACCAGCGTCTATCAATGGAAACATTGTAGATGGACAAACCATTCCAGGGGTAGGTGACCCCAATGTTCCAGAGTCTATGAGTGTATTTACAGTAGACCTTGCTACGAATAAAGTAACGGCAAAATTAAAGACCGGACTTCAAGTTGGTGAAATGATAGAAGATGCTGAAGTAATTGGAGGTTCTAGTCCCAATTCTATTGCCATCGGTACTCAATATGCTTATGTAACCAATGCTACAAACGACAATATTGCCGTTATCGATTATAGGAAAGGAACCATCATCAAACATATACCCATTAAAGTTGATCAGCGTATTGATAAATTGCGTGGACTCCTTCCTTTTGGTATTTCTATGTCAAAAGATGAAACCACCCTTTACGTGGCATTATTAGGCTTTAACGCAGTAGCTGTAGTAGATACAAAAACAGGAAATACGAATGGGTTGATACCAACAGGTTGGGGACCATCGCGTGTTAAAATTTCAGCAGATTCAAAAGATCTTTTTATAATTAGCAGTCGCGGTTTAGGGGCAGGTCCGAATGGAGGAAAGAATTTCGTTGCACCGCCACAAGGTACTTATGTAGGTGATATTCAGCTTGCAACATTTCAACGTGTTGCTATCCCCAGTGAAATGCAATTGAAAGAATACTCTAAGCAAGTATTGGCACAAACTTTTCAAGAGGTTATTGTAAAAAAAGATAATAACCCGTTACCAGCTTTACCTGGTATTAGTGAATCACCAATTAAGTACAT
>Ga0209550_10002422_pt1 | contig 17888 bp, 18 predicted proteins | sample LauGreSuBDMM15SN_2_FD_187567 | JGI IMG/M metagenome (GOLD analysis project Ga0209550, IMG submission 187567) | Freshwater lake microbial communities from Lake Michigan, USA - Su13.BD.MM15.SN (SPAdes) (version 5) | ecosystem: Environmental > Aquatic > Freshwater > Lake | place: Lake Michigan...
AACATTCCTACACAGGTATTTGGTACTGTCCCTTTTACTCTTGTTGACCCTTTATCCAACAGCCCAGGTGCATTTAGGTATACAAGTTCTGATACATCGGTTGCGACTATTTCTGGAAAAACCGTTACTATTGTTGGTGGAGGTAATGCTACTATCACTGCAACTCAATCTGCTAGTGGTAATTACATCACTGGAACAATAAATGCCGCATTAAGAGTAAATCAAGCTGCTACCATTTTTGGAAGTTTCATTCTCCCAACAAAAACATTTGGAAATAGACCGTTTCAAATAACATCACCAACTTCTAGTAACAATAGTTCGTTTATTTATTCTAGTTCCAACACTTCAGTGGCAACTATTTCTGGAAGTACTATTACAATTGTTGGAGTAGGTAGTTCGACCATTACCGCAAGTCAGTCTGCAACCAATGATTACACTTCGGGAGAAATAACATCATTATTTCAAGTAACACCTGCAACTCCAACAAATCCTTTAAATATCAATGTTGAAGAAGAATTATTATACGCTATGAATACAACCGCAACATATTTAAATCTTGAAAATGATTTGGAAATAAATTATGATTTAAAAACTTCATCAAACAAAATATTATTTGCAAATAATAACATAAAAATTACAAAGTCAAATAATTCTGGTAATTAATAATTTTAACTATCATTTATGTTAGCACTGCACGTCACGAAAGTGTCTGACCACTGGCAACAATATCGCACGCATCACCACCAACCGTGCTCCACCCACTTACACAGGTGTATGATTAAAGAGGAACGTAGCGAGAACGATACGGAATGTCATACACTTGGGTGCACCATAAATAGATTAATACAAATATAATCGATATAATAATAACAAGCTATAATATTATACATACCGCCGTATAATAGTATACATCCCGTCTCCAAATGTATAGAACAGACAGTTTCGAATTATCCCGGGATTCAATAGCATTTCAAATCACGTTTTCGAGTACCAACGAGGTCGTGGTGCAATCTCTTATCAAGACACGCCTTTTACCAGGAGCGTATACCAATGAACATTTTTCCATGGTACGGTTCAAAGCGGACACAGTGAAACCGTTGACCACCTTTCAACAAGAACGCACCACCTCGGTAGCACAGGTGGCCAAAATGATTCGGTGTTTGTCGAAACAAATCGCCTATCTGCTTGAGACAGAACACTGTGTGTATATGGGCTTCCATCCGAACAATGTCTTGGTCATCAACAACGAAGTGTTTCTTTATGTGGTGGGCAGCGAGCGGGTCGTTCCTTGTGACCCGGATACCAATCAGGTGACTATCTCATGTCCGTTTACTACCGCAGACTTTTTTGTGTCTCCAGAACTACGGACTATTACGTCACTCCCCGCCGAGGTACATTTCAAGATGGCCTATTTTAGTTTCGCCTGTTTGCTGCTTTCGGTAATATTAAGAGGAGACAATACCTTTTACGAAGAGTATTTAACGCACAAGAGAGAACCAAAAGAGATGTTGGACCTTTTGGCACGGCATCCTATCAAAGACACGCGCATCTTCTGGCTTCTCTCTCGGTGTTTAGTCGAGGACCCCACAAAACGAAGTATTATTCTTCTATAAAATAATCTCACACTAGTTTATATGTCGTTAACAGCTTTCAAAAGAAAATCCGTCATCAATTATGGGTCCAAACGTTCGGGCATTGCTCCTGGCGGATATTGGTTGCCACAGGGTCCATTCGGGCACGCCACGCTGGCCCTCCAGGAGGCCATCCAGCAATTTGGTCCTGCTGGTTTTTCGCTGAACGGAGGCCACCGCAACGTGGGTGGCGTAGGACGAGACATGAAGATGTCGAAATCAGGCACCCCTTACCGTGGCACCCAACCTATCGGATGGGGAGGTACCTCTGGCCAATACCCCTCGGCAACGTTGGTGGGCAACGTGACGGCAAATGGGGTGCAATCGACGGGTGCCATACCCAATGCTCTCAGCAAGATGCCCGCCACCCAACCAGTCCTGAACGCACGCATCGTCGACACCATGGGTACCCAATATCTCTATGTGAAACCCTCGGTGCTCTCGACACACGGCATGTTGGACAAGAAATATAGGTGGGCATGGTATGGACAATATCCCAACTATTGGGTGCAACCCAATTACACGGGCAACCAAACGGATTCGGCCAGTCAATGGTTGTACATTCAGAACAAGGCCGCGGCGAACACGTGCAACTTGAAAGTGAACAACACCGCAACATATGAAACAGACATCAAGAAGACCGGTCCCACCTTGTGTACTCCCGGACGGTCGACCGCGCGTTTCAAGTACAACGACATGGCACGCAATGGGCCGTATACCAAGACCTTATACCAACCGGTCTCGTATGCGCAATACAATCTGTATCTTACACGTGGATGCAACAATCCTGTGGGGGCGCAAAAACCGTTTCCGTTTGCGGTTTCGACGGGGTCCAGTCAGTCGGCCTCTGGTACCAGCATCACGTCGTTTGCCAGTGGGTGCAATACTGCCAATGTGTATTTGACACCCCCCGAATGGTATACACAATCGGGACCTTGAAAAAAAAGGAAAAAAAAAGGAAAAAAAGGAAAAAAAAGGACTTAAACATAACTATCCTTTAGTGTTCATCTATCCCTCTCGCGCTCTCACTCTTTCTTTGTCCGAATGATACGTATGAAGCTTTCATCCATGGCAGGTGGTTTGCATATGGGTACCATGGAGCGTTGCGAACAATATATTGGAAGCTACTTTGAGTCGAAGGTCACCGTTGCCGACTCGATACGCCGTGCACACATTGTGCGTCTAGAGCATCAACCGGACAAAACGTATGTGTCCACCCAGGGACGAGAAGGACGTTGCTGGGTGGCCTACCTAGACCGTTACCAATCGACGGGCTGGATATGTGGGTACAAGATATCGTTCCGCAATTTCACAGACTTACGGTACTATTTCGAACACCATCATGATATGGAATTCATTTATAGCCCGCATTTGAAATAAACCATGATATCAAAACAAACCAAAATTATATATTGTGCCATAAAAACAACTTAAAGAGAACAACAAAGATTTATATGGAATGGAAAAGGTCTTACAGACCTTCCTTGTTTCCTTTTTGCTTCCTTAGCTCAGCAGGTAGAGCATTCGGCTGTTAACCGAAAGGTCCCAGGTTCGAGCCCTGGAGGGAGCGTCTATATAATATTTTTTTTCCCATCTTGGAAAGAATATTATATAAAGAAACAGTATAATATCATTGCAATAACCCCCCCCCCTTTCCTTATTCAAACAATGCTCACCAATATCATTCTCGACATGGACGGTACCTTGCTGGACCATGGGTTAGATGCCAACATGCAATTTGTCCCCGTTCCTCGTGCCTACTTGACAGACTTCATGCAGTTTGTCTTTGACCATTTCGAACGTGTCAGCATTTGGACTGCCGCATCGCTCAGTTGGTACGAACGCTGCTACGAGGACATCTTGAGACACCATGTACCCGAGGGCAAATCGTTTCACTTTGTCATGACGCGCGAAGATTACGACGCCGACCGCTACGTCAAACCCTTGCGGCTAGTCTACGAACAATACCCCGACGAGTACAACCCCGACAACACCCTCATAGTGGACGACAATCATTTGACCTATGCCGAGAACCTGGACAACGCCGTTCCTGTACAATCATTCGTCTACCATGAGTTGCCCAGATTCATACGCGAAGACTTGAACAATTACGACTACGAGTTGCTGGACATTATTGATGTGCTCAACCAACGCTTGGGCAACGAACCTACTCTGTGGTCGTTTCGTATTCCGTTGGACCTGACCGTGGACTAAAAAAAAAAGCAATCAATCGTATGTATCTTTTACTTCAGTGTTCTTCTTTTTCTTCAGTGTCCGTTGAATAATCGGGATGCAATTGACTAAAAAAGTCTTCCATGAACCCGTAGATATCTGCAAAGGTGATATAACGGTCTTCTTCGTGGTCCTCCTCTTCACCACCGGCAAAATCTGGATGCAAGGTATCAAAGAACAATGTAGCAATGACCAGTAATTTTTGCATCGTCATTTTCTTTTTATAGTAGAAGTGGTTATTATTTCTAAAGGAAAGCTAACGTTGTTGTTTTTTTTATGGAGTCGAAAAAATGCAGCCATCACCAGTAATTTTTGCATCGTCATTTTCTTCTTTTTTTATAGTAGAAGTGTTTATTATTTCTAAAGGAAAGCTAACGTTGTTATTTTTTTTCTTTGGCCAAAAATAAAATATGGACCGTGATTTATGCAGTGAATGTGATGAATCCGTATGTTGTTTTAAACTACATTATTCGTTATTAAAAGAAAATCGATTTAAAGGCAACCTGTATTCATATGTATATCAAAAATCAAAATGCAACAACAACCAGTACAAGAAAGACAAGAAAGACAAGAAAGACAAGAAAAGAAACAAGAGATTATGGACCTCGAGCTCAAGAACAAGGGCTTTAGTATTTTCCATGACATCTGCTACGCACACGGATGGCATCTGGTTGTCAACGAAATGACCCATCTTTGTTATACCAAGGCGGGCGACGAAACGACCACCATCGACATTCAAATTGGTCGCGACAAGATTGCAGTCACTGTGCCACTCAAAGACTCTGCGTACCAATATAGGACCACGTTTGGCAACTATTCGGACGCCAGCGACTACATCGAGCAGCGTTTCTTTGACTATGTTGCCCCGCGATTAAGCCCATAGGTATTGCCATATGCTGGAGGGTGACTCCCTCTTATTCAAACGATAGGTGCACGAATAATCGGGCTGCGCTGCCAGGGCCCCACATGGGTTACAGGGACCTTGCAAGAAAGAAAACCCCGGTATCAGTTCTTCTAGCTGGGTGTATTCGACGGGGGTCATGCTCCGAGATTGCATGTTGAGGAGACCGTTGCCCGAATAATTCACTCGCTCCAACGCAGTTTTACCGCAGCGAATGATATCGCCTGTGGGGTGGTCAAACATCTCCGCTTCATACGGGAAATCCCCAAATCCACTCGGCAGACGATGATGGCCATCGATTTCCACTCCATTCAACAAAAACTGTCCCTCTTTCGATTGGTATGTCAGAATCCGAATGATTGCCGCTTGGTTGTAGACCTTGCGTGCCTCCACGACCGCGCCCTTGGTCAAGGTGCGGATATACGGATTTTGACGTACTGCCTCTTCGTACAATGCAATGACTTCTTCGGACCAAGGCCACATGCCATGGGTGTTGAAGTAGTCGAGCTCTTCTTGGCTGGCCTGGTGCTCCAGAACACGCATATCGAACACCTTTTGTTTGTTGATGGTGTGTTGGATGCGCAAGAAATCCAGCTCGGATTGCGGCGTGAATCCTTCTACCCTCTTGGTTTTCTTGGTTTTCTTGGTTTTCTTGGTTTTCTTGCTTATCTGGGCAAACCGGTACAGCAAGACAACAATGAGCGCCGTGATAGCTCCGTACAGAGGCTGGTACGAGTATACGAGCATCACGGACAACAGCAAAATAAAATTCCCTAAAAGCGTATTGAAGAGTGACACAAACATTTCCGGTAAAAAGTAGAGCACTGTCCACAAGGCTACCAAAAACACGAGTAGTCCAATGATTTCTTCCTTGTGCAAATCAATCATGCTTTTCCATGTATACGACGATTTCATATATTATTCCATTATTTTTTTTGATTTTTTTGAAAAAACAAACCATGGCATAATATATTATACACTTCTTTTGCTTAGACACCTGTAGACCCAAACCCTCCGTCACCACGTGCGGTACGCTCACCGAGGTCGTTCCTTGTTTCCACCACACGAACCACAATGGGCGCCAAGCCCGGGGCACAGATTTGCAAGTGACGTTCGAACCGACTGACCCCTGTGTTGCCGTCTGGGTTGACGACATCGAAGGCACCAATCAAATGGCCACGGTACCCCGCATCGATGATACCCACATTGTTGGCCAGACGCAACCTCGTCTTCGAAATGCTGGACCGAGGGTACATATAAAACGATGAATTCCAAGACACCCCGTTCGGTTTCACCATATGGGCACAACCAATGACTTCGTAGTCGATTTTGTTCACGACGTTCGGTACCAAACAGAGGTCGCGTGGGGCGTACAGGTCAAACCCCGCATCCAGATGATGCAATTGGTTCACCATTTTGATGTGGTGGTCGTTGGCGGCAGCAATGTATTTGTCACGCAAAGTGGTGTCCTCTGAATCAACGAAGAGGGTCAATTGCATGTACTGGCCATACACATCGAGCAAATGTTGTTGTAAATCGGATGCCATTTGGATTTGATTGGTTTGCTTGCAATGTCTTTAAATACTTTTTTGCACAGGTCGAATAAATATTTTGGAGATATTATTTATAAAAAAAGATGAAAAATAATATCATGGAGATACATTGTCTTTTGCCTTTTTCCTGATTCGTCTTTCATTTTGTTATTCAGAATGGTCTATCAAATCCAATGCCTCGAGACGATGATAGAAGAATCGGTATCCCATGTCCAGTTTCTTTCTCTCCCACAACATGTCGTCTTGTAGCGCACGCGCCTTTTGCAGGATGTTTTGCTCGTGGAATGCCTTCTCCATAATCAACTGGATTTTGCGTATCTCCTCGTCGACCTTTCCGATTTGCTCACGGTACACGGCAAAACGCTCGCGCATCTCCGTGATAATCTCGGTATATGTTTTGGTCGGCATCTCTGCGAACTCCAAAATCTCCGCGAAGGTAGCCACCGTCTCCTTTCCATGGGCGTAGAACCGCACCGATTCCGTATTGAAGTCGAGTAGCAACATGACACCTCCCTGGTTGGTGGATCCATTGTTCAAGATGACCCCAGACTCCAGGATATTGATAAAGCTGTGCTGGCAATACTTGGTGAGGGTAGACCAGTCCTCGTCAGAGGCAAGAATGTCCTTAAAAGGAGCACATCGTTCCATGGCGGTTTTGCTTGGTGGCTTGTTTCCTTTACTTTCTTTGATTTCTTCAAAGGCTTGGCGCAATGCATCGCCAGTGATGTAATGGCGGAGGAGGACGTGAATCTCTCGCACCCCGATTTGCCAAAGTAGATTGGTGTCATGAGTGACTTCTGTGAGTCGGATTTTCTTTCCGATTTTGTATCCTAATGACATGGTATATACGTATACTATTTATTTCCTTTTATGACTAAATTTCATTCAAAAATGAAGTCAGGGTCTATTAAACCTGGGTCAATACCTCCTGGGTTTATGGGTGTTCCGTCTTCTACTGTTGGTCCTGTTAGTCCTGTTGGTCCTGTTAGTCCTGTTGGTCCTGTTAGTCCTGTTGGTCCTGTTAGTCCTGTTAGTCCTGTTGGTCCTGTGGGTCCCGTGTTGCCGGTAGGACCCGTGTTGCCAGTGGGTCCCGTGTTGCCAGATTTTAGAGCGGTGACTTCGGTTTCGAGCGTGTGTACTCTTGCCTTGAGTTGCTGCAATTCTGCTGTCAGAATGGGTATGAGTCCAGAGTAATTGATGGATTGCAAGTTTGCACCGTCTATTTCTCCTTCCACGAGCTCCGGATAGTGTGTTTGTACCTCATGAGCCAAGAACCCATATTCGGTTCGTGCATTTTGGTTGTTCACGTATCGGACAGGACGCAAATTGTCTACATGAAGCATGGTTGTGTCAACTGTTTGTACATTGTTCTTCAAACGGTAATCAGACCCCTGGTTGTACGAAGCAGCATATAACGGGGCCATGTACCCTCCATTGCTGCTGGAATTTGCATAGTAAAACCCAAATCCACCGCTACCACCTTGTGCATAATTCAAGAATTCTGTGCGACCACCATTTGCTTGAAACTGGTTCCAATACAACTGGCACCCGGCATTGTTATTGCTGTATGGAATGGTCCAGTAACTTTGTAATCCCAAACCACCAACATTCTGTAAGGTTAATTGTACACCAGAAGTGGAAGCTCCATCTGGGAAATTGAAAGATGGGGTGCTGGTGGAAACGATATTTGCTGCGGTCAAGGTGTTCGATACGGTGACATTGGCAGCGGTCAAGGTGTTCGACACCTGTTCGTTTATGGAAGTAATCGTGGCAGCGGTCAAGGTGCTCGACACTTGGACATTGCCTGTGACGTTCAAGATGGTGGGTGTATTCGAATAGTAGAGGAATACGAACCCATCACCACCGTTTCCGCCAATGTATCCAATCGGGGCGCCACCACCTCCACCCCCCCATGCGCCATTGGCTGGTTGTCCTAACGAAGGGCTACCTGCTATAACAGGAGGCAAATTAAAGAAATGTAAACTGCTTCCACCACCACCACCTCCAAATGTGAAACTACCAAGGACTGGGATACCGTTACCACCACCACTTGTGTAGGTGACACCTCCTGACCCACCACCACCGCCGCCACTGAACAGTACGTCCGATGTTGTGCCGTCATAGAAGGGCACATATAAGTTGCCGGATGATGAGTAAGGGAAGCAAAACCCACCGTTTCCACCGTTGCCCGGGTTTGCACCACTGATGGACCCACCACCTCCGCCTGCACCTGGGTTGTTACCGTTGTTGTTTGCAATGCCCCCTGCTGATGAGGATGAACCCACGTAGTTCAGCACACACGGACCCGTGGCACTTGTGGCACCACTTGACCCTCCTGTACTGTTATTGGACGCCGAACCACCGTAAGCAACGATGTTCAGACCTTCTCCAACAATAGACGACGCACCACTGGGCGTAGATGTGCTGCTATTTCCGCCGGAACCAGCTGTGATGCTGTAGGTCACTCCGTACACGGCCTGGAAAGAACCGTAGATGACACCGCCACCACCTCCAGCACCTCCGCCAGCGCCTGCATACCCTCCACCACCCACTGCCGCGAAATAGACCACCGTGTTGTTGTTCACACTGAATGTCCCAGTGAGGGAAGCATTTTGGCCGTACCCCATGTTTCCATACAAGAAGTAGGTAAAGTTATTAGTGTTGCTCGTGATAGAATTGATAAACGGATTTGTGTTCAAGGAAGACAATGATTGTCCGCCCGCGGTGGCCGTAGAAACGATAACATTGCCGCTGATGTCTAGAGCACAGGTTGGTAGCATCGTGTTGATGCCTACATTGCCACCTTGGTACGTACCTGGGTAATAAATACCCAAGTTGGATGTGTCGACTGTCCATGGCCCCACGGTGCCTTGCGGACCTTTGTCGCCTACTTCTCCTTTGGGACCTGTTTGACCTGTGGGACCTGTTTGACCTGTGGGACCTGTTTGGCCTGTTTGGCCAGTGCGACCTGTAGGACCTGTAGGACCTGTTTGACCGGTGGGACCTGTAGGACCTGTAGGACCTGTTTGGCCGGTAGGACCTGTAGGACCTGTAGGACCTGTAGGACCTGTTTGGCCGGTAGGACCTGTAGGACCTGTGGGACCTGTTTGACCTGTTTGGCCGGTAGGACCTGTTTGACCTGTTTGACCGGTAGGACCTGTAGGACCTGTAGGACCTGTAGGACCTGCAGGACCGGTAGGACCGGTAGGACCTGTAGGACCTGAAGGACCTGTAGGACCTGTTTGGCCGGTAGGACCTGTTTGGCCGGTAGGACCTGTTTGACCTGTAGGACCTGTTTGACCGGTAGGACCTGTAGGACCGGTAGGACCTGTTTGACCAGTGGGACCTGTTTGACCAGTGGGACCTGTGGGACCTGTAGGACCTGGTTGCCCTGTAGGAACTGGTTGCCCTGAAGGTCCTGTGGGACCTGGTTGCCCTGTAGGACCTACTTGACCTGCTTGACCATCACTATTCAACGGACTCCATGTCGGGACAGCATTCGGACCATTGCTCACCAAAGCATAATTTCTGGCACCTGGTTCCAAGTATGCCAACTGGTTCTCTGCATTGGTGTAGACCAACGAACCACTAACAGATGCCTGCGAAGACAATGACAACGCGCCGGGAATGACCACAGTGGGATACGACCCAGACAAATTGCCACCCAGTACGATGGTGTTGGATGCGGTCGCCACGGCCCCATACCCTATCGCAGTGGAGTTGGAGACGTTGTTCGAGGTGCTCGTGCTGGCTCCGACCAGCGTATTGCATGAACCACTAGACATTGTCAATCCCGCATACGTTCCCACGGCCGTGTTCAAATCGCCTTCGTTGACATACAATGCTTGCGCGCCAATGGCCACGTTTTGATTGCCGCCCGTTTGATTTGGCAGACCTTGCAATGAGCTGGACCCGACGGCGGTATTCAGTGAACCAGATTCGTTGTTACACATGGAACCAGCACCCACGGTCGTGTTGTTGTTGCCACCGGTGCTCGCAAACGCTGCATTGGCACCGACGGCCGTGTTGTTCGAATTACGTAAATTGTTGAAGCTTGCAAAAACACCGACAGCTGTGTTGTTGTTTCCCTTGTTGTTCAATAGCCAGCCTTCACCATACTTTGCATAGTTTTGCATTCTCTTGTTATGTTTCTTTATATTATAAGTGCAGAAAATATTTTCGTAATTATGTCCACATTTTTGCCATTTTACGCCGGTTGACCTATTTGTTTGTCAAAAAATGTCTCGGTCTTTTTTTTCATTTAAATAAGGAAAAGGGGGGGGGGTTTTACGTTGTTTTGGTTCGCTTATTTATATTGTCATAAGTATATACCATATCTTTGAACCATATGATTCACAAAACCGATACTGATGGGCGACATCCCGGTCACAAAACCTTAGCAGACAAGTTCAACCGAGCGAAAACAATTCGGACGGAGCTCTCGCGTATAAGTGCCCTTCAGGTTCCTGTGGCTGGTAAGAATGCGGCGCCCATACGCTTTGCTTACGGTACGGGTGGAGAGGCACCCATTCTGGCTCCGGTCTCGTACGTACTGGGTACACCTCCTCCGCGAACGGGTGCCAAACGGAATACCCTCATGGCGATGCCCAATGTATTACGCGATGTGCCTTTGTTGAAACCATCGCCTGTTGTCGCATTGAAACCATCGCCTGAAGTCGCATTGAAACCATCGCCTGAAGAACCTATCGTTAACCCTGTTTGTAAACCCATTGTAAAACCAGAAATGAAACCAGCAATACAAACACCCATTGTAAAACCAGAAATAAACCATGTGATACAAACACCCATTGTAAACCCAGAAATAAAACCAGAAATAAAACCAGCAATACAAACACCCAATGTAAAACCAGAAATGAAACCAGAAATGAAACCAGAAATAAAACCTGCAATACAAACACCCATTGTAAACCCAGAAATACAAACACCCATTGTAAACCCAGAAATAAAACCAGAAATGAAACCTGCAATACAAACACCCATTGTAAACCCAGAAATAAAACCAGAAATGAAACCTGCAATACAAACACCCATTGTAAACCCAGAAATAAAACCTGCAATACAAACACCTAAAATGGTTAAAAGGACACCTCCGCATAATCCACGGACAATAAAAGTGAACCCTCCTCCGGTAGAGAAACCTGTAAAACCTGTAAAACCTGTAAAACCTGTAGAGGAGGATAGAAAACAAATAGCAGATTCAAGACCTAAACACTTGCTGCCCAGAGAAATACCACCAGATATGAACCCTTCTCTCCGTCAAGACCCTCCACCTATCCAAAGGCTATTGCCACGTTCTAAAAGACCTGAACCTGAAGAGGAGAGAAACCTTGTTACAGATAAAGCTTTATTGGTGGTAGTGGAAGACAAACCTTTAACCGTGACTGAGAAACCCGTGGTGATGAAGCCACACTCTTTTGACATGGGCAAGTTGAATACAGCATCCGTGAAGGTAGGCATGACGTCCATCGAAACATACGCAGAACCGCGCAACACATTCGACTTCTCTACGTTCAATCACTCTTTTGCCATGGCGGTGGCGGTGGCAAACAAGGGTACACCGACACCACGCATACCCGACATCCTTCACCTGAAACGAAGAAACATTCACACAATTGTCCATTGTTACCAAGAATTGTATGCAGCCAATGCTCATCCCACGGGATTTGGTGATTTCATTCGCAGCTGTTTTTTTATGATGCAGTTCTGCAGGAAGTATCGTTTCCAGTGTCGCATTCTGGTCAACCATCCCATGGCTCTTTTCCTGGTGAAGTACCGCGATGCGTACATGCATTTAAGTAGCACTAGCAGCGGGGTGAGTCTAGCCAAGGTGGCCATGTTCAAGGAGTCCAATTGGTCTCATTGCGTGCTGGACGACGACCAATGGATTCAGCGGTTTTCTCTCGTCGAGGACAAAGAAAAGGAGTATATCCAATTTCTGTATGAGCAACCAACGTTGCCTTCCAATCCTTCGGTGGTCACCGCATACAACATCTTGTTTCCCTATTTGCCGATAGAAGACAAGGACCGGGCATACATGCGTTCGCTTTTGCAACCCACTGCCGAGATGCAGCAGTACGTCGATGCGACCTTGGCCCAACTGCAATTGACCCCCCAGGGATTCGTGGTGCTTCATGTTCGTTCGGGCGACCTGCATTTGGTCAACGGGAAAACGATGTTCGATATGCGTTACTTGTTTGCTATTCGACGGGAGGTCAGTGAGGTCATGTTTGCGCATCAGGACAAGGCGGTCTTGCTCATCGCCGACAACAACAAGGTCAAGACATTCTTGCAGACAACCTTTCCGCGGATGAAGTGTCTGTTCAACGACATTACGCACTTGGGGGAAGGTGTCGTACTCGAGCGTGACAAGGTGAAAAACACCCTGCTGGACTTTTATCTGATGAGTGCTGCATGCTCGATTCATTCGTTCACTACGTATCCACACGGTAGTGGGTTCAGTTATTGGTGCGCCCAGATGTTTGGCATGCCATACCGATGCAAATACCTTGACGTGTCGAAAATGGTCTTGCCAGCCAAAGGAGGGAAAAGTATGTGATGTTTGTTTTTTTTTGTCGGTTCATTAAATGAGAGTATATAAGAATGCATTTAATGAGCTCTACGCAATTCTTGTGAAGAGGAGACTGCCCTGAATAGAACCTGCTGTTGCTGTGGCTGTGCTAAGTTGCAGAGATAAAGTGGCACTCAATGTATCTGTACCGTTATAGAACAACGTCGTGTTTACTGGAAGAGAAATTAGTGCACCACCTCCAACAGCCGAATATTGAAAAATGTAACTATATATTATTGTTGCAGATAATGAAATACTAATCTCTACACCAACTACGTTATAATTTGATTGATTAGTTGTGTTAATATTTCCAGACACTATCCAAGTACCAGCGGGCAAGGTTGTGATGTTTGTCGTTGCTGTTTCTGTGTTTCCGGGTGTTGCGACTACCGTTGTCAGAGGAACCGAGACTAGAGACCCAATAGCACTTGTCAACGCAGTATTATTGACTGCGGTTGTCATAAAATATCCATTGTTTGTAGTTATCGACCCATTTGATGTGCTGATATTACCAGAAACGTCCAAGATGCCAGGGACCATAACAGTGGGGAAGGTTCCGTTTAAGTCACCACCCATCACGATGGTGTTCGAGAGGTCGGCAATAGCACCATATCCCACAGCAGTGGAATACCAGACGCCGTTGGAGGCATCGGTACTGGCGCCTAACAAGGTGTTGTAAGAACCAACCGACATGCTCTCGCCGGCATAGGTACCGATGGCTGTGTTGAGGTCACCACTGTTTACGTACAGCGCCTGGGCACCGACGGCCACATTTTGGTCACCAACCGATTGGTTTGCGACACCCTCTAAAGCACTGGAACCGACAGCGGTGTTCAAGGACCCAGTGGTGTTGTTGCAGAGAGAACCTGCACCCACCGCTGTGTTGTTTTCACCGAGTGTGTTAAAGAAGGAAGAATTGGAACCCAACGCGGTGTTGTTGGAAGCATCCAAGTTGTTGTAGCAAGCAAACGAACCGATGGCGGTGTTGTTGGCACCGAGATTGTTCGCTAAGGCGGCTTGGCCATAAAGGGTGTTGTTGTCAGCCATTATATATATTCTGTTAGTATATTTTATTTTTCAGAAATTGTGAATGAAAAGTATACGTTGTGTCCAATGCCCTTTGTGAAATAGTCGCTTGGTATCTCTTGTCCATATCGTTCGTTGTCATGCATCTGCGCGCCAAATGCGTCGGCTAATTTTCGTTTCTTCTGGTTTTTGGTGTTTGTATTCGTGCTTTTCGTATGCGTCTTTAGTTCCATCCTTCTCGTTCCTTTCATTCCTTTATTTCAGTTTTTCTTCTAAATATTTGGAATCAGAGAAAGATAGAAAGGGTGAAAGGGGGTGAGATGGGGGTGGGGTGCAGGTGGGGTTAATTTTAAAAAAAAATTGAAATGCTTTTGGTCTTTGACCATACACTTGCATACACCACCTTCTTCTTCAAATTTGTTCAAAAAAAAAAACAAATGCTCCTCATTCCTATTGTCTCTAGCTTCATGGTCGCGGTGGTTATTGTGGGCTTCAATATGGCCACCGTGGTCACAGCAGGCTTGATGGTGTATTATGCTGGCAGACCTCTTGTCCAGGTCCTACAACAGACACAGTTCCAAGTGCATCACCTAGATATCTTCTTGTTTACGGTGTACGCCACCTTGATTGGGGTACTGGTCATGAAGGTGGAATCTGCTACGGCCGAGTTTGACCGGTCTTTTACCGAAATGTTGGTCGCGAAAGACATGCGTATTCAAGAATTGGAAATGCAACTGAAGAAACGTTCTATTGAAGATGGTCCACCTGGTTCTCTAACCACTGCACATCATCGATTGTGTGCACCTCCGTTGTTTTCGAGAGACGACGAGTAGACTTGGCTAGACAGACTAATATTGACTGACTGCATGTTGTACATGTTGTCTTTGCTTGCTTGCTTGGTTTTGCTTGCTTTTGCTTGCTTTTGCTTGGTTTTGTTCTTTCTTAAAAAAAAATTGACTTTTCTTTTTTTTTCTTTCTTTTTTTCATAACCAATCTTATTTTTACAACAATGTCTTCGTGTACAATGTCTTCGTGTACAATGTCTTCGTGTACAATGTCTTCGTGTACAATGTCTTCGTGTAATATTTGCTGTGACCACTACAACAAGAGCACCCGTACCAAAATCGTGTGCTGTTATTGTGACTTTGATGTATGCCGCACTTGTTGTGAAACGTACATTCTATCGGAAAGCATTCCCAAGTGCATGCGTCCCGAATGTGCCAAGGAGTGGTCGAGAAAATTCTTGCGTGAGCATTTCACCAACACGTTCCTCACATCCAAATACAAGGAACACCTCGAAAATGTCCTGTTTGACCAAGAGAAGGCGTTGATGCCAGCTACGCAGCCCATAGTGGAGGAGAAAATTCGTAGAATGAATGTGCGACGAGAAATTGATGCCATCGACAAACTGATTATGGAGCTATACCATGAAAAGAGAGTGCTGGAGAGAAAGTATGCATTTGGAGGTGATATGATGGCGGCAGCATCGGAGGCTGGTGGTGGTGGTGCACAGTTTGTTCGCCAATGTCCGGCCAATGGATGCCGTGGGTTCTTAAGTACCCAATGGAAATGCGGGATTTGCGAACAATGGACCTGCCCCGATTGCCACGAATTGAAGGGACCTCAACGTGACGTCGAACATACCTGCGACCCCAATTCCGTGGAGACGGCCAAGATGCTGGCCAAGGATTCCAAACCATGTCCCAAGTGCCAGAGCCTGATATTCAAGATTTCGGGTTGTGACCAAATGTGGTGCACACAGTGCCACACGGCATTCAGTTGGAAGACCGGCAAGCTGGAGAAGCATATCCACAACCCACACTTTTACGAATGGCAACGTCTGAATGGTGGCGCGGCACCACGCAATCCAGGCGACATCGAATGCGGGCGAGAGCTGGACCATGCACTGGTGAACGAACTGTATACTGCGACACGAATGCATTCCGACTTGTGCACAATAACTACCCGCCCGACGATACAGGGCTCTAGAAACCAATACGAATATGCTCCTCAAGTCATTCAGTTGGTCGACATTGTGCGCAGCATGATTCACAATATGCGTGTGGAAATTGTGCCGTTTCAGACCGACTACGTTGAGCGCAACCAAGACCTGCGTGTTCGTTATTTGGAGAATGACCTCGACGAAGAGGAATTCAAGATACTTATTCAGCGCAATGACCGCATGAGCAAAAAGAATACCGAAGTGGCGCAGGTCATTCAGTTGGCGGCGACGGCGTTGACCGACATCGTATACCGTTTGATGGACCATTTGAAGCAGGTAGAGACCAACGCGTTTGGCCTTGCCCCGTTCTTCAACGAAATCGAGACAATTCGTGTGTATTGCAACAACCTGTTCCGGGACATTGCATTCACGTACAGTACTTCTAGCCAGTATACGTTCGCGGACAGGATGGCGTTTGTGCGTGGGGAAAGAGAACGACGTGCGCGAAAGAAGAAGATGGAGGACGAACCAAAGGAAGTCTTGGATAACGAAAAAAATGTTGAGAAAGTTGTTGCAAGCAAATAAATAAATAATTTATAATTAATAATTAATAATAATTGATAAATTTGTGAGAAACATTTGATATGATTTTTTTTTATATATTTGCTTTCCTTAGCGGTATAAGCGGTACTCCTCGTCTTAGCGGTACTCGTCGTTTTAGTGGTACTTGTCGTTTTAGCGGTACTCCTCGTCTTAGCGGTACTCCTCTTCTTAGAGGTACTCCTCCTCTAGCTCACGGATTTGATTGTATTTTTCAAAAATTGCTTCGATAAGTTCGTCGTCTCCTTCTTCGGCATCCAGGAAGTCATTGAGGTCCTCCTCTTCGAGATATTTGGCTTCTTCTTCTGCGGCAGCTTTCTTTGCTGCTTCAGCTTTCTTTGCTGCTTCAGCTTCTTTGATGGCTTTCTTTTCCTTTCTGGTCAATGGGGGTTGTTTGAGAGATGGGAAGGTTTTCTTGCGGAGAGATTTCTTTGGTCTGGCCATCTTTTTTTGCTAAGGGTGAAGGATGGGGGGTCGGTTTAGGTTTTCGTTCTGGGCTTTTGTTTGGGTTTCCAGGTTCCAAGAAAAAAAAACATTTCAATTTTTTTTTATTACATGTAAAATAACACATGTGTTAAGTGTTAATAATACATGTGTTAATCAAAAGATATTCAATACAGCAGCATGATTGTTGTTGCTGCGTTGGGGTTTCTTCCTAGGTTCTCTCTCACGGAAGGTCGTGACCTTGGGGTCAAACGCCCGGCACATGGGACAACGTCTGCTGGACCCACGAGGGTTCATCCAATTGAACAGACAATCCTTGCAATAGAAGTGATTGCATGAAGTCTGGGCAGCGTCTTTGTAGATGGGAGTCTCGTGACAAATCGAGCATTCGGAGGGGCATGGCTGGGTCAGCTTCTTCTTTGCCATGACTTTCTTGTGCTCTTTAAAGACGGGAGGGATGCGTCGGAAGCTTGCGAAGAAATCATCGTCGTCGTCGTCGATGTCTAAAGCATTATTCATGTTCACATTTGCATTCGCATTCGCATTCGCATTCGCATTCACATTTGGTAGACGAGGTGCGATGGTTGATGTCGTATGAATCACTTGAATCCATCCATTCTCGTCGTCTTGAGAGGGACCTCGTTGTTCTTGCGTCCTTATCGGAAGTTGCTCTTGGGTAAACAACTCACGCTGGAAAACGATTTCTTCGATGGCATCGAGCTGGCGATGGAGTTCTTCTCTTGACGCTCGAAGTCTCTCATACGGTGCACAAATATACGGATTGTATATGGCTATCAAACTGAGTGCTCGGTGATATTGTTCGGACATTGTGGAATGGGGATGTTTTTTTTTGGGAGGGATGTTATCAGAGGAAAAAAGCATTTCAATTTTTTTTATATATTTTGGTCTTGGTCTTGGTCTTCTTGGTCTTCTTGGTCTTCTTGGTCTTCTTGGTCTTCTTGGTCTTCTT
>Ga0209550_10002423_pt1 | contig 17888 bp, 22 predicted proteins | sample LauGreSuBDMM15SN_2_FD_187567 | JGI IMG/M metagenome (GOLD analysis project Ga0209550, IMG submission 187567) | Freshwater lake microbial communities from Lake Michigan, USA - Su13.BD.MM15.SN (SPAdes) (version 5) | ecosystem: Environmental > Aquatic > Freshwater > Lake | place: Lake Michigan...
TAGAATAATGATCCGGATGGTGCGCAGCACCACCCCCCCGGGGCTGGTAGTCCGGATCATTATTCTATTAATTTGATCTAATTTTTTTGTGTTTTTAGCATTTTTTAATATTTTTAATTATAAATTATTTTAAGTCATAATATGATATAAAATAATTAATTAATTGCAATTAAATTATTTTAGGTCATAGCCTTAGGTCACAAAAACCGATTAAAAAGTCTCAGATCTACGTCATAAAGCCCATATGGACCTAATCCGACCCTAAAATGAGCCTCTTTGCAGCACCCCTCAAAACCGTACGTCACAAAGCCCACGTAAACCCTACGAAAACCATCCAATTTTATATGGGAATATCCAAAATCTGGTCGCCGCAAGGCAAAATCCCTCTTAACTCCCCACGGGACCCACGGGCGCCCGCCCGCCAGGCATAATAAGGTTCCATTGCCACCGAATATGCCGTAAAATAAGCATCTTTTAGCACCGAAATATCACCCCCTTGGCGCTGCAGGCGATTTAATTGCCTTTTTTTGGAAATAAATCCAAGCCGAGCCTCATACGAGGTTACTTTTCTATGGCACGGTACACATAAAATCTGGCATTTATTAATTTCTGCCATAATATCATCGCTAGGCTGCCCTTTTTCCACCATTATTCCCACACAATCCGCCTTTGAAAACATATTTATGTGATCAAAATGTTTTTGCCGTCGCGTATCACCACAAAATGTGCACGGTTTTGCATATTCTTCTAATAATCGTGTAATAACCAGCGGTCCAATATTTTGTTTGTGAATTGCGCGACATAATCCGCACATTGGCTTGCCGTCACAGACCCTGAACCCTCCTACCACCTCTGACTGACAAACATCACAATGATCTGCCAGAGGCATTTCTGTAACAATTAAATCATCTAACACGAATGTTCCAGAATCCGGGATTCGCGTTAGATCAAGTATGAGACCTTCTACCTTCTTGGGTCGCCGCATATCTACTCAACATGAGTTATTTCTGTTTTTTTAACATGAGTTTTACAGAATGCAATACCAGACGCACATTTTTTGCCGCATTTTGCACCAGATCGTGTAATATGACCGCACCCTTCCAGAAGAGCAGTTTGAATTTCTGTTTCAACCGGTTTTCCTGCCCTGAAATTGACAAGTTTACGGATAATTCCATCCCGTGTACTTTTAATTCCCTCTAATGATTTTGTGATTCCACGAATCCCGCCATCTAATTCTATCACTACTTCATCCATTTCTTTCAGAAATGCTTCAATATTGGTTAACATACTTTCTTTATCGTCACTTGTTTTTTGTGACAGTATATCAATTAAGATTCTAACAGCCCAGATTGTCAGATCCTTACGCAGTTCATCAGTTACATCACAGAAAGATATAAATAACACCGGTTTTTGCAAAGGAGTACGCGCAATTTGAAATTGTTTCATAGTAAATATGTGTGATTCTATTGAAATCATAAGACCCGCATGGGCCTCTTCATCGGCATCAACATCGGCAAATAGTTTTTCTATTTCCGTTGTGTTCACCCGCCTTTTATATTTTTTGGAATCAATAAGAATTTTAGCTTTTGTGCCAGTTTCTAACATAACCGATAAATGGAAATCAGCTGCATGACCCACGGCTGTCATATCCTTCACCGAAGCATACGGCAGAGTTGGAATTACCGCGGTATTCAGCAATTCTAACACTGTTGCTTCCCCTGCCTTACCGATCGCATGACTGCTTTTTGTGTTTGCAACCAGTTGTTCCGCTAATCGGGTTTCAAGAATAGCGATTTTCTCTTTCATAACAACATGCGATTCTTTTAGAAGATGTGTCATTTCCTCCCGCGCTTTCGCAGCGGCTAAGCGTTCACGCATTTCAGCGGTCTCCGCCATCTTTGCAAGTTCAAAGTCTTTCCGATGGGTGTCTAACACTTCTAACACTCTCTGCCCCACTTGTTCGTCAATAGAGGCTTGCAGCGCAGCCGCCCGTGCCACAGCCGCTTCACCGGCCGCGAGCTGTTTCTTTAAGCTGTCCAACATAGATTGACCCCCTTCGCGACGTAACAGATCCGCCTTGACGACTTCTTCGGCAGTTTGGCCGGCATTCCACAGATCAAAGAGGCCGGCTTTAGTGGCTTCGTATACCTGTGCGCCGAGGTTCGCGATGGCGATCGCCTCCTCATAGGTCACGGACTGGTACAGGGGATGAAGATCTTTTGGATGGAGTGTCGTCATTCTGCCTTGAGAGTCAGAAAGAAAGGGAGAGAGCGGTTTCATATTTTGCTAACATTGATTGAAAAAACTAATTCGGATTTTGGATTCAGAAGAAAATATTTCGGTTGTCGGAAAAAGTCTGGAGGAGGGGAGGACCTTGGTCTGGAGGATTTGTCGGTGAGTGAAATTCTTTTCTGTTTTTATTTTTTGCAAAAAATAATTTGCAAATTTTGATTGGGGATTCTGGATTTGTGTTGCCGGGGCCGGGAACGGCGACCGCCCGCCACCGCCCTAAACAGAGGCTGCGATTTTCTACGGAGCCGCCGGAGATCGCGTTCGCGACTAACACCTTAATTCCATTGTCCCTTGTACGGAATGCATCCCTGTATACCAGTAACGACTGCCGTATTTGTTTGTATTATGGCCGGGTTAGGGTATGCGACAGGACGGTCTGAGATGATTGGACCCTTCTGGGCTATGTTAGCTACCGGTGTTACATGTGCGGGATGTTACGGTGTGCAGCGTTGTAGGCAAAGGGGGCCTATTTTGCCTTGCTAGATTAAAACTTGAATTAGGGGGTGTGGCCTGCTGCTGGCGTCATAGGAAAGACAGACGAAAGACAGTTTGTTGACCATGCTAACATTTGCCCTTGATTACGAACTCTGGAGACTGACACATGATGCCGAGACGTTGACCTTTGTTAAGAAGGTGCGATCGGGTTTGGCTGCTGCAGAAGCAGATGAGAAGGCTTTGCCGCCAGAGGAGATGACCTTGGATCAGCAGGATGACTATTATGGGTGGCGGACGGTGGAAACGCACAGTGTTGCCAGGGCTGATCTGACCGGTGTACGGATTCAGAGAACGGAATGTTCGGTTATTGATGCTGAGTTTCCGACGACTCTGGTGGAAATCTTTGTGGAGGCCACGATGGATCGGCGGGAATGTATCTTTCGTGAGGAGGTGAGCGACGATCCGGATTACACGGTTCGGCCTTTCTGGGACGAGGCGATTGTGTTGTCAATGGTGGAAGAGTTGGGGGTGACCATTCGGCAACTCATTGATGGGTAAGTGGTTTTTCAAGCCTTTTTGGTTTGGAATTTTATTCAGATGTTTAATTCCAAAATTTGTTTCTGCCAAAAGTTTTGAGGGTGCAATTTTGGTTTTTTGTTTTTCTTTGGTAAATTATTTTGGCTTCAGTTGGCTTCAATAATTTTATCCAGTAATTATTTGGAATTGGGAAAATGGATTTCTTGGAAATTGTCTGATTAAAATAACTGAAGCCAACTGAAGCCAAAAAGGAATTAATTTTCTTGTTTTTATTGAGTGTTGTTGATAATTGTCTTCAGATGTCTTCAATATTTTTATCCATGAAAATTCTGGAAAGTGAAATGGAAATTCTTGGGCCACTGTCTGAATAAAATAACTGAAGACATCTGAAGACAAAATGAATTTTATTTGAAAAAAGTATTAAGTTTTTTGAATAAAATCAAAAGACTCAGTACAACAATTTTCAACTATTGTGGATCACCTGGCTCAAATGCAGGATACGCCGTTTTATATTGTTTATTCTCTTTCTCTAACATTGAAAGACGTTTATTTATAGTTAGAATTTCATGCGATTTATATATCGTATCTTCCTGCAGACATTCTACCTGTTGTCGTAATTGGTGAAGTTCACGACGCATTTCTGTCAATTCCAATTCATATCCGCTTTGTTGCTTGGTCATTTCTGCTGGATAATCAGAAGATTTTTTCCGATCACTGACCGCTATTCGTATAGACGTTTCAAATCCCTCTGCGGCATTAAACACAAACGGTTCATCATGCTCCCACTCTTTTTCGCAATATTCTTCCATTTCCAACATAAACGGTGTAAATAGTTTTATCTTTTTTAGTTTGTTCCAGTGTGATTGGAAGTTGGGACCAGGTGATGGTGCTTCAACGGCTACAGCAGCTACAGCAGCGGGCAGCGGCGATAAAGGGGACTTAATAGATTCTCTGAGAGCCAATAGTTTTGTGTGATGATCCTTTTTACATTCCGCCTTTTTCGCATGCATAGAGATCCAGCGTGCCGTGTTCCCCGCTGTACCGTCCCCCATCGCACCTTTCCCACATGTCAAACATGCGGAAAATTCAATGTCATCCTTATTTTTAGTTACAGACGCATATATACAATGATCCGTAGGGATTGGACGAATACGAATTTCGGACACATGTTGTCTTAGTAAGTGGTCAGGGAAGTGGAGAGTTCGTTTACACCATGAACAAAAAGGACATTGTATTTTAATATGTTCAAACGTCGCCATTCGCTTATTTGGGACCGGGGTTTTAATCGGGTGGATTGACGAACTACTCGTTGACCGCCCCCGGGGGATTGGCCGCCGCTGCCGCGGCCTCCTTGGCTAATCTGCGTTTTTCTCTTCGTTTGGCATTGTAGGCATCACGGTCTTTGTTTATATAACGATTCATACGTTCTAATTTCTTCTCGGGTGTATCGGTGTATTGTTGCAGTATCTGGCGGGTGTGTTTATTCTTTTCTTTTACTTTTGCTTCCAGCGCTTCCAACTCCTGGAGGCGTTCCTTTGTTATCGTGACAGTCTCTGACATCTACCCTACCCTGCAGTCTGATTTCTTATATGGACTTGCGTCTTAGCAGGCCCCTTTGAGCTCACACAGTTGTCTATGTCTCTTCTCCTCCTCCGTGTACGGATACTTGGTGAGGGCCGCGTCCATGGCATTGAAATAGAGGGTCCATAGGGCATTGACTTTGGCGGATTCTTCGGGACTGTTTATGACATCGGGGTCGCTCGTGTAACGGGTGGGCTTGAGCTTTGCGGCTTCGGCGTAGGCGGCTTCACGTTGCTGAGAGATGTCCATCGTACTTGACTATTCGGTTGATCTGTTGGCTTCATATTTTGACTGTATTCTAAAATGCTTTCTCAGCGAAAGAGCATTTTAGAATATTGTGTCCTGTTGCAGAACGCTTTACTGGTTGGCGTTGGGGTCGACGCCGGACTGGACGGGGATGCCGTGGGTCACCGTGCCCTGGTCGCCGTGGCTACCTGTTTGACCATCGGCGATCAGGTCCTGGCCTGCGGGGCGCACGCTGCTGATACCGGCGAACCGTTCGCCAACACCCGCGGTGGCGTTGAGCGTAACGTAGAACGCAACGAGCTGTTGAATGGAGTTGTTGGACGTCGCGAGCGCGGGGCCCAAGTTGCCGTTTCTGGCGTTGGCGGGCGCGTCGTTCGTCGCGGTCGCATCCGCGCCGGCGTTGGAGGAGGTGCCGGCCGCGTTGGCGTCCATGTTCGCGGAGTTGGTGCCGCCCTGCTGGGGGCCTATACCAACGGACAAACCAGACGCGGGCGTCGTGACGACCTTCGCATCCGTAATGGTGCGGCTGACAAGGGTTGACGCAAGATTGAAGAGGAAGACCAGTTGATCACCGCCCGTAAGAGGGAGCGCGTCCGTGACGGAGTTTTCACTGGCATCGGAGTTCTTCATGTAGTCCGTGTCAGGGATCTGCTGGGCGAGCAGGAGACGGGAGTTGGCATCATTTTCAAAGTCGCTCCAGACATTCGCGGCACCTGTTGTGGAGTGAACCGACACGTCGAGTGCCCAGTTGCTTTGCAGAAGATTGCCAATTGAGTCGCCATAGACGGACTTGAACGTCTCAATTGCATCATTGTAGAGATCCGTCTGGGCCGAGTTGCCGCTGGCGTTTTTGGCATTGTCAATCACGAACTTGAGTATGCTTTTGAAGTTAACTGCAGAAGACTCCTCGGAGGTGCCACGCATGCCGACCGCAAGGCTGGCACCGGAACCCGAGGTCTGGAAGGCATTGAGGATCCGGCAAGAAGACGCATCATTGAGCGCAATGCTGTAGCTTATGTCGTACGCCATGCTGACGTTCTGCTCGGTAAGAAGGTCGAGACTGGCAGAGCCCGTTGCCTCCAACTGCGCATAGAAGGGCGCGACAATTACGTTGCCACCGGCGGCACCTTGAACTGTTGCTACGGTTGACATGTTATACTTATCGGACGCGTTTTATTCGCATTTTTCGTCTTTTTAAAATGACGGCGTCAGTAAGAGAAATGAACGCTCCTACGCAAGGGAATGCCTTTGACATTCCTTTTCAGCTTAGGGCAAATGATATTGTTCGTCATATTATCAACGTGGACAGCCGTTTCCGTCAGGCCCCGGAATCTTCTACGGTATCCGATTTCTATTTTCGTCTTCTGACACCCGTGCGGAATATTGTACGCATTCGTATCACGTCCATCGAGTTTCCCAATAACTATCTCTTCTTTACACTTGGTCGCAAAAATACGACCATCAATATTCAGTATAATTTGGCGGTTCCGACCGTCTTTTCGTTGACCATACCGGATGGAAATTACAATGCCTATGACATGGCCAATACTATCAACGCGGCTCTGGTGTCGGTGGGTCTCACATGGCTGAAAGTTGCATTCAATTTGATTAATGGAACCTTTACCTTTACGGGCAACCAATACTTTGCAATTAATTGTTCGCCGCCCCCTTCACCGACCGGACGCGAGTACTTTGTGGATCGCCCCTTTGATTACGGCCTCGGCTTCAACCTCGGCTTCACACGAGGCATGCATACGGCTGCGGCCGATGCATCGGGGGTCTGGATACTGAAATCGGATCAGTGTGCTACTTTCAACGGTGACAACTACGTTCTGCTCAAGATCAATGACTATGATTGTGTCAGCCATCAGACAACGGATCAGACATTTACGGCGCTGGCCAAGATCATTCTTCGGGATCCCAAAAACTACATGGCCTACGATGATTATGCGAGTCAACATGCCAAAGAAGTGACCTTTCCTGCACCGCAGGATGTGACGCGACTCCACGTCCAGGTACTCGATGGATATGGACAGGACATTAATATGTGTACGGCGCAGTTCAGTTTCTCGTTAGAGGTTCTCGAAGTCCGGAATTTGTCGCTGTACAATACTATCCGGGATTCCCTTACGGTCCGATATTCATAGAGAGGATTCGCCCACTAATTCTTTAGCACTGATCTTGTGAAAGGCGATACTAATATCATCTTTCAGAATGATTAGACGCTCCGCCGCAATGTCCTTTGTTTTGGAGCTGTTGAGCTGCGACAGAATCGCTATGCCGCGCTTCACGAAACTATCGACCAATTTGAGGTCGGCGCAGGGGACTGTCTGCCCGGCTTCGGTCCTGTTATTCTGAGCCGCAGTGGCCTGCAGGGCCTCCTGGGCCGCCGCAGACGTCGGATCTCCGTAAATAGGGATTGGCATTCTCTATTTACATTGAATAGAGTAAATGTCTCGGTCTCAGCTAAAATCCATCTACGGTCCTGGAACAACCGTGTGTATTGCCCCCGCATGCGATGAAGAGCTGGAGGATGCACTTCAGAATCTGTTTACGTTCTTTGACTTGGTAAAAGGTACTATTCAACAATTTTTTCAAACAAAAGGTATTGTTTCACAGAATATTGCTGATATGACGGCATCCATTTATATGATCCCGCCGCTGTTTGTTAGGGCGTTATGGGCACAACGGCACAAGGGCGTGTTATTTGACTCGGATGATGCGACCTGTAACAATCAATTGAAGGATATTTATTTGGAATTTGGAATGGAATGGTTTCAGGATCCCCTACTGAATCCACCCCTGCCACCGTCACCGCCATAGCGTGCGTAGACCTCCATTACATATTGCACTATAATTAGTAGAGATGTGCAGTTGTAATAGGGGTCGCGGATCTGGCTCCGGTGGTGGTGGTCTTGCCCCTTCTGTTGCTAAAAATCCCGCGATTCGTCCCGCTGCACGAACGGCGACGGGTGCTCCTGCTGGTCCTGGCCCTGTTGCTCCTGCAGTAGCAGCAGTCGCTGTCGCAGCGCCGCCACCGATTTCTATTCCGACCGTTGATACGTCTGTATGGGGCGCTGCACTCTGGAAGGTGCTTCACACGGCCTCCGTTTTTTCACAAAAAAGAACTCAAATGACACTCTGGCGAGATCTTGTCAAGGCCCTCAAAACCGGTCTCCCGTGTCCGGATTGTTCTGCCCATTACAATGCATGGGCCGCCTCTCATCGTATTAATTTTAGTATGTTTGGTGATGGTATTCGCGGGCCTACAGTACAATGGGTTCTTGCTTTACATAATAACGTGAATAGTCGCTTGGATCCCCCTGTGGCATCGTGGAACACCAACCAGGTCGTCGCGGCCTACGCCGGTGCTTCTCCTGCCGAGAAAGCGGGGCGGATTGCGGCAGCTGTGGTCGCGCTGCAAAGTCTCCGGGGTGTTATTGGGACCGCTGCTTATGACGCGGCCTTGGCACTCTTAAATTCACTTTTGTAAAATTTAAAATTTGCTCCGTTGCAAAAAAATAATCATACAGTAGTAATGGCCTTGACACCGAATCCGTCAGAATTCCGTGTCACGACTTTGTCCGTGGATAGTCGGTTCGCTGAACAAATTTATGGCACCACTGCCGATTACATGATCCGCCTGCCCGCAACTATGCGCAATGTGGGGCGTGTGGCTCTCACTAGCGTAGAGATACCACACGTTACGTATGTGTTTTCGGGTGCCACTGCTGTTGCTAATATTAACTTTTCTGTCGCTGATGTCGGTGGTATTTTGCTCAAACAACTCACCATTGCTGCGGGCAATTACACGGGCCCGGAACTGGCGACGGCGATCACCGCAGCACTGGCCACTGTTCCAGAGCTGGCGGGATCAGGTTCGTGTGTCTATAACGGAATTAGCAATCGGTTTTCCTTTGTGAATACGTGGGGAACGGCCTTTAAGGTGTTTCTTCAGTCATCGCAGCCCGACGTGGCGGCGCGCGTGCGCGATTGGGGTCTCGGCTACAATCTCGGATTTCGGACCCCTACTGTCACGGTGTCTCCAGGTGGTTTGGCGGCTGCTGCGACTGCGCCGGCCTCCCCGTTGCTGGTCGGAACGCCGTATATACTTCTCCAGCTGCAATGCCCTGACATGCTTGAAAATACTCTACACCGACTCGCGGACGGCTCCTTTGTGCAGGCATTTGCAAAACTTGTGTCGCGTCCTGGACCTGGCGGCTGCGGCTGTGGCTTTTATCAGATTCAGTATGATGATGTGCGCAATGGTGTTCGCAAGGAGAATGTGTTTGTGCGGCCGTCGGCCATTACACAGTTGCGAATTCGGTTGTTGGACGCGTATGGACATTTGGTGGATATGGGTGACACGGATTGGTCTGCGACGATGGAGTTCACCGAAGTCGTGGGAGCGGGTCCGTATTTGGCCCTCAATCGGGCAATGCCGTCGGTAGTTCTGGGGGGACAACTGCCAATGCGCCCTTAAGGGCGGCGTGTTGATCCCAGGCGGGGAGGATAATGTAGGTCCAGTAGTTCTGGAATGCAGGTGACCGCTTGGTGACGTCTATGGCTATTTGCATGTCGGCTTGGCTGCCTTCTGGGTCGGTCAGAAGAGGGGCGAAGGACGGATTGGCAAACAGAGTGTCCATGAGGCGTTCGGTACCTTCGCGGCGGATGGGGAGAGTGGCGATTGTGGTGAAGAGTTCGGCTAGGAAGAGAAAGGGGGTGGTGATAGGGGTAACGACAGACGCTGCTGCACCTGGTCGCTCAAGGGCAATTTCTAGGAGGGCGGTCTTATAGTCTTCCATTACGGTTGTTGGTCAAAATAGGATATGTGTCATATTTTGACTTACACTGGTGCAACTGCGGCCCTACATTCGGGGCAGATTGTGTGGTCTGTGAGCCATGTGGCAATCGCTTCGGTCTGGAAGATGTGGCCGCAACTTGTTACGGTTGCATTCTCTTTCGTTATCGGTTCCAGGGAAATGGGACAGATGGCTTTGGTCGCTTCGGCGTGGGCCAGAACGGGTGCGATCAAATGACGGGGGAAGGGAGTGGGTGCTGGTTTTGCGGCAGGAGCCGTAAAGACTGCTGTCGGTACAATAAAGGGGCTTGCGCTTGCTGCTGCTGCAGGAAAGGGTGTCAGTGGCATTGGCATCATTAACCGTATCAACGGGTGATGCAATAGTGATACCGGTGGCTGCAGGCGCACGACGACCGGTGGTCTTGGACTTGCTGCTGCTGCTGCTGCTGGTGGTGGTGGTGACGACGGCGGTACTGCGACTGGCACGGGTGGTGGTGGTGGTACCGAAGGTGCTGGTCGCACTATCAGTCGTGGAGAAATCCACGGTTTGTTAAGAAGTCTGAGAATGTTCCGCTCCTCTTCAGGTGTCAGACACGGCCAACGAATCCTGTCGGGCATGGTGATGAATTCGGGGGATGCAGAGGGCTTGCAGACTTCCAGAAGGCCTGTTTGCCAAGCGCGGAGTATGTCTACAGCGGGAATCCATCCCTCTTGGTCTCCAACACGCTTCCATTCCAGGAGAAGGACTTCGTTGGTAGTGGGGTCAATGTAAGCTCGGCGGTCTGTGCGATGATCTGTGCGATGATCTGTGCTACGGTCTGTCATGGTGATCGTGGCTGGGATAGCCTTGGGGGTGGGAATATGCGCGTCAATTTTTACTTTAGGTGGCAGGTATTAGACCTACGCGCATTTATAATGCGCGGGTCTATCGTTGCCCGTTTTGTGATATAAATGCCCTTCTACCGGATTTGGCCTTTTCAAGGCCAACCGCTATACACTCATTTAAAATCCGCAACGGTCTAAAATTTGACGGCTTACAGGATTGGTGTGAGGCCACGTACGATGAGTGACATGACTACAATGAATGAGACTGATGCAGATGTGGTGGTGGTTGATGCTGCTGTTGCTGCTGACAGCAGCATTCCTGCAGGATACTTTCTGAAGCCCGATCCGGTTCTGACACGGGTTGAGACGCGGCATTATTTGATGGGCGAACTGGCGCGGTACTTGAAGGAGTCGTTGCCGACCGATGCCGTGACGGCCCTGGAGGTTGTTCCGGTGGGGCCTGTGGCGGGACCCGTTGGCCGCATGGTTCACTTGTATCGCCTCCTGAAGGGCGATGGAAAGCTGCCAGAGGGATCTGTTGCTGAGCAGATGGCGCATGTGGGACGGTGGATCTTCTCGGTCATTCAAACGAGTGTTACCGTTGGTTTGCCTTCTGTACCGACTGCAGTTTCCGAGTACGAAACGCTGGCATTGGCATTCTGGAATGAGGACTTGCTGCCTGGAGGGCGGACGATTGGGAGTTACTGGGATTATTCGCCGTTTGAGGCGTTGAGGACGGCTCCGCCGTTGACTACGACGGAGGATATTGTTGCTGTTTCTGCTTTGCCGGCTAGTCCTTCTGCTTCTGGAGACACCGGCGGTCCTTGCATCCCCCCATTGGGGCAATCGCTTCGCTTGCCCAGGACCGAGGCAGCAGGTCCTGATGATGACGAGGACTACAGTGACATGCCGCCGCTAATTCCTATTGATGAACTTTACCGAGGTAAGGCGCCTGAGGATACGATTCAGCAAGTGCCTGCTGAGGATGTGGGAAATGAGGATGAAGGTGAGGAGGAGTATGTGGCTTACAGTACGACGCCTGAGCTGCCAAAATCGCTAGAGGATTCTATCGGTGGTGCTGTTGAATCCCTCATGAACTTTGCCTTGCGTCCTGTGACGATTCCAGTATGGGGGATCGCCTTGGCGCTGGCTATATTGCCTCCCTTGCTCATGAGCAAGTGCTAGTGGCTGAGAACATATGTTAGTGTAGCTCTGACCCTAACGGGCAATGGCCCTAACGGGTAATGACCAAAAATGTCTTTTGGTTTTTTGTGTAACATTACTTGGCTGCCTTCGCCGCTGCCTTTGTTGCAGCCTTGACCGCCTTTGCCTCTGCGGCTACAGCGGCTTTTGCTGCAGCCTTGACGGCCTTTGCCTCGGCAGTGGATGCAGCCGCCTTCTCCGCGTCCTTGACGGCCTTTGCAGCCGCCTTCTCTGCATCCTTGACGGCCTTTGCAGCTGCCTTTTCTGCGTCCTTCGCCGCCTTTGCAGTCGCCTTCTCTGCATCCTTCACCGCCTTGGCAGCAGCCTTTGCCTCGGCCTTTGCTGCGTCCTTTGCAGCCTTCTCCTCTGCCGTGACCTTTGGCTTTGCGGCTTTAGCGGCTGGAGCCTTGGGAGCCTTTGGCTTTGCAGCCTTTGCAGCTGCCTTCTCAGCATCCTTGACGGCCTTTGCCGCGGCCTTCTCAGCATCCTTGATAGCCTTTGCAGCTGCCTTCTCAGCGTCCTTGACAGCCTTTGCAGCCGCCTTTGCAGCTGCCTTCTCTTCGGCCGAGGCCTTTGGTGCCTTTGGTGCCTTTGGTGCCTTTGATATAATGACAGGCCCAGAAGGGACATGCGGCGCCTTCAGATCTAGCGCCATTCCCTCATTGATCTCCGCCAAGAGCAGGTCCGCCTCTTCCAACAGGACAGGGGTCTCATGGTCCTCAAAGTGGTGAATCATCTTCTTCATGTGCTTGCTCATCTTGAATGCTTAGGTGTAAGTTATGTCTTTATAACTCGTTCCTGATATGTTTGATGCTGTTTTTGGATGATGTCAACTTTTTTGTGGGTGTCTGCGGGGTCACCAAAAGGGTCTTTGTACCGTTATGCACTGTGCGTGTGAATAAGGGCCAACTTGGCCTCCAGCTCCGCTACACGGGCCTTTTCAGCGTCGCTAATGGCCTCCAGCGTCGCTACACGGGCCTTCAATGTAGCCTTTTCAGCTTCGCTGACGGCTAGAAGCGCTTTGAAGAGTGCTTCTCCTGTATAGGGTTTCTCTGAAACGGTCAGAGATGGTGGCACGGGGCTGACTGGTGCTGGTGCTGCTGCTGGTGCTGCTGCAGTGAACGTCGGTTTCTTTTCCTTAAACCACTCTGTTCCCACCATGTGCGCCCAGTCGTACGGCTCCTCCGTAATGCGGCCCGTCCACCTACCTGGTTTGGGATCTACCGCATACTTTGAGGATCGCGTGGTGCACTTCTTGCAAAGATCCGATCCCTCCTCTGTCTTGCCGCCGCATTGGGATTCATATAAGACTGCTGGACGCCAGCGCTTATCCTCTGCGCAGATATGCCGTCCTACACAGACAGAGTGATCTATTGACGCTGCCAGAACGCGGTAGTCTTTTTCGGATGGTATGGTTGCTGACATTTTTGTTAGGATCTGTTGTCTTGTAACGGGTCCTACCACGGGATGATTGGGGTTTGGATGGTGTCAATTTTACTGAGGGGGCTGGATCTCGTGGTTAATGAGTCAGCCAAAATGATGTGGCTGGGTGCACACCTTTTTGGATTTACTTGGCCTTAGAAGCCTTGGTTGCAGGGGCTGCAGGTGCAGGTGCAGGAGTCGCTGCAGCCGCCGCCTTCTCCGCGGCAGCCGCCGCCTTGGCCTCCTCCTTCTCCGCCTTTGCCGCCTCCCGCGCCGCCGCCTTCTCCGCCTTGGCGGCCGCAGCCGCCTCTGCCTTCTCCGCCTTGGCCGCCGCCTTGGCCTCGGCAATCTCCGCCTTCTCCTCCTCTGTCATGGCCTCCTTCGCCTCCTTCGCCGCCTTGGCCGCAGCCTTCTTGGCCTCCTTCTCCTCAGGCGTCATGGCATCCCTCGCGGCCTTGGCGGCGGCCTTCTTGGCCTCCTTCGCCTCCTTGGCCGCCTCTGCCTTCGCCTCCTTGGCCTCCGCGATCGCCTCCGCCTTCGCAGCCGCCTTGGCCGATGCAAATGCAATCTTCGTGTCCGAGATCGCCTTTGCAATGGCCGCCTTCAGCTCTGCCCGCTCTTCCGCCCTCGCCGCCGCCGCCGCCACCTTCCGCTCCGCCTTCTCTTCGGCCGTCAGAGCCGCCTTCCCCCCCTTGGTGTTGCTGATGCTGATTGTGCTCATTTTGAGTGCTTGAATGCTTCGGTTTGAGTTATGTCTTTATAACTCGTGCCTGATGTGTTTTATCCTGGGTTTTTGTGCTGTCAAGTTTTTTTGGGGGGGTCCTTTGGGTCAAAAACCGACTTCTCTGTATCACCGGTTCAGAAGGACAGAATCGGCCTTGGGACCCAGTATGCGAAGCCAAAATCTAGTGGCTAGTGGGGTCTTATTCAGATGAGCTGGTGGCCTAGGTGTACGGCTTCTTGCACCTTTTCGTGAGGGACCAACACTGTAATGGCGTCCCAGATCTCCGACAGAGACGGGTGGTTCAATAGGACCCAGTATGCTGCCATCGTGTAGACAGACAGTTGGCCGAATTCCACCGAACGACGGATCGCGGCGATCTTGGCCGCCACCAGGGCCTCTTGACGCCCCTTCTTGAAGGCCGCCACGTGTGCGTCCCAGACATCCGATTGCCGGTCTCTGTAGATGGCCCAGTACTCGTCGTGATGCACGGTATGACCGCGCATGCGTGTCGCCTTCTCTTCCAGATAGGGGATGTAGGCGATGAACGCTTGCTTGGCCGAATCAAATCGGAAGTGTTCGTCTACGAAGGGGCCGCTCACGTAGGCCGCAAAGGCCGCGGGTGTCATCGCTGAGTGGACGCGCGTGTGAATCACCTCCTGAAACTCGGGGTCAAAGCTTGAGCCGTGGAGTTGGGGCTGGAGTCCGTAGCCGTACTCGTGGGGAATGGCATCGGGGTCCAACATGCTGAATCCCCCCGTGGCATCATCGTAGTTTGGACGAATCATTGCAGTACTTACGATGAAGAGTGTTTTGGTAGAATTCGTCTTTGAATTCTTGCCTGCATAGCCAAAAAGACAGGGTCCCCCCGTGTCAATTTTTGCTGGCCTAGTCGTACCTGGCCGACCATTCTGCCCAATCGGCTTGTGCTGCCCACACGGCTTCTTCTATCTCAGCTTTCTCCTCTTCCAGGGTGATCCGCGCGTCCTGAAAGGCTCGCCATTCGGCCGAGCTTAGCGTGGCGATGAGGCCCGCTTCGGCTGCCAAGTTGTGACAATTGTTCGGTTCCAGAAGTGTCGCTTGTTTTCTTGCAGAAAGGGCGCGAAAGACGGGTGCCAGACGCCGCGCCTCTTCTTGGATCGCGGCCTCTCTGGCGGCCGCTGCCGCGATACTTTCAGGCGACTTTTCCCCTGGATAGAGTTCGTAGGCGCTGTACAGAATGCGGTAGTCGCCATTGCCTTTCGCCAGAAGCGCCTTGAGGTCTTTCATGGTGGGTTTAGCTACAGCGGCAGCTACAGCGACAGCGGCAGGAGCGACAGGAGCAGCAGTCACCTCCGCTTTAGCGGAGGTAGCAACAGAAGTACTCATTTTGGATGTTTAGGTTTGAGAAATCGTCTTTGATTTCTGTTGGCCCGAAGGAGCCAAAAAGCGGCTGCGCCTTTCGTCAATTTTTTTGGACTAGATACACGCCGCCGCCCGTATAGTGCAGAGACGGGCCTGGAGCGCCTCTATCTCTGCCTTGAGTCGCTTGTTCTCCCCCATGATACGCAGAATGTGCCACGCCAAATCCTCGGCCGAAGGCGAAGGCGTCTCTTCGTCCAGAGGACCCAGAGGACCCAGAGGGACCGAAGGCGTCTCTTCTAGAGGCACCGAAGGCGTCTCCTCATGAGGACCCAGAGAACCCAGCGGCGTCTCTTCTAGAGGAACCGAAGGCGTCTCTTCGTCCAGAGCCACCGAAGGCGTCTCTTCGTCCACTGCGACTGCAGGAGCGACTGCTGGTGCTGAAACAGCATCCCGTGTCTGCCAAGCCAACACAGCGTTCAAGATCTGGCGCGCCGTGTAAGTGCCGCGGGGATCCAGGCGCGTCAGAGTCACCAGGAAGTCGTCCAGGTGATAGAGGGGATTGGCGGGCTTGAGGTCGCGCTTGGCACGATGGACGCTCATACCCCACTTGTAAAAGTCCATGTAGGAGGCCAGCGCGTCGCGAATGGCTGCACGGGTGCTCGTAGTGGCTCCCTCTGGCAGCCTCAGAAAGTAGGCCAACGGGGGGCGCACGTGGAGCGTAGGACCCTTGCTTGCTGCTGCAGAGGCTGCTGAAGAGGCAATCGCTTTTGACGCTTTCGCTGTCCATGCCTCCACGCGCGGCCACTCTCTGGGCATCTCTTGGACCCACGCGTCCATGGAGGGCCATGTCTTCTTTGTAGGAGGGTTGACCTCCAGCGCCCGTCCGTCCTTCAGGATTGTCACACGGCTCAGAGTGGAACCGTCCACGTTCTTGAATGCGATTGATGCCATCTGAATGCTTCGGTTTAGAAATCGTCTTTGATTTCTGTGCCTGTGGACAGCCAAAAAGTGGGACCTATTGTGTCAACTTTTCAGGCCTCTAGGGAGGCAAGTGCGGCTTTGAGCTTTGCGATTTCCATGTCCTTTGCATCCAGAAGGCCGCGGAGCGTTTCCACGTCTTCGGCATGTGCACGCTCTCTGTGAGTGATTTCTTCGGCTGCTTTAGCAGCGATACGGAGTACAATGGCTGACATATCCCTGTCCCGTTCCATCAGCGTCCACGACTTGGACGTGCCGGTCAGAGTGCAGTAGAGGTCCTCGTACCACGTGACGGCGATCCAGAGGCGCCAACACGGGTGTTCTGGCGCGTAGCGCGGCTCCTGGCTGCCTTTGACACCTGCCTGAGAGGCCAGCTCCTGGCCCCTTTCCTCAATGTAACCGATCCACTGCCAGTAGTCCTCGGAGTTGGGGGACACTATGGGGTCCGCGTCAGGATCCCGCGAAGCGGGAGACAGCTGAAGCAGTCGGTCGCTTACTACAGGGTAAGGAATGCGGAGGCCGGGAATGCCCACGAATGCGATTCTCTTGGGATTGATCTCAATGAATTCGGCCTGGAGATCCTTGAGTGTTGGGATCTTTGCCTTTTCTGCCTCCACTGGTTCTTTGGCTTTCGCCTTTGCGTTTGCAGTTGCCTTTTCAACGAGCGTACGGTACCACATCGTGAGACTCCAGCGCCAGAAGTCACGGGTCTCGTCGTAACTGCTGTTCTCTGGGTGCTCGGGACGCGGCACATAGTCGCACTGCTCCTGCAGCGCAGTTCCCTTGAGGTCCAGTACGGCGCACCAGGCCAAGTTGCTGCCCATGAAGTGCAGGTCCGTGCCATCCGCACAGAAGCGGGGGATGTCATCGTGCGGAAAGCACGGATCGGCGTAAAAGTAGCCGCCGTGTTTCGCCACGAACTGGTCTTGAAGCTCTTTCAGTGTTTGGATTGACATAGGAGTAAGGCCCTGCTTTAGTGAACGGTGTGAACGGTAGCGGCACTTACGACAGTCTTGAGAGTAGAATTCGTCTTTGAATTCTTATTCCTACAGGGGCCAAAAAGGGCCGGCCCCCATGTCAATTTTTTGCCGCTCGTTAGTGGCTGTTGAAGGTCGCAATGCTGCCTATCTGGGTCAACAGAGCGCCCACTTCAGCCTTTTCGTCGCCGTCACCCGCGATAGTCCAGAGGACGCCTTTTGCTTGATCGCTGAGGAACGCGATTTCCTTGCAGATATCGGTACTCCATTTGTAATCTTTCTGGAGTTCCCCCTTGAGGGCCGCGACCTCTGTAGCGGCCGCTTCAGCTGCTTGAGTCGCTTCAGCCTTGGTGCGCTCCAACTCCTCCTTGAGGGCGGCAATCTCTGCCCCCATTTGTCGGCGCTGGGTCGCCAGCATTTTCTCAACAAAGGACCTGAAGCCCGTTATCGCAGCGATACATTCACTCATTTTGTAGTCCATTTTGTGTTGGTTTTGTTGGTAGAAATCGTCTTTGATTCCTGGTCT
>Ga0209550_10002425_pt1 | contig 17887 bp, 9 predicted proteins | sample LauGreSuBDMM15SN_2_FD_187567 | JGI IMG/M metagenome (GOLD analysis project Ga0209550, IMG submission 187567) | Freshwater lake microbial communities from Lake Michigan, USA - Su13.BD.MM15.SN (SPAdes) (version 5) | ecosystem: Environmental > Aquatic > Freshwater > Lake | place: Lake Michigan, USA...
GAGCTCTCGGGGGAGCTCTCGGGGGAGCTCTCGGGGGAGATCTCGCCCGAGCTCGCCGTGGGCGCTCGCGACAGCGCTCGCGACAGCCCACGCGACGCGCGCGGCCGGCAGCGCTCACGACACGACCACTCTCTCAAGGAGGCCCTGCTAGGGCGAGTGGTGCTCTCGGGGGGCTCGAGCTCGATGCAAGGTCTTCCGGAGAGGCTGCAGTATGAGCTTGCCGAGCTCTTCCACAACGAGGACGGCGGGCCTAAGAGCGCCGTCGTGGTGGCGCCCCCCGAGCCGCGCGATGGCACTACCTGGAAGGGCGCGTCCGTGCTCGCGGGCACCTCGACGTTTGCCGAGCATTGGTGCGTGCATGCGCCGCCCGATGCTCCAATGCATGCACACACAAATGATCCGATGCATGCACGCACCAATGCTCCAATGCCTTGGAAGTGGGACTGCGAGGGTCTCGACCGTGGAGATGATGTCGACGATGAGGATGCTGACGATGCTGACGATGACGACGATGACGACGAAGAAGAAGAATGAGAAGGAGACGACGATCGACGACGACGACGAGGATCCTCGAGATCGTATCGTGCCGATCAGATCATCAGAATCAGGGATGGGTCTCGGGAGATCTACGGGAGCTCGGGAATCCTTGATCGGTACACGAGGACAGCGGGGTACAATTTGTTCGCTGTCCGTGTCCGGGTACCGGGAAGCGGGATCGCTGACGCGTAGAGAGTGCACAGTCGACAGTGAACTGCGGGACGCAAGGTGTGTCGAGCGATTATAATAAATTTAAGAGTCGCATATCTACGCGGACCTTTCGGATGTCCCGCGCGCCCGTCCCTCCCGCACCCGTGACAAGGCTCATGGTGAAGCTCATGGGGGGCATGCTTCTCCGTCCGCAAGTGTCTGATATTAGAATGAAATATCATGAAGATGTCTAATGTGAAACATGAAAAGTCGTTCTAAATTCAACTAGTTTCTAGTTTGGCCGCGCTTCCGTTGTTTCAGCCCAAACGATCTTCTCTAGCTGTTGTATTGTGTATGTAGTCCTTGAGTAATTAACTGCTGTGTGATGCGTGCGCCTGCACGCGCGCAGTCGAAACCGAGACGGCGCTCGGCGACGAGGAATGCACATCATCGTGTTCTCTCGCCCTGACCCTCAGCATCAACGGTGCGTCATCGAACGTCGTCGAGCAGCAACAACGGTGCGCTCCTGCGATGCATGCGAGCTGTCTTTTGCCCCAATGACGATGACTCTAACTGCAATCCTACAAAACTGCATGAGGATCCTACAACTGCTGTTACGGAGGGATATGGACGCCCGCACTCCCTTGCCAGCCCTCAGAAACAAAACTGATCCGAGCGTTCGACGAATTCGGTGGACTTCGCGTTGCCATTCGGCGCGATTTCTCTCGTCTTCTGGTGTGCTTTTCTCGTCTTTGGGCAGGCTCTCCAATTGCGCCCGTGACGGGACGAAGAGCAACCGTGCACTCGCCGTGGCACTCGCCGAGAGCGTCCCTTGCATCGCCGCACTTAGCCATTCATATAAACTGAAACTCGTCGCCCAAAAGTCAAAATATATCGAACACATACAAATACAACCGGCGCGGCGCCCACCGTGCGACCACCAATCATCGGTGCGCAATGCCAATGCGCAATGGCGGAATCGATAGAATCTTAATAGAATCGGGCGTGGACGATGTCGATGTGCGGTGCGAATACGACAGTGTGTCGAATGGTCGATGTGCACTGAGCGGTGCGCGCGACCGCAACACGTGTACACCCCACGAACCCACAAGCACACCCGGCGCGAAGAGGATTCGTCTCTGCGCGGCTGTAACGAGTACGAGATGCTCGTCCGGGCGCATATGAATCTATCGCCCGCCGTGGTGGTCTTTGCCGTACCGGGTCGAAAGGGCCGCTAGTGTCGTGCCGGCGGCTCATTGTGCTTTCACTGCTGCGAGCGCGTGCGCTGGCGTGTCTGCCGCTGCTCCGGTTCGTTGGTGGCCGTCTGCTCGGGCTCGCGAGGGCGCCGCCGCGACGCCGAGGGCGAGGGCGCGGTCACAGCCTCCAGGTTTGTGGCAGACGCTGTTGAGACGGTAACGCCGCCGTCGGGTGGCGAGCGGGACGTCACCATCGGCGCGGGCGTCGCCGTGGGCTCGTCGGCGGCCGCCGAAGACGAGGAATCGGGCGCTGCCTGCGGGTCGGTCGCGGAGGCGGCGGTGGTGCCGCCGGTGTGTGGTGCCCGGGGGTGAAGGCGCGCCATGCGGCTGAGCAGCCGTACCGATGGGCGCGCGCCTGAGGCGGCGAAGGGCACGACGGTCGGTGGCGCCGGCAGGGCCGCGCCACCTGGGCCGTGCGGGTTCGAATCCGTTCCGAATCTCTGCAAGAGCGCCTCCAGCCGGTCTTGGTGCTCAGCGTGCGCTGCCGCCGCCTGTGAGGCTGCCTGCATCGCGGCGCGCAGGTCGGCGAGGCCGCCGGAGCCGGGCATCTGCAGGACCTCCATGTGCACCTGCACGCGCGTCGGCATCGGTGGCGGCGGCGGGTCGTGAGCGTGCCGGCGGAGAAGGTCCTGCAGCTCGCGCCGGCCCGTAACTGACGACGTGTCGACACCGAGCAGCCGCAGCCGCGCCTTGAGCTCCGCGACGGAGAATCCAAGCAGCTCCGCCTCCGACGGAGGTGGCAGGGCCGGCATGAGGGCAGGCGCCTGGCCATGGAAGAAAAAGGGCGCCTCGCCAAACGAGATGGAGCCCATGTTCGCCCTGCCGCTGCCGTTCGAGCCGTTTGTCGAGCTGTTCACGACGCTGGGGTTGGCACCAGCGTCGACGGTGCTGGTGCTGGCGCTGACGCCGCTGATGCCCGCGGCGGCCGTGTGCTCGCGTCGTGCCTCGCGCCAGCCCTGCAAGAGCGTCTGGAGCGCATTGTTCGGGCGCGCCGTCTCGTCGGCCTCGATGGTCGATCGGCACAAAGGACACGTGTTGTGCGTCCGCAACCACCGCGTGAGGCACTCCTTGTGGTGTAAGTGGCCACACGGCATCGAGGTCGCATCATTCTCGACGTCCATAAGGCAGACGGAACACTGCGTGGGCGAGCGGGTGGGCAAGGGGGGGCGTGAGGCCAGGGGCATCGCGTGCGCTGGGTGCTCCGCTGAGCCGCACAGCAGGCATGAAGAGTGCAGGCGTTCTTTTTTTTAGAACGCACCTGGGTGCCTGCCTTGGGCACCGGACAGCATGGCAGCTCGTCGATCGCGCGCGTGCTCGCGGGAGGCGGACCCACGTCGCCCGGGCGGAAGGCGCCGCTGATCAGGTCGGCAAAGATGCTGCTCGCCACCTGGCTTGAGATGCGGCGTGCATGCTCTCCGCTCAGCTGGGCAGTTGCCGGCGCCGCAGCGCTCCCTGGGTTGGAGCCGGCCGGGTCCGCGGCGGCCTGGAATCCTTGCAGGCGGGCCATGATGGCCTGCAGGCCGGCCGAAAGGCCTTGTGGTAAAGAGTGGGTCGAGCTCTGCGCGCTGATGCTGCTGCCTTCTGCCGCCTGCTGCATCAGCAAAGACTGAAGCGACGATCCTTCAGGCAGGGAAGAGAAGCGGATCGAAACGACCTCGACGGGCTCCATCGATCCCGACAGCTGACCACTGCGCGAGGTCGACATAACTTTTGTGGAGCCGGACGGGTTGCGAGAGGCGTTGCGTGCGATTTCTCAGAAAAAAGGTAGGAAATACAATTGTACGTGTGAAACATGTCGTGAATACGCATCGTCGACCTCTTCGCCCCGCCCAAGCGCGCCCGAGCTGGCCGCGCTCAATCCTGAAGCTCAATCCGAGTCGTTAGCAGGGTCGAACCACTGTGGCCGACCCTGCTGGCGGCGTTTCGTCTCCTCGCGCTTGCGCTTGTTGATGAAGGGGTCGCCAAAGGGCCAGAAGTCGTAGCGCTCCGGGTAGTACTTGCGCTCGATCTCCTCACGCAGCGACTGCTTGCGCTCCTCGTCATCGTCCTCCGAATCGTCCGAGTCGCGTCCGCCACGCTTCGACTTGAGGTCGCCTCCCTGGTCGTACACGGCGCGCTTGTGTGGGTCCGAGAGGGTCTGAAAGGCCTGGGCGATGCGCTGGAAGGCCGCCGTCGAGCCGCCCTTGCGGTCGGGGTGGTACTTGAGCGAGCGCATGCGGTACGCCTGCTGAATCTGCTTCTCGGTCGCGTCGATTGTCACCCCGAGCACCACGTAGTGATCTGGCTCTTTGGACAAGCGCTCACCGTCCTCAGCGCCGCCGCCCGGCGTGCCTGGCGACGCCTCGCCGCCCGCCGAGCCTGAGCCGCCGCCGCCGCTGCTGCGCGACGCCGACGCCGACCCATATGCGGGCATCTTGCGACCGGACGGCGAGTGGCCAGTGCCTCCGCCCTCGTCCATGCGCCGCTTCGCGGCGTGGGCGCGCAAGAGCCAGTCAGAGAGGCGTGGCCAGTTGCGGTCGACGCGGTACAGCTCCTCGAAACCGTCGACGGCCTCCTGCGGTCGACCCCCCTCGAGCAAGCTCGCTGCCCTGCGGAAGAGGGCACGGCCGAACCGAGGCAAGAGCCGGAGCGCCTCGTCACACGCACGCACAGCCTCGTCCGGCTTCTTGTCACGGCGATGGCACGCGGCGGCGTTGGCATGCCCGGTGGCGCGGCCGTGCACGTCGTCGCGCGCCCCCGCCTCGAGGCACGCGACTGCCGCCCCGTAAGACGCCGCCGCCTCCGCGAACATGCCGCGTTCATACAGAGCCACAGCATGCACCTGCCGTCGCTCGGCTGCCTGCAGCGCCCGGAGCATCGGCGCGGCGACCGCACGCGCCCACGCACCGTCAAGACAGAGGCGAACCACGCCCGCCGCACCTGCCGCACCAGCCGACTGCGTGGCCGCAGAGGAAACCGCCGCATGGAGCCGCGGCTTGAACGGCGCAAAGGTCGCCTCGCCCTCGTCATCACCCTCGTCGTCCTCCTCCTCCTCCTCGACGACTCGCATCGGCGCGTCGGCCCGGGATGTCCCGATCGGCTCGTCGGCATCGGCAGCAGGGCGGGGCGGCGGCGGCGGCGCGCACGAGGGTACCCACGGCGGGCCCGCCGCTGCAGTGGCCGCTGGGGCGGGCTCCGCCGCTTTTTCGAGCGCCTTGAGCGCCTCGGCACGCCGGCCGACCCGAAGGAGGCACCGGGCAAGCAAGAAGGACGCTGCGGGCGAGTGCGCGTGGTTGGCCGCCGCCTCGCTCGCTTGCTCAAGCGCCTTGGCATCGGAACCCGCCTGGAGGTGGGCGAGGCAGAGGGCGAGGCGCAGGCGGAGGGCATCGGCACTCTCCTGATCGAGGCTCTTGCCCAGCGAGAACGCCTCGCGCGCCGTTCGATCGATCTCGTCCAGCAGGAGTGAGCGAAGCTCTCCCAACCCGCCCTGCGCCTCGCGAACACTCGCCGTACTCACCGCCGCCGTCGCGGCTGCAGAGACGCGCGCTCCGAGAGCACCGTTGCGCAGCCGGGCATCGGGGGCCATCACGGCGCCCGACAGCGCGTCGGTCGCCTCCGCGGCTGCCGAGTTGCTCTCGCCCGTGTCGCCCTCATCGCCCTCGGCACTGCTGCCGTCGGCCGCCGTGCCTCTGTCCGCAGCAGCGGCGGCATCGCGGGCCTGTGCGAGCGGGGATAGGGCGGCGTGGGCGGCCGCGGCAGCTTCGAGAACGTCGGGGTCGTCGGCGTTATCGCGCTGCACGCACCGCAGCGCCGCGTCGAGCCGGCAGACCGCCGCCGAGCCCGAGAGAGCAAAGCCGCTCCGCTTCGTGGGCCGACCCTTGGCGGTTGCGGGAGGGCTGCTAGCGCCCGCGGAAGCGCTCGTCGGTGCGCCCTCGCCGGGCGCGAGGTCCGCGAGCCGCAGCCCCAGCGTGCGCGCGTGACGCACGAGCGCCGCCGCGTCCCCTGCCTTCGCCGCTGAGCCCGGCGTGGCCGCGGTCGCCTCCGCGGCCGCCTCCGCCGCATCGACCTCGTCATCATCGCCGCTGCCGCCACTCTCGTCATACCATCCTTCACCCGTCAGGTGGGCGGGGCGGGCGTGGAGGCGCTTGCCGGCAAAGGGCGCCTCGAGGCGCACCCCCTGTCGCTCGCTCTCGCTGTGCAAGGCGGACACGATCACGCCGCGTGTCCCATTGTAGCGGGCCGAGTCTGCGCCAGAGAGGCCATGAACGCGGACCACTGCTCCTACAGGAAAGGCTGCCGCGGCGGCGGCGGCGGTGGCCGCCGCCGCGGCAATCTCGGCCGGCTCCTCCGGCCCCAGATCCGTCTTCCCCGCCTTGGCCGCCGCCTGCTGCACGTCCGTCACCTTCGCCTCGGAGCCACCCTCCGAGCCGCCCTCCGCCGCCTCATCACCCTCGAGCTGAGGAACAAACGGCTGATCGAGGAACTCGGCGGCAAGGGAGCGCTTCGCGCGGGCCTTGCGCGCCGTCGCGGCGGCCGCCGCCTCCGCTGACGCCGACGCCTCGGCCACCGTCTCCTCCGCCTCCTCCCCCTCGACAGCCACACTGCTCAGATCCGCCACCTCGACGCGCTCCAAGAGAACCTCGCCTCCGTCGCTCGCTGCGCCGTACAGCGGGACCCACTGCTCGAGCACGCGCGCCTGCGAGTAAAAGGAGCGCGGCGCGGCCGACTCGAGCTTGAGCCAGCGGCCGTCATGGCGCAACTCGACACCGCGCACGTATTCCCCGCAGCCATGCCGGCCGCACGGGCGGCCGTCGTCCAATGGGGTCTCGAGAACGGGCACGCCCTTTTCGCTGATGACGCGGTAGACCCACGTTCCCGGCAGGTAGCAGCCTTCGAGGGATGTGAGCGCGGGCGGCTCGACCACGCCGCGCCCGGCCTTCGCCTCCGCCACCTTTTGCTTGTGGTACTCGGCCCCTCCCACCAGCTGCCGGAGGATGTCATAGTCGAGAACTGCGATCACCTGCCAGGGAAGCTCGTCCTCGTCGTCGTCCTTTGTGTTGGCGAGCTGCGAGCCGCGGCCAGCGGGGCGCGGGGCAGCGCGCCGGGCTGCCGACGCGCGGTGCACGTGGCGCCAGGACACGCCCGCGCCCGGCACGATCGTGTTCCCCTTGTGCGAGAAACAATCGGTGCTATGCTCATCCACAAAGAGCCACTCCGACTCGTCGTCGCGCGAGCGATACATTTGGGACGGCTCAGTCTCCTTGACTTCGGCGAGCATCATCGTCCAGCCGGTGTCCATGTGAGTGTAGTAGAGGAGGATGTTGCGCTCCTCGTCGTCCTCCTCATTTGCTGTCTGCTGCCTCGGCGGCGTGCGCCGGATGTACACCCCATTCATTGCGCGGAGCGACGAGCCGGCGATGAAGAAGCCATAGGCGGGCTCGTTCACGTAGCACGAGCGGCGCGCGCGCGGTGCGCGCCCCTCCGTGCTCAGCATGTCATTCCTCTGTAGGCTCATCACCCCGCGCGCGCACGATGCGTCGCAGCGGGACGACCGCGGTGTGGATGACAAAAGCAATTAGGGCTTGTGCAAAAGTGCAATCGAGAATGTACCGGGGGGTTGCATGGGGGGATGCTGCCTCTTTGCTCCTCTGGCTTACGCCCCTGCGGCTCCGCTGCCGCCGAATTCGCCGTAATAGGCGAAGCCCGGGACGCCCTCGCCGCTCGTCTCCACGGGCGTGTTCGGCACGCTGACCGTCAGCTGCCACGCCGCCCCTCCGGGTCCAGCGCCACCGGGGTGCTGGGACGCGGTGGTCGCCGCCGTGCTGCCAACGCCGCCCTTGAGCACGCCGCCGCCACACGAGCGCATCCACTCGCCGCCAGGGCCCACGGGGCGCCACTTCGGGGTGCCCTGCGCCTTCGGGCTTGCGGCCGTGGGGGAACCCAAACGAGTCGTCGCCCAACGCGGCGCTGGCGACTCGGGGAGCGTAGGGTCCCTACGCGGCGAGGACGTTCGGCGCTCGCGCGCCCGCGGCGACGCTTCGGCGTGGGGATTGTTTGCCACACCGTGCAGGGGTGATGCCTCAGCGAGGCCCGTCACGTCGATGGTGAACGGGCTGCCACGCACGTGCTCATTGTCGACGAGGACGGCGAGGGAGTAGCGCGCGGAGAAATTGCACAGGTACTGGATCGTGTAGGTGCCGTCCTCGTGGTCGGTCACCCCGAGCAGCTCGCCAAATCCGCGCCCCGCCGGCGAGAGCCGTGCATGGACCATCGCGCCGCCGTGATCGCACCGGTAGCCGCGGGCGTCGCGCGACACCACGCGCACGGGCGTCGCCTTGCCCGGCACGGCGAACGTGAGGCCCTCGCCCGCACAGGTCGTGGCCGACGCATGCGCCACCCCCGGCAGCAGGCGCAACATGAACGGGCTGCCCGGGAACGGCTTGCCGCACGCTGCCACGTGCAACTCGCAGTAGCCCGTCGCCTGGGCGTTGAGCGTCAGACGCGCGAGAGCCTCGGACTGGATGGTCCCCGTGACGGGGTTGATGCGCGCCTCGCCCGGCGTGGGCGGTAGAGGCTGCTTTAGCTCCATGAGCAGCGCGCCCGGTGGGTCAACGCTCAAATGCATGCCCGACAGGTCCACGCATGCATTGCCGACGGCGTCACGGATGGCGATCGGGAAGGTCGTCGGCTGAAGGACGCGAAGAGTCGCGCCATCGAGCGGGGACGTCGCGACGGCGCGCGACCGTTCGGCGGACGGCAAGCTCGCCTGCACCTGCAGGGTGAAGTGGACGACGAAAAGTTGCCCGTCGACGCTCAGAGAGAGCTTGTAAGTGCCAGCCGTCATTGGGCGTGACTCGAGGTCGACTTCGTCGTCGCGCGTGCGCGGCACTCGTGCTTCGTCCATCGTGGCAAGAATGGTCGACACATTCCGAAGGCCGCGACGAGGTGACGTCAGAGCAGTCCTTGCCTTTCTGAGTGGGACGACGTCACTCATAAAGGCATCGTGCAGCCCAACGCCCACGGTGATCGGTACCAACGGCTCCGGAGGCGTCGTGCGCAACTCTTCCTTCTCGATCGCCTCGGGGCCTGGCTCATCGAGGTGGGCGATCGTCGCCACCGCCGACACGGGCGTGACCTCATCTAATGGGTCCTTGACCAGCACCCACTTGGCCTTGACGACGACGGAGGCCGCGAGCGGCACCGGATTGTTGTGCGCGTCGCGCAGCAGCAGGCGAGCACGCCACGTAAAGCCTGCCGCAATGACCGGCGGCGGCGCCCCGTCATCAAAGGCGTGCACCAGCTTGCACCGTCCAATATCCCAGGTGCCCGCCACCACCGTAAGGAACTGTCGGGGCACATGCAGCGGCACCTCCTGGTGCCCGTTGTGGTACGTGCCCGTCAGCCGAGCGGCGCCCGTCTGGTGGAGCGTATAGCGCACGTCGTACGTACCGGGGTCGCTGCCGCGCTCGATGGTGAACGCCACCTCGCGAGGCGCACCGAGCTGGCGCCCGAAGGCAGAGCCGAATGAGCTGACCGCGCCGGCGTCGCCACCCATGCCACGTTGAGACTTGGCCGGAGAGAGGCCACGCGCAGGCGATTGGCCGCTGCGCCCGGCCCTGTTGCGAGCCGGCGAGCCGCCTGGCGACGATGCGCGTCGCGGCAAATCGCGCGGGGTGCTGCCGCCGCGGCCGAGGCGCGGAGACGACGCGAGGGTTACAGCCTCCTCCTCCACGTACTGCGCCTCGAGCCGTAGCTTACGGCCGACATCTTCAGGCGGCAGCTCAATCGTCGGGTTGCTGAAGCGGTCGCGCAATCCAAGCAAGATGCGCGTGGGCTGGCCTGCAACCGCCTGCAGCATGCCACGGCCGCGCAGGTCGCAGCGTTGGATGCATAATGGACCCGGGAGCACGTCGAGGCGCCACGTACGCGGGGGGCGCGACGATGAGGCCGTATCCATGGCAAACGTGACGGTGCGGCGTGGCGGCAGCGGCGACTGCGGCGGCACGGATGGTGAGGGCAAGGGGGAGGGCGGCAGCGACGAAGCCGGCGGTGGCGTAGCGGCTCCTGCCCTTGGAGGGGGCGAGTCCAGGTCGACAAAGTACAAGCTCGCATCATAGCCCCCCGCACGCTCGCACATCATATGAACCCTCCAGCGCGTGTCCCCGCCAAGGTCGGTCACGAGCCAAGCAGTTGGTGCGCTGACGCGTGCGTCTGCAGAGGCGTCGGTGCCGACCGTATCCGCGTCAGAGACGATCTTGCCGCGGCGCGTGAGCCGCATGCGCCACTCGGAGCGCGGCGGAAGGCGCGCCGGATGGCCACACGTGTCATATCCTTGGATCTCAAAGGTCACCGGCTGCCCCGCATCGAGCGTCTTTGGGAAGCCAACGAGCTCGACGGCGTCACAGCTCGCGAGCGCCGGCTCGCAGAGCAGATCAAGGCACAGGTCGTGCACGAGGCTCGGCTCCGAGACGAGCGTCGTCGGAGAGCGGCGGCCGGGCGAGGAGCGCCCGTCCGCGCCCGGCGGTTGGAGTGGCGTGTCACCCGGCCGTTGAAGCAATGTGATTCGGCACGGGTGTGTGCCGAGGCTCGCGCTACGCATCGCTATCGCATACGTGCCGTCCGCGCGGTCCTTGAGCGTGCAGCGCACGGCGTCGGTGTTGCGCAGCCGCACCTCAATGAACGCGCCGCCCCGTAAGCACTTGTTGCCGAAGCAGTCGAAGGAGGCGATCTGCAACTGCAGCTCCTCACCCGCGTTCAGCAGGACTTTGGCGGGCTCCATCGTCAACTGCGCGCCGCGGGCGCCCGCCTCTTCGACGCTCGCGATTTCGGCCTTCTTGGGCGGTCGGTAAGCGGGCTGGTTGGGCACGGCCCGTAGCTCTGTGGCCGGCCCTGGCGCGACGGTCACCACGTACGGCGAGCCAACAATTGGAGAGCCATCCCCCAAAATCTTCAGCCAGTACTTGCCGGCGCAGGTCAGCCCGGTCACCTGCACGCGGATGCTGCCATCGGGCCGCTCCACGTTTGGAGGTTGCGGTATAAATTCAAATCCCACTTTCGCCTTCGGAACGCCCAGGTCGGACCGGAGCTCGCGCCGCACGAGCGTCATGCTGAAGGTCACATCGGAAGAATCAAAGCTAGTGGTAACATTAGTCCAAATCTTGCTTGTCGGAAGGTGTGCCTGGCTTGGTGGTCGGATGGGTGCCAATTCAAACCAATGGTTGTCGGAAGGGTTTCCGGCGACGATCGCGAGCTCAACCGCAGGACCGCGCGCCATTATGGACTTCGCTGGCCAGGTCCAGTGCAGCCGAGCCGCCATGGCTTTAGATCTTCATAAACCGGTACTTGAGGCGAAATTTTCTCGACCTGTTTCCCTAAACGAGTTCGGCGTTCGGCGTGTCGCGGTGCAGCACTAGGGCTGCGCCCTGGGGGGGAAGTCAGTCAGCCAGTTGTTACGCGGCCAAACACACGCGCCCACCACAATACCGTCTCGGGGGGGACGGCTACCGGCGATCCTGCTCGGCGTTCTCGGCTTCTCGCGCAGCTCGCCGCGATACGTACTTGTTGATACGCGGCTGAGAGCGCCCCTGTGTAGATTTTCCACTGGACCAGCATGCAAGGTATTTCAACTCACAACTTCATGTACTAGCTACTACGAGACGTATCACGAGAGCACGGCAGGCACAATATGCGAACAAGACGCGTGCGTGATGTGCACAATTTCATGCACACAACACGAATATTGTCATTGCAGGTGGGGACGGGCGCCGAACCTCAGAGTGGGTTCTGCTATGTAAGCCTCTCGCACTTCGAGGGACGCACCCACACGGCAGGCAAGCATCCGGCGCCCGGCAGCTCTGGCTGCGTCGTGTACGTAATGTACGAGGGCCTCCATGTTGCCCATCCACGTACTAGGTCGCGGCCCTCTACACGCGTGTCGCAGAGACGGAGCCGATGAGCGCGCGCTTGCTCTGCTCATCCCAGATGAGCGTCCACTCCTGCCGAATCGCCAGCCTCTGGTAACCCACCTTGAAGCTGATCTCACGATAAACAACGCCCTCGCTCGTCAGCCGCAGTGGCATGAGGATCGCCTCCGGCTCGGGTGCGACCTGGGCGAACAAGCGCGCCTTGGCCTTGTCAAGGCCAGTGAGCGACAGCTGTGGCGATGAGAAGACGAAGTCCTGGTGGCAGAGTGCGGCTGCCTCCTCAACATTGCCGACCTCACGTGCCCGAATCCACGCAGCAACAGTGGCGAGCGCGGGGTCCGTCTGCCTTTCGCCCGCCTTCCCGGTGCGGGTGGACGCACAGGGGCCGCAAACGCTCTGATTTGCGCCCATCCTGCTGCGTACGCGGCAAGATGAAGCCTCCGCGCGCCAAAGAGGCGTTCTGCAGCAAAAGCTACCCCTGCCTTTCCTGTTTTGGAAAGAGGTCCTGTTCACACCACTCATAATGTTGTGTCGCGGCACACCGCTCGTGCCCGGCAATGGCTCCGGCGCCGTGCTTGCTGCGAACGTCGGGCTATCGTTCTGGGGTGGCATCGACCCCACGGATGGCACTGTCATAGATCAGTCGCATCCTCTTTGCGGTCAGAGCGTCGCCGGAAAGGTGCTCGCGCTGCCAAGCGGGCGAGGCTCTTGCACCGGCAGCCAAGTTGTGCTCGAGCTGTTGCTCGGTGGAAAGGCACCGTCGGCCGTGCTGCTGTCGCAGAGCGACGAGATCATCCCGCTCGGAGTCATCGTAGGCGAAGAACTCTTCAGTCGCTCGCTCCCAATCGTTCGGCTGAGCGAGGCCGACTTTGCGTATGCCTGCAGCAGCGCGCACGCCCGAATCGGCGCCGACGGATCCGTGCATCTGAGCGATGACGTGGCAACTGACAGCGGCAGCGCAGGCGATGCACACACGCCATCGCGCGTGTCCGACGCCGAGCTCGCGGAGCATATGCAGCTGCGCTCCGACGACTTAGCAACCCTTGGGGGTGCGCACGGCGCTGCGGCGCAGGTGGCGATGCGCATCCTACTTCGTGTCGCCCGGCTGCAGGGCGTGCGCGAGCTGCTCGACGTGACGCAGGTGCACATCGACGGCTGCACATACATAGGGCCAGCGAGCCTGCGCTTCGCCCAGCAACTCCTCGCGTGGCAAGGGCGCTTCAAAGTGCCCACCACTCTCAACGCCATCTCGGTCGATCAGAGGCGATGGCGGGCGCTTGGTGTGTCGCCGGTGCTCGGCGAGCCGGCGAGCGCCCTGGGCGATGCGTACGTGGCGCTCGGGGCACAGGCGAGCTTCACCTGCGCGCCGTACCTGCTCGAGAGCGCGCCGTGCGCCGGCGAGAACATCGGATGGGGTGAATCGAACGCGGTGGTGTATGCGAACTCGTGCCTGGGCGCGCGCACCCAAAAGTACGCCGACTTCCTCGACGCATGCATCGCGCTGACTGGGCGCGCGCCCGCGGCGGGCTGCCATCTCGATGCCGGCCGCCGCGCGCGCCTCGTGCTGCGGCTTGATCCGTGCCTGCAGGCGCGCGTGCTTGGCGTAGGCGGTTCACTCGACGACGCCTTCTGGCCAACACTGGGCTACCTGGTGGGTCTGAAAGCGGCCTCAAAGGTACCGGTGCTCACCGGCCTCGAGCGGGTGACGCCCAGCCGCGACGATCTCAAGGCCTTCTCCGCTGCTTTCGGGACCACTGCCTCTGTTGCCCTCTTCCACCTCGCGGGCATCACGCCGGAGGCTCCCACGCTCAAGGCGGCGCTTGGGCTGAGCACGGGCAGCATGGCGCATGCCGTGGACCAAGTGGACCAAGCGACCATGGACCAGCTTGATGTGGCGCAGATCACGCTGTCGCTCGATGATATGGTCCGAGTGTACGCGACGCTCAACGGCCACGCGACGGAGACGGAGAGCGCCGCTGCTTTGACGGACAAGGCAGGTGGCCTGACGGGGAGCGTAGTGGAAGGCCAAGCCATCGAGCTGGTGGCCCTTGGGAACCCTCACTTCTCCGTGGAGGAGTGTGCACGGCTCGCCGAGATGCTCGCGTCGAGCCTGCAGCCGCGGCACGAGGGCGTGAGCTTGGTCCTGACTCTCGGGCGAGCGACCCTGGAGGAGGCCCGACGGCGGGGATACGTGCAGCCGATCGAAGCTTTCGGCGCCACGCTCGTCACCGATACTTGCTGGTGCATGCTCACGGAGCCGGTCGTCCCGCCGAGTGCCCGGACCATCATCACCAACTCGGCCAAGTATGCGCACTACGGGCCAGGGCTGGTTGGCCGCCGGCTCCGCTTCGCCAACTTGGCGGGCTGCGTCGAGGCAGCTACTAGTGGCCGGGCGCCGACTAAGCAGCCGTCTTGGTTGGCGAATTCTATGGGTTCCACGCGCGCGGTGCACTTAGGCCGATATGCGCGCACGGCGTCGGCCCGCGCACTCCGGACGATTCTATGATGGGCCCACTTCTCTCACAGCTGCAACATGACTCGAACCGAGCGAAGCCAGGGGGCGACGCCGGCGACCGTCTTCACATTGTCCGTGGCGTTTGCGGCTCTCGGGCTTGTATCGTGCTGTATCTTGGCTGTATCGTGCAGGAGTGGCATCACGCGCAGCACAGATGATTCGGACCTTCGGCTTCGCCGTGTACGTTTTTGTGCTTATAACGTTAGGAAACTGGAAAGGCACTTCCCGGTTCGGAGCAAGGGTGCAATCGTTCGAGACGAGCTCACGAGCATCTCTCAGCAATCTGCAAAGCCAAAGGGCCGGCGCACAGTGTTGAACTCTTGTGTCATTTGTGCTTACGGAAAGCGCTCCTGATTGTTTCTAATCAGTGCTTAACAGTCCATCATCCATCGGGAACATTGCAAGTTGTACCACGCTTCAGCCTTCACCCTTCACGGCTCCACGGGGTTCCCGGTACTAAATAGCTACAACACGGTCTGAAAGACTACAACACGAGACCCGGCGTGCGTCACAGGAGCCGTTCAGCCGTACACCGACGCGAGAGCGAGACAGTGGTTCGACTCTCGCGGTGCCCACCTACTGGAGCATGCCTCGGTACCCCCGCTCCCCCGCTCCGGATCCGCGAGTGTCTGCTGCCTTTTGTAAATTGTGTTTGACTGTTTGTGAACGCCGCCCCCGCACGCCTCTCCGGGGCTTGTGTGTGTGTGTCTGTCCGTGAGTGTCCTGATACGCGGAACGGAAGCCCACCTTGGCGCCGCGGTACTTGTAGCTCAGCGGTAAGCTCGCCTCGCGGTAAGCGCGCGCCGCGCCGCGGCGTGGCCCTGCATTTCACGAACTCGAACAAAGCCCGTTTCAAGTTTCAGAGGGCATGGCCGAGGCCGAGGCCAACGCGCCGGAGCCTGTGGCGGAGCCCGTCGAATCTGCAGTGCCAGAGCCCATCGCAGAGCTTAGTGCGGCACGGGAGCCTGCAAAAACTGTGGAACCTGACGGGCCCGCAGTAGAGACTTCCGAGGGCGAGGCCACCGAGTCCAAGACGGAGGGTGACGCGCCAGCGACGCCCTCTTCCGCCGAGCGTCCGCCTGCTCACCCGACGGAGCAGCCATCCGACCCACCAGAATCCACAGTCACGACGGAGGCTGGCACACCTTCGCACGTTCTAGCCGTTACCGAGCCTCCGCTGATGTTGCCTGCGGATTCTCCGATGCCAGTGGTTGTATCTAATGAAGGAGCGCTTCAGTCACAGATGCTCACGCCCGATGCTACGTTTGCTGAAGCTGAGCATCACCGAACGCCAGGCACGAAGCAACTCGCGTCACAGGACTCGCTGTACGGCAACTCACCACCAGAGTCACCAGGGTCAGGCGAGGTTGGCGAGGCCCCACTCATCGATATGAAGGAGAACGAGCTCATCCACCTCCTCTCCGACGAGGGTGTCGCTGGATTGAAGCGACTCACGCCGCGAACCCTCGAGGCCTGCGCCGAGGAGGGCATTGAGCCCCACGAACTGGTTCCGCGCAAGCTCGCGGATTTTGCTCCTGCCGATTTAGCGATCAAGCTCGCTCCTCACCACCAGCAGGCTCGCTTCAACCGCTTCGAGGAGCGGCGGATTGCAAAGCTCACAGACGTGATTGCGGCGCGCCGGAAGCTGATAGGTGAGGGCGCGGGCTCCGACGAGCCGCTTACAGCGGAGGAAGCAGCGAATCAGAGCTCACTGCTTGAGGAGAAGAGGCGGAGGGCAGCAAAGTCGGAGGCGCTCTACAAGAAGCAGATGCGCCTCACCGAGGAGCGGCGTGATCAGACAGCAAAAGCCGCAGAAGAAGCATTCAGGCGCGACGCTGAGGCCCAGCAGCGGCGAGCGGTCGTCGAGGTGGAGCAGGCCAAACAGCGCCAAGCAAAGCTCGACGAAGATAGAAAAGCGGCGGAGGAGCGCAAACAACGCGTTCAGGCTCAGAAAGATGCTGCCGCTGCACAGCAGAAGGAGATGGAAGCGGCGCATGCCGCGCACGAGGCGCGTCGAACCGCTAAGCTGGAGGCATCACGATCGGCAGAGGCGCTGGATAGGAGGAATAAGCTGGCCATCAAGGCCCGGGTGGCTGAAGCGGCATACAATTTCAAGGAGTCCTCGCTGGCGGCGCGCAACGAGAAGTTGCTTAAACAGATGGATGCTAAGCAGAAACAGGCGGAGGCATACCGCCAACTTCGGGAAGGGGTGACGCAAGCCGCGGTGAAGGCGAGCATTGCAAAGCAGCATCTCATCGACGCGGCAGTATGCGAGGTCGATCGGAAGCAACAGCAGGAAGCAGAAGAGACCATGAAGAGGATCGAGCGAAAAGGGGCCAATTACGCGGCGAAGGAAGAGCTGATAGCGCAGAAGCAGAAGGCCAGTGCAGAGCATGCCAGGATGGTAGTGGCTGCCATGGAGGCAACGCACGCCACTCGAGAAAAGGAGGCCAAGAAACTGGTCGAGCAGGCTGAACTGAAGGAGCTCAAGCGGCAATCATACCTCGTTGGCCAGGAAGCCAAGCTTCTAGACGAACGTGAAACGCGGCGACTCAGGGACGAAGAGTTCGAGGAAAAGATGCTTCGCGTGCAGCGGAAGCGCGAGTACCAAGAGCAGAAGTTGCGTGACGAAATCCAGGTGAGGGATGACAAGTTTAAGGCACAGCAGAAGATGCTTCAGAAGATGTCGGACGACCGGAAGGCGCTCAAGTACCAGTTGGAAGCGGAGCAGCTACGCGGCAACGGCGGCGTACCGAGACCTACGATGAGTGAGATCGAGAAACAAGCAGAGCCAGGCCCAACGCAGTACGACAACCGATTTTATTCGATGGGCAACCTCGGGCCAGGTGGCAAATTTGCGCGCGTCGGCACCAAGCCGGCTCCGCCCGCATTTTCGATGGGCAGGACCAGCGAATTCGCCTTGCCGCGCGTCCTTGATAAGTCACTCATGGTCGAGCTCGTCGGCCAAATTTCCCCAGGACCAGGCACAGCTAAAGCAGAGCTTGGGAGTCGCACCTACATGAGCAAGAGTAGCAAATTCCCAAGGGAGCCCAGCTGGTCCATGGGCAAGCTCGTGCCAAGTCTTGCCGACAAGGAGACTCTGTCGAAGCCCGGCCCAGCTGACACGGCCGTCTCAGAGCGCACCATGGGGCTGACGCGGTATCAATCTGCGCCCTGCTTCTCGTTCGCTTCTTCAACCTACGCCGAAGTGTTTCGGCAGCAAAAGGCAAATGAGGGCAAGCCAGGCACTGCGCCTGCAGTTCGGTTGAGTTACACGCATCCTTCGCGCTTCCCAGGCGTGTATTCATACAATCCGGGCAGCGTGCAGACAAGCTTAAGGAATCACCGCAACCTCGCTGACGGCGTCGGCATTTCCCAGCGCTTCAACAAGGCGGATCGCTTCATTCCCGTCGACGGCAAGGACGAATTCAGCCCCATGGTTTACACCAAATCCACAAAGGGCCCCGGGCCGCAAAAGTATCGGCCTACAACGTCCTATCTGTCGACGCCCCTCAAGTTTTGATCTA